>Ga0114959_10001060_pt1 | contig 25115 bp, 34 predicted proteins | sample C_130625_EF_Meta_FD_87317 | JGI IMG/M metagenome (GOLD analysis project Ga0114959, IMG submission 87317) | Freshwater microbial communities from Lake Croche, Canada to study carbon cycling - C_130625_EF_MetaG | ecosystem: Environmental > Aquatic > Freshwater > Lake | place: Lake Croche, Canada... | reverse complement strand
CCCAGCACACAATACTCATCTTGATAGATTTAAATTTATGGTATCGTGGAGTTTGGACCACGCAGCAGAACAATTACGCATTGGCAATGACGTTCCTCAGCCTTATGTAGATTATCAATTCAGAAAAATCGAAGTGCATTACTTTAAACCCAGTATGTACCAAAGTTATTTTGATAGCGTACGAGGCAAGTGTAATATGGCAATTAATGCACGTAACATGATTCCTGGAATTAATTTATTGGTTGTAATTGGTGCCGCTGATGTGTCTACAGAAACAACAGAAGATACGGTGTTTACCCCAGCTGTTAAAACTCCGCAATCTAAAATTATTACAATACCAGATGGTACTCACGAGAATGTACCAGAGAAAGTCTTTGATATTATCAGTGACTGGATTAAAACTCTTTAATTATTATGGACGCATTTTTATTAATACACGGAAAATTTAATGGACCTGAAGATGACAGATGCCCATTAAAAGCAGTTGCTGACGAATTAACGGCTGGCCAATTTTTAGTAAATTACAGCCCTTATCCCTGGAGCATAGATAGAAACTATGATGCAACATCAATGCAAGCAGCAGAGGAAATACATGCCAACATTCAACTGTTGAAAACTCAGGGTGCAACACGCATTCATATAGTTGCATTTAGTATGGGCGCCAACTTGGCATTGTACTATTCTACTTTGGATCATCAAGATTATGACAGCATTGTGGCAATGGCACCGGCACATAATATACACTCTGAAAAGTTTCAACATGTAACCCGTTGGTGTGTAGAAAAGGCCATTGGTATGGCCAATATATTCGACGACACTCCCACTCATTTCATTGACAGCCAAAAGGGCAGCATACAAGTAGCTGAATTTTTACCCAGTGTTTATGCATCTTTTTTTGATCCCGATGGGCCATGTAACATGGTCAAGTCTGTGTCTGAAACCAAAACAGCTAAACCAGTTTACATAATCATTGGCAGTGAAGATACAATGACGGCCAACACCGAACAACTTTTATTTGTACCCATGTTAAAAGATGAATCAGTTTCAAAATTTGAAAGCCTTCAGGGCATTAATCACAGTTCAACACCATTGGCAGCTTTACCAAAATTCTTGTCTTGGGTCAACACTTTTTAACTCAAAGTACCCAATAACACTATACATAACCGGACACTTTCGGTACCACTAAAGTTGATTCGTGTCATACGGTACCGCTAGATAGGGCACATTGGTTGCCCTATTTTGTTGACTTCTTATAAGTATTTTGCTACAATAATAAGATGAAAGTTATCAATGTTATTGCCGGCCCCGGAACGGGCAAAAGCACACTAGCGTCAGGCTTGTATCACAATGCCAAACGCCGAGGGTGGAATGTAGAATTGGTCACGGAAGTGGCCAAGGATCTGGTTTGGGAAGGCAGACATTGTGCGCTGAGTAATCAGGCCTATGTGTTTGGACGTCAGGTACAACGAATACATAGATTGGAAGGACAGGTTGATTTTGTAATCACCGATAGTCCATTTTTATTGAGTGCTATCTATGCTCCAGCAGATTACCCTGCAGAGTGGGAGAAGGTAGTGGTAGAACTTTGGAAACGTTACAATAATTATGTGGCGTTTTTGGAGCGTGGCCCATGGTTTGATGAGTGTGGCCGCGTACATAATCTTCAGCAGAGTTTGGAGATCGATCAACGGATCGCAGTGCTCTTGAACAAGCATAACATAGCCCATACTCAGGTTAGTTATGGATATCAGAGTCCAGGTGAAGTTTTAGATGCTATCATGGCATCTGGAATGTGACTGAAAGTGATCTTAATGAAAGGAGGACTTATGGAAAAGTCAATTAAAGTTTTATGCTATTTGTTAGCAATGGTAGCTGCGGTTTCATTGGTGTCGCACTTAACAATGTCCAAGTTTGAGGCATTGAAACAACAGAATGGGTTATACAACAAAGATGTTGTTTCGATTCACACCAGAGAAAAACAGTTGGATTGTCTAGCTCTCAATATCTACAGAGAAGCAGGCCACGAGTCATTTGAAGGCAAAGTGGCAGTGGCACAGGTAACTATGAACAGAGTTGCTGCAGGCAAGTTTGGCGCAGACGTATGCGGTGTAGTATATCAAAAGAATGTGGTCATGGACAAAGTCATTTGTCAATTCAGTTGGGCCTGTGATCAAGTACACAGAAGCAGACCCATTAACAAAACCGCTTATAACGAAAGCTATGAAGTGGCCAAAAAGGTCTTGTTGGAAGGATTTAGATTAAATATCCTCAAAGACGCACTATTTTACCATGCCGAATATATCAACCCTAGATGGCCATTAGACCGTGTGGGACAAATCGGACAACATATTTTTTACAAACAAAAGGAAATGAAATTATGATAGATCTTAATCAAATAAAAGAATTTGTTCAAACTAAAATTTCTGTAATTTCAGCAGAAACGTTTGGATGGTTGGCAGTTCTTATTCTACACAGCGCCACAATACCCAGTTTGTTGGCCATGATGTCAGGACTCACAGACAAGTTGCCAGGAGTTGACCTAGTGTTGTTGGTCTGGGCTGGTTTAACTTTGTTGTTTATTAAAGCCACTATTCAACGAGACATGTTGAATATTGTTACCATTGGATTTGGCTTTATTATTCAAGCTGCACTGTTGGCCTTGATCTTTTTTAAATAATACTCAATATAATTTGCTACATACATAGAGTGTAATTATTTTATAAAATCAAAGAGAGAACAAATGAGAAGACTATATCCAGCAAGGCTACTAGAAGTACGAGGTACAGATACCTTAGAAGTAGAACTAGACCTTGGCTTTAATGTGTACAGTCGCCAAAAGATTCGTTTATTTGGTGTAGCATCTTGCGGCAAAGACCATGATGTAAAAGTGGTATTAACAGAGTTGTGCAAGGATGGCTTTATTGTTGAGCCTATCATTACCAAACGTGCCAAATTGGGTCGTGTCTTGGGCTGGGCATACCTTGCCAATGATGCTGGTGACCCTACGTTAAATATAAATGAAGCACTGGTTGAACAAGAGCTGGCTACCAGTTTCCAAGTGCATGACGAGGATGAAGACGAATAATGTACGAAGCAGGCCTAACAGCTCGTAAAATAGCACAGTTTGATACTGCTATTTTTGACGAATATCGTAAGTGGGAAGCCAGCTTTGATTGGGAACCAACCAATGACCCAAAGAGATATTTACGAGGCGACGGTACTCATTTGATATACTTGCCTGTGAATCAACAACGCAGTAGAGAAGAAGGTAACAAAGGATTTGGCACACTGACCAAACGCTATCCGCCAGCAATTGCAGTATTATGGAATGACATATTAAAATCACAATGTGAATATCTTGCCAGACTCACAGGCATTGCAGATCCTGTTATTGTGCAAGCTGACATTGCACGTATGCGACCCACCACTGGTGACACAATGATGCACAATGATACTCGTTATAATCAACGCTATTCTCGACGTTACAATGTTGCCATCAGCACCAACCCCGATTGTTGGTTATATCACTACAGCTATGATTTAGAAACGGATGGCAAGCGAGATCACATTGAACCAGGTGAAATGTGGGAGTTGAATAATAAAATTACACATACCGCGGTCAATTACGGCACAACATGGCGTACACATTTGATCATTGATGTTATGCCGCAAAACTATTATGCCCGCATGTGCGAGCTTTATAATCCTTATGCCAAGGTTCCAAATCCATTGGGGCTGAATACAACCTACGATTATGATATCGCAGGCAATTTAATACACGAGCCTCTATTTGAGGATTTACCACACTGCTTTTCAGCAAGGACACACGTATAATGAAATTTACAAAAACTGATAAAATAATTGCCTATTTGGCATTGATGAGCGGATTGACCATATCCGCCGTGGCCATTTGGTACAGCGTAGCAGGATTAGTCAGTATCTTTGCTGCCGCGGTTGTGCCTATTATTGTCATGGGGGTTGCGTTAGAAGTCAGTAAACTGATTGCCACGGTCTGGCTCAAATTGAATTGGAGTCGTGCTCCATTTTTAATCAAAGCCTATATGTCAATGGCTGTGGCCATACTGATGATTATTACCTCAATGGGCATCTTTGGTTTCCTAAGCAAAGCTCATAGTGACCAAAGTTTAGTAAGTGGTGATGTACAAAGTAAGATTGCAGTATATGATGAAAAGATCAAAACAGCTAGAGATAACATTGAAGCCAACCGCAAGCAACTTAGACAAATGGATGAAGCTGTTGACCAAGTCATGGGTCGAAGTTCAGATGAAAAAGGTGCGGACAAAGCAAACGCTATACGTAAATCGCAACAGCGTGACCGTGCAAGTATTGCCAAAGACATCGAAGCCAACCAGAAACTTATTAGTAAACTTAATGACGAAGCCGCACCAATCCGCGCAGAAGTACGCAAAGTAGAAGCTGAAGTAGGACCTATCAAATACATTGCGGCATTTATCTATGGCAACAATCCTGACGCTAACGTGTTAGAAAAAGCAGTTACCTGGGTAATCATTATCATTGTAAGTGTATTTGACCCATTGGCCGTTATCTTGTTGTTGGCAAGTCAATACAGCTTTCAATGGTTCCGTAAGCAAGAAGAAGAGCTTGACCTTCCTGAAGAAACCATTGACCAAGTGGTCAAAGAATTTGACACAGTTAAAAAAGAACCGCATGTAAAAGATGATGAAAGTTTTAAATTCTTAGCTGACCACGATGACTTGTATCCTGTGTACCCAAACACTGATGCAGATCTGGATGAGTTGGCCAGTGCCAAGGGTGATGCCCGTAACAAAGTAATTGGAAAACCAGTGGAATCACAGACTTATTTGGCCAAACCTTTTAATTTTGAAACTGATACTACGCCAATCCCAATGGTTGAAGAAACTGTTACTATCAAAGAAGAACCAGTATTTAAACAAGCAGTGGAAGCAGGCATTTATAACACAGACGGTACACTGGCAGAACGTCCTGGAGATTATGTAACACCACCAGCAGACTTTGCACCACCAGGTACACCAGGCGAAGAATGGGCATTGGCTGTGGAAACAACACCGCCAGCGGTCAAATCCGAGCAACAACCTGAAGACAATTTGGATAAAATATATAAAGCAAGTTCTGAAGAATTAGCAAAGAAACATCGCAACCGTGGATGGTTCCAAGCAGTGTTTCCAAAAAAAGATAATTAATAAGGATACGAATTGACTGATTCAAATGTTTACATCGTTAGCCCGCCAACACTGTATCTTCCCGGAGGCGGACTTTCTTTTTGCTTGATCAGCAATGACGAAACATGGCAAACCAAGATCATTGAACTGTTTGAAAAAGAGTTGAAAAATCAACTTACATTCTTTGCAACTGAAACTGCTGTTCGTGACCCCAAGGCTTGGGTATGGTACTGGCATGTGGCCAACAATTGTTCAATGATTGTGGTTGACACAACTTCTTGTTCTGAGCATGAAATCCGTATGGCATTGGCCATGTGCAAGTTGGATATGCCAGTTATCTTTCACGTTAAACCAGGCAACGATGAATTTGTTGGATTGCTTAATGCAATTCAGATTCCCAGCTTTTCAGACATTTCTCAATTAATGCCACTGATGGAGTCTGCTCTTGTTGGATAAGAAAACAAATCTAACCTGTAGTTTTTGCAACAAACACAGAGATGCAGTAAAAGCACTTATTGCCGGCGACAGTGCTTATATTTGCGATGAGTGTATTCAATTGTGTGTATCAGCATTGCACACAGGAGAAACAAAAGAATCTCAATCAATTGATTCCAGTGCAACACCAATGGAAATTAAATCTTATCTTGATCGTTATGTAATTGGTCAGGATCTTGCCAAACGCAGTCTCAGTGTTGCAGTTCGTAATCATTATAAACGATTGGGTCAAAGTGACAGTGGATTAATTAAAAAAAGCAACGTGCTGTTAATTGGTCCCACTGGGTCAGGTAAAACGCTGTTGGCCAAGAAACTGGCAGAACGTCTCAATGTTCCCTTTGCAATGGCTGATGCCACTACACTGACTGAAAGCGGCTATGTTGGTGATGACGTTGAAAGTGTGATTCACAGACTACTTCAGTCTGCAGACAATGACATTAAACGTGCCGAAACAGGCATTATCTACATTGACGAAATAGATAAAAAAGGTCGCAAAAGCGAAAGTTCCAGCATTACCAGAGACGTCAGCGGTGAAGGTGTACAGCAAGCATTGCTCAAATTGATTGAAGGCACTGAATGTCGTGTGCCCCAAGGCGGTGGTCGCAAGCATCCAGGACATGAAACCAATACTGTTGATACCAAGAATATACTGTTTATTTTAGGTGGGGCATTTGTTGGACTAGACGAACAGGTCAAGAAACGTATGACTGGTGGTGCAAAGATTGGGTTTGGTGCAGAAGTTGGTACAGCCGAAGTTCGTGCCGATCATTGGATTGCCAATGTAGAGCCTGAAGACTTTGTGAAGTTTGGAATGATTCCTGAATTCATGGGTCGTATACCTGTTATTGCTGCACTGGATACTTTGGGTGCAGAAGACCTAGTGCGTATTATGAGCGACCCCGACGACAGCATTGAACGTGAATATCAAGCTATTTTTCGAATGGACGGAGTAGAGTTGGAGTTTACACCAGCTGCCAGAACAGCAGTTGCGCAACTCAGTCTTACTAAGAAGACTGGCGCCCGCGGCCTTAGAAACATTATTGAGCAAATTTTATTAAATATCCAGTTTAATCTACCAGAATTGAGCCACAACGGATTAAGTAAAGTTATAATTACTGAGCAGGCTGTGGAAGACCACAATCCGGTTAAGATTTTTAAAAATAAAGAAGCAACAGTTTAAGAAAGAAATATGAAAAAAGGTACAACAGTCACGGTCAAAGATGGCAACGTAGAAAAAGCATTACGCAAGTTTAAAAAGAAGATACAAGACTCCGGAAAATTAGAAGAACTTCGTGAACGCGAGCAATACGAAAAGCCAACTACCACAAGACGTTTAGCAAAAAACAAAGCAGTTAGACGCCACCAAAAGCAAGTTGAAGCGGACGAATTGGCCGGTAAACGTGCGCCACGCGAAGGTAAACTTCGTCGTATGTATTAATATAACGCTTGACTTTTAGACAAGAAATAAATATAATTGTGTATGTTAGTGCCAAGAGGGCTAACTCACAATGTGATGCCAATAGGATCACAACTTTAGACTCGCTAATAAGGAGACTACTATGTCTAATCTAAATAATCTACAGCCGTATCAACGATTTGGTATTGGGTTTGATCACTTGTTCAATGAACTGGATCGTCTGATGCAAATCAGTACTCCCAGCAACGGCGGATATCCCCCTTTCAACTTGGAGAAACTTGCGGACAATAATTACCGCATTACTCTTGCGGTTGCAGGCTTCAATGACAAGGATATCGAAATTACTCAGCAAGAAAATGCCTTGATTGTAACTGGTCAAAAGACCGAAGAAGATACAGCAAATTACTTGCATCGAGGAATTGCCACTCGCAATTTCAAACGTGAGTTTGTATTGGGTGACCGCATTGAGATTAAAACAGCTGCATTGAAAGATGGTATGCTGGTTATTGATCTCGTTGAGATTGTACCTGAAGAAGCCAAACCTAAACGTATTCCATTGATTAAGGAATAATTTTTAAATGCTAGGGCAACTACAAACGGTTGCCCTAGCTAAATATCAGTGTTAACAAATTGGATACAAAATTATGTCAGATACCGCAGTTCAAACTATCAAAAAAACAGACAATATTTCTGGTGTCAAAGAACCCGAACGCTATCGCGTTGTTATTTTAAACGACAATTCTACCCCAATGGAATTTGTCATTGAATTGCTTAAACTGATTTTCCATCATAGCCAAGAAGCTGCCGTACAAATTATGCTGCAGGTTCATCAGAATGGCAAAGGCACAGCAGGTGTATACTCATACGAAGTGGCAGAACAAAAAGCCATGGAGTCAACACAAATAGCCCGCACAAACGGCCATCCGTTGGGAGTATCTGTTGAACTCAATGGATAAAGGCAATATTGAGAATCTAATCATAGTAGACATTGACGATACTTGTTTGGATACTTTATCGGGCTTTATTAAATGGCTTGCCAAACACAATAGGCTAAGCACCGTTACTGGAAATGCAATTAAGTCAAGAAGCCTATTGGGCGATTGGTTAGGCATCACAGATGATTTGGCCACACATTGGATGCGTGACTTTTGCGAGAGGTCTTGGGAATGGGGTGCTCTTTATCCATTAAAGCAAGCTCATCGAGTTATTCCCAAATTGCATCAGAATCATTGGAACTTTATTGCAATCAGTCGCGGCGCCAGCACAATTGATCGCGGTACATTGCGTCGAGCAAACTTGGAACTTGTTTTCCCGGGAATGTTTGAAGAATTATACACCATGCCAATGGGTGCAAACGTATATCCCTTGATCAAAGACTACTCACCAGCTATATGTATTACAGCAGATGTTCCAGTGGCAATTGCCAGCGTTCAAGCAGGACACATTACCTATCTAATAGACCAACCGTGGAATAGAGAGCACAACGAATTATCTGTCAGGCGCTTTGACACCTGGGAAGAAATTGCAGTCGCCTTGGATAACCTGCAGCAGAATCTAGCATAACTACAGTTATGCAACCAACTAATATTCGAAGAGTCTTATGGGTCGAAATTGATCCCGACACCTTGCGTTTAACTGGCAAAACACAGTTGGTTCCTATAAACGCTGAAAACAATCCAAATTGGGTTACAGTTGATCCGTCTATAGCAGTGATGTTGTCAAACGGTACAAAAAAGTTTGAAGACTATGCATTGATCAACGGTCGTATTGTAGAAGTACCAGCTGAACTAGATTTGGCATTTCTAACACATATTAGTCCACAGGCCTGGCCTGAACTTGCTGCCATTGATCACAAATGGACCAGTGTACCTTGGCTACCCCTAGACATCCCACGCATTGAACCTGATGATTGGGATTTGTTTTGGCAACTGTGGAATGAAAAGAACGCAGACATTACTCGTGCCAATCCACAGGAAAGTCAATACTGGAAGGGTTTGTGCTGTTGGTTGAATCCCTCAATTGATCACACCAAGTTCAATTACTCTAACACAGTGGTTGATGATTGGAGCCAGCACTTTCCTCGTATGTTTGAACAGATCAGAAACTGTTTGCCGTTCTTTAGTTTGGAAAAGATTGTGCTTTGGTCAAATGTCAACACAGTGAATCCGCACTTTGATCCTGATGCAGTAATTTATCCCTGGCCTGATAGTTTGCGTATCATGTTGTGGGACACCAATGATCATCCTACGTTTTATGTTAACCGGTGGCCTGCTCGTAGTGCAGAGTTTGATCCACCACCGGTCACAGTTCGTACAGGCGGCAAAGGCTATGGCATTAAATCAGATCGTGTGCCCCAAGACAAACGCATGTATGTAGACCTTCCGCCTGACTCCAACACTTTTGTGTTTAACAACGGCGCTTTCTTACACGGAGCAGATCTTGCCAAGCCAAAAATTATCATGGCTGTCAAAGGTCGTCCTGACATTTATAAATGGCTTCGAGCATTGGAAGCCAGCTATGAAAAGTATAAGGATTACATACCCAATGCCAATAACTTTTAATAAAACTGAAATCAAGGCTGCAGGTCTTAAAGTATCTGACGTATTTGAGAAGTCTTATCCTTATAGAAATTTTAAAATAGCGCCTGTGTCGCAACAACGCTTGTTGAAATTTGCTATGCCCAATGTTGAGTTAGATGCACTTGTTAAAAGCACATACGGTGCCATGGAAAAATACGGCATCTGGGATTATCGAATTGGCATGACTGACGACCAGGTTAAACGAGACACTGGTTATGGTGGCATTGGATTAACATATAATCCAGATCATAATGAATTTGAAGGAACTGACATACACGAGCAGGTACAAGGAAACCCAAGACCTGCTCAAGGTTTGAAAAATCCTTTTACTAAATTGAACCCCAAAGAAAATAAAGTTTATTCTTTACCAAACTCGCATTATGACACTTACGCTCTTAGTTACAGAACTCCAGCAAGTCAGTTTGAATATTTGGGAAAATTCTTAGACTGTTGTAAACGCACAATGATTAGATCTGCAGTTCGTATCATTTATGCAGACCGCCCAGGACAAGTAGGGGATGAAAAACTTGCAGGTGTGCGCTGGCATAGAGATGAGTCAATGTTTGAAAATCTAAGAGTAAACATTCCATTGGTAACAGATCCTATTTTTGTATTGGAACAAGAAGGATATCCACCTGAACATTTAGAAGCAGGCTATGCATATAGCTGGGACACTGATCTACTGCATTGTGCTTATGCTAAGGAACACGCTCCAAAGCATAGAATACATTTGATGTTGGGATTCAGTTGTTGGTGGGATTTTGATGAAAAGTCAGGTGTTTGGACGCAAAATGAATTCTTTGGTCAAAAGCATCCTAAGGATATGCTAGTAGATGGCGATGTAATTCCAGGACTGCAATTAACCTAGACTTGTCAATAAGTCAAATAATTTGATGTTTTAAATGGCTTGCCGTGATAAGCATTTTCCAATTGAGTCATAATTTTATGCTTCATCTGTCGTACTTTTGGATGAGCATGATCGTATTCAAAGGATTTCATAAATCGTCCCCAACCGTTAGGACGAACTCGTTTTGAAACTTTTGAATCTAAATATTCTCGTATGGCTTTTGGATCAAAATCAAACTTATCAATCATGTCCTGTGCCAGATTAAATGCGTGGGCACCCATTTCGTCTCTATGACCATAATACTCTTGCCATGCACGATCTTTGGCATAGTATGCAGTGCTTTCAAATCCCGGAATGTCTTTGAAATTTCTAGCACGATATTGACGTGTATGTATAATTTCGTGTAAGATAGTATCTGCAAAAAGTGTGCAAATGCGTTCCCAGCGATACAAACTTGTTTTCATAGTTTTAGAATCTGCTGGAAATGCCAACGAAATTTCAATGAATCGTTTCTTACCAGTTTTATCAAGATCACTATAATAAGCCCCGCCAATCCAAATTTGACCCGGTTTGACTGGCTTGTGTTTATAACTAACTACCTTGATTGGAAGATGTGCTTTAATATGCTTACTTAACTGACGAGTAATTTCACCTACAGGTAAACGCTTGTCTACAATCTCAGATTTGAGACTGTAAAGCATTGAATACAATGTATTACGATCTAACTCGGACCAATTAAAAATCTGACGTGTCATAGCATCCTCCGACAGTATATTTATAGCGAACTACTTCTGTACATGTGTCCGTACTTTATAACAAATATAACCCGTTATAATACATTTAGATCTTGCATGGTTGTTTTATAATAGATAACTATTTGCATGAGCACATTCAATCAGCATAATCCAAACGCAGTACAAGGTGCAGGTGTTAGCGGTAGTCGTCAAGGACTTGGCGGAATGAATCCTGCGCTAGTTGCCGCAGAACTAGCACTGAGCCAAATTGGCAACTTTGAACCACTTGACTATAAAATAGACCATCACGCAGTTGAAAGTGTCATTGCACAAAAATACAGTGGAGATTGGGTAGACTATCTTCCACGTACAGATCGTCCCAACAATCGTCGTTCAATGACACTTACAACCATCCCAGGATGGGATCATCGGAAAGCTCCAAGTATTCCTGAAGCTACCAATGCACTGGGCTACACTCCTAAAGAAACTGAGTTTTGCGTTCCTACTGCCCTGTATAATGATTGCATAAGTGATAATCCTGGTCTGATCAGTTTAAAAGACTTCTTAGATGAATGGCAACCCTTGGGTCGTTCATTTATCATTAATTCGGGCATTGGCGGATATTTTGTTCCGCATCGTGATCATCCCGGCATGCCCCGCCCTTGTTTTAGGTTGGTGGCATTTTTAAAGAACTGTGGCCCTTTAGATTACGATTGGCTAATGGATGACCGCAAGGCCAACATTGAAATAGGTCGTGTGTATTATGTCAATACTCGTATGACACACAGAACAATTTCATGGGTCAATGACAGCTGGCATTTGATTCTTAATGTACCGTTTACAGTAGAGAATGTAGACCGTGTGCTAAAACATTTACAACATAGACACTGATGATTATTTTTACAGGACCCGACAGCGACAAGCGTCAAATTGAAATCAAGTTTCACGAAGGTAAACAACGCATAGGAGTAATGCTAAGTGGCGGAGCAGACAGTGCTATCCTGCTTTACTTGCTGGCATTAGAACGCAAGCTAGAAGGCAGTACACAAGAGATCGTCCCATTTACTGTTGCCCGTCCAGATGGCGCTTGGAACTATGTCAAACCTATTGTAGACAAAATTAATCAAATGCTGGGTATTGCTTTACCAGACCCTATACAAGTTGGTGATCCCTCACTGCATCACAGTCAGCAAGGTCGTAGCGGAGAATTAGAAGCACGGGGCAAGTACCAAATTGATCACTTTTACTATGGCAGTCAACAGCATCCGCCTGTCCCTATGCCTGGCGACTATCCTGCTCGTCCAGACAAGATAGAACTGCCAGGAACAACTATCCCGTTCGCATTAGTAGACAAGCGGCATACACTGGGCTTATATGAAGTGTTTCAAGCCTGGCCTTTGATTGAGCTCACACATTCATGCACTGCACAAACTGAAGGCCGTTGTGGAGAATGTTATAATTGTAAGGAACGTGAATGGGCACTGGGTGAGTTGGATATCACTGATCCCGGCGTGAAGTAAAAATACTCAAACCCAGTTTACGTCGAATACCATTGCGTGGAAACGCACTGCTAACGTGTAGTCTATTTCGCGGAAACGTCATTGGAACGCCAGGTGTCCATTGAAAGTGTTTATCCACAGTAAGTCCTGCAAAGTTTTTAATATTTAGATGCGGACAATATTCTAACAGTATTCCATCCAATGTGTCAGCATCATCTAAGTTGCCAACATCTCGATAATCTGTTACGACTTGATTGTACTCGTTTGGCTCTACAGTTTCTCCCCGAAGAAAAAATGCCGCATCACCTGACCACGTTTGGTTAAGCACTAAAAATCTATTACGCTCCAATCTTACAGGAATGTCATCACGTAGTTCTTGACGCAGTGGAAATACAAAAGTTTGTAGCACTCTCTCAGGACCTGCCTTGCCAGTGTCTGCATGAACACGATAACCTGTTTCTGTTTCAAAAAAATTGCCACCAGCAACTTCCCAAGTACCTTGCCCTAACACGCTGTCAATGACGGGCGTTACAATTTCCATTGCAGGACCTAAATCTAATGCAAAACGTCTTTGTGGCAGCAATTGCATTTGGCTATTGTTTTCAAAGCAATTAATCAAAGCCAGTCGCTGTTGCTCTGTTAATGGAGGTAATGCTTGCGGAGTTACTGATGCAAGCTTCAATCAGGTAATCCTTGTCTAATCTTTTCGCTGGCCGTACTGATAATACTGGCATCTACATTGGTGACACTAAAATCAATTGGATACAGTGCATTGATTTGATCATAAATTGATTTTGTAATGCGTGGTATAAATTGCACACTTTTAAAATTGTTATTGAACTTGATCTTGTCAAAGGTCTTGGGAAATACAACGCTGTTATTGGATCTATTTATAAAGGCCAAAATCAGTTGCGGAACTGTAGCCCCAATGCTTTCTGCAATGGGTGCAAGCTGTTTAGTTCTTTCGTTGGCCCAAAAGTCTCCGTAAAAACCTGGTTGCGGCGGTCGGGAACTGCCAGACATTCTGCCGCCACCAAATGGACTGTATGGCATGGAAGTAAAATTTAAATCTGTTAGTAGTTGTTGTAGTTCTACATCTGCTTGTCGCTTGACCAGGCTGTATTGGTATTGGCAAACATTGATTCTTAGATCGTTTGGTATGCCGAGTTCTTCCTCGGCTGCTCTCCATGTCAACAACTCACTAGCAGTAACACTGCAAATACCTGTGTGCTTTGCTAGACCCTGTTGTTTGATGTTGGCCAGCTGAGCCGCAAATGGCTTCATACTGTCAACTGTGCGGGGGCCAGGTCTTAAGAAATGCATTAGATAAACGTCAGCATAATTTGTTTTGAGTCTGTCTAAACTTTGTGCCAATGCTGTATCGGGATTGTGGAATGGATTGAACTTGGTTACAATTTCAAATTCACTTCGAGCAATACCAGAATCTGCAATACACTCGCCAATTATTGATTCAGCACGACCATCAGTGTAAGACTCAGCAGTGTCGTACAATCTGCAACCTTCTGTAATGGTATAGTTGATGAACTTTTTGTGAGCCACTGATATCTCGGGTTTAAATCCTAGTATACTGGTGCCCAGGCCAATTTTATTTTTAAAAATCATTTAGTGTTCCTAATTTTAGTGATGTCTATTCCTAGACCTAATAATAAACTATATCTTTTTTGATTAGATGTGTTTATTCCTTCGTGCCAACTGTTATGTGTATTGGCTGCTACCCAGCCTTTTCCAAAGTTTGGTTTGATTACCATTGGTTCTGATTTATTTTGGTCTGTATAAAAAGTAGTAGACTGCAGTGACTGAGTAAGATCATCATTGGTCTCATTGAGATAAATCATGCCTGTTGCCAATAACATTCGATTGTCCAAATGCAATGCAATTGTGGTCTTTGGATTGTCTAGTACATAGTTGGCATTCAGTACTGTGTAACTTGCAATAAACTCTACATTGTTAGAACCCCACAGTTTACAAAACTCTGGATATTTGATAAACTCACTTAGCCATTGAAGTTTAAATGAGTCTGAAATCGCATAAGAAAATAGTTCTTTAAGAACTGTTCCTTGAATCAGTTCTAGACTAGAGTGTGTGGCATATCTGCCTATACCATTGATAGTACAACGTCCACCAGATTGTCGCCCTGGCGTTCTTCCGTTTACATTTTTAAAAACTTCTACTTCCCAGTTCTGGTCGTCTAACTCTTGTCTGAAAATGTCTGCCGTGGCATCAGTTTCCAGCGCCAAAGTATGCACCAATGATCGTTTGGTTTCTGTAAAGGTTATGTTCATAGTATGATATTTATGTTGTAAAACTGCCACAGTAAGATTGACACTCTTTCCATTTTGTCATATAATAGCAGGTCAACTACAGAAAGGTTCGTATGCAGGCAATTAACTTTATCCGCAAATATACAACTTCTAATACCAATAATAAAGGGCAAGTAAGTTTCTATAAAATAAAAGCCACAGAAAAATGGGTAGAATATATGCTAGACATTACAGATATGAATCGAGTATTAATGGCATTATCCTTTAACGATAAAATGCGTATGTTAGATGCATTAGAGATAGCAGAACGCAAGCGAGATTATATGTATAGGCATCCAAATTTTAATTATAAACAAGCTACAAAGTGGTACGAGCTTGCAAAAGATTTGCCTAAAAAGTAAACAGGCAGTGTTGTAAAAATACAACACTTTTTGCTCCAAAAAACGGTTGTCCAAACAGATATGATCCAGTATAATATACACATACAGAAAGGAGAACAGCATGACATATACAGTGGCAAAAATGAACGGTCGGTGGGTGCATGTTGTTCGCTTTGCTCGCGACGTTGCATTCAGCACAGAGCAGAACTGGTTCATGGTCTGCTTTGATTGGGAAAAGGCCGACCGCAAGCGTGAACAATTTAAGTGGGTGCCCGCCAGCACTCAATTCGAAGCAGTACGTGAATTTGTAGGAGACTGATATGAACGATTCAATGTCACATGACAGCAAAAACAAAAAGATTCCTATTGCAGATGCATGGGCCTTAGTGGCCTATGCTGATCGCATCAACAACGGCGAATACATCAAGTTTCCAGAATTTGATGCAGACACTGGCAATGTCAAACGCAAACCCAATCGTGAACTTATCAATGATCAACTGGCCATTATGGGCTTTCGCAGTGTCACAGCAGAAGATCGTGCTCAGGGTCAGCGACTGGCTGATCACTTTCAAGGTCTTGCTTTTGATGCTCTTAGCGGAAAAACAAACGACTTTGATCAAAAGATTATCAATTTAATCACCGAACAAGAAGTGCATGAAAAAATGGGTCTGGCATACATGGCCTGCCTGGGTGCTCGTTATCGCAAGGACCTTGTAAAAGAATATCGTCAAGAACAAATGTTCAAGCTGGGACACAGCAGTGTTCATCAAGGCGCTGTGGGCAAACACTTACGGCTAGACGTGACAGTATTGTCAAAATTTGAAGGCCGTGCATTTCCTGGATCAGTTGTTCGTGCCACTGACGGCACCAATTTGTATTTTTGGTCGTCAAGCAAGATGATTGACATGTGGCCTGACACTCCGGAAAAATTTCCCATTGTAGGAGTGGTAAAAGCCCATGGCACAGATAGAGATGGTTATCAAGAGACCCGTTTGACTCGAGTTAAAATTGTGGTATAATTGACCCGTAGGCAGTTGCATAACTATCTACATGATTGGAGCAAAATTAATATGAGTACAGCGATGGGCTTTGCAGAAATGTTTGAGTGGCATGATGGAAATACACTCAATGAAGATCGTGTAGGGCATACCGTGGCCTTATTCCAAGGCAAGATAGTGTTATCAACAGCTTGTCCTTATCATTTAGAACCCACAGACATCATTGGTGTTGTTGGCGGAGATAATACTTCAGTTGCCGCAATCAGCAATTCCAGTCCAATGGAATGGCACGGCAAGCACCTGCGCGATGAGTACAATCGTTTATTATGGGAACCTCAGGCAATGGTAGAGTGGGTTGAAAATAGCTATCGCCATTGGTATGAAGCCGATAGAATCCCTGACGGTATAACAGTCCCAGACAACGCCACATACTATCGAGATGAGTGGAACGGACATAAACTACAGCGCGAAATCCTAAGCGAAGAATATAAAAATCCCAACAAAGTAGTCAAACCATACTTACCACGGTGGGAAAGACCCGAATGGGGCATTGTTGTAATCGCCGGCCGAGCTGTTGTAAACGAAGGACAAGTATGCAATCCATCATGGAAACGTTTAGAATCGGTCACCAACAAATCCGTGGCCGAGTGGTTGGTGCGATAAAATAAATAAAGTATGCAAATAAAAAACATCTACGAATCATGGGGTACAGAATTCATTGACATGAGTGACCTGTTACAACAAGACCCCAAAGAATTACGACACTTGTTGTATGATCGTAAGATGTTGGTGTTTCATGCGCCTGACTGGACCAAGCTAGAGTACTGGAATTTTTTAGCATTGTGGGGAACGCCTTGGGAAAAGTCTGCGTATATTTCCAGTACTGAACGTTGGGAAGTGGTGCCATCTGCAGATGGCAAGTTGCGCTACATGACATCAATGAGCAACAAGTTATCTAAACGACTACAAGACTTTAAAATGCCTTGGCATGCAGACATTGCCAATCGTGTAGATGGCGGCATACAGTTTCCACATCGTTGCATTTATATGAAAACAGTGCCCAATCCCTTGGCTGGTTTTACCTATTGGTTAGATATGGAACTGGCCTATCCTGAAATACATCCACGGCTTCGTGCTAGATGGGAAAAGCGAACAGTGGTACAACAAAACTGGCACAATCCTGGACATGATCTGATTGAGTGGCCCAGTATGAAACAACACCCTATTACCAAGCGTTGGAGTCCTAGATGCAATTATCATGGCATTGCAGATAGCTGGATCTTGGATACCAAAGACTCTGCAGGCAACAGCATGGGCACAGGTATTGTTGAAGAGCTAATGGAGGCTATGGCTGAAGTTCCAGGTTGCACTTACGAGCAGCGATGGGCACCAAACGATATTGTGCTGTACGACAACTGGCCATTTGTACATAGAAGAACCGCCCCAAACCTCAAAGAAGGTCAAGAGCGGTTGATGTGGCGTGCCAACGTTGATCACGACGTCAGCTTGGCCGACCGATTTTAAGCGTCCAGCTCAATATCCCAATACAAGTAATCTCTCCACGACTCGTGCAGGTTGGCATGAGTGCGTGGCAACTTGCGACCACGTGCATACAAATCCCAGGACGTTGGAACCACTACCTTTTTCAGTGGAAACATTTTTGCTTCTGCAGGCATTTTAGAACCTTTGCGATGGTTGCACGGACTACAGGCCGCAACCACATTGGTCCAAGAACTTATCCCACCATGATGACGAGGTATCACATGATCAAAGGTCAAATACTTTGCTTCAAACTGTCCTGCACAGTATTGGCATGTGAACTCGTCACGTAGATATACGTTATAGCGGCTGAATGTTGGTGCTGTATCACGTTTGATATAGTCCTTCAATGCTACCACACTGGGCAAGCGCCAGGCTCGAGTTGCACTATGAATGTCAATATCGTATTCGGCCACCACGCTTACACGGTCTGAAAACACTGCTTTGATAGCATCTTGCCAAGAAATTGTGCTTAACGGGAACATGCTAAACGGTTGGAAGTCTGCATTTAATAGTAGTGCTGGATATTGTGAATCATGTAGCATAACATTCTCAGTGTATAAAACTGTACTTATCTAAGTAAACATTGTACACTAAGTTCAACCAAAAAACAATGTCAAATGGGTGAAACGAACAAGATTGCTCGACAATTCTACTAAATAACATTGTACTTGCAGAGCATGATTGCTCGCAAAGCGTTTCATCCAGGAGACAATTTAAATGTTAAAATTACGTGTTATTCACACTCGTCCATCAGTAGATGCACCTTATTTCCAAGCAAGCAGCGCATTTGATGGTTTTGCTGATATGATGCAGCGATACGCAACTCGCGGCCAGATCTTGAGCCGCACAGTATCTTATGATCACGCTGACAGCAATCAATCATTAAAAATGATCATCGAAACAAATTGGAGATCAGTTGCTGACCACGAAGCATACTTGGCTGAGCCAGCAGTTGCAGTTATACGTGATGCAAGAATTGTACATTGCAATCGAGAACTTATCATGGTCGAATATGAGCGTGAAATTATTGCTGATCAATACGACTCTGCAGTATAAGTTTTGTTAATTTAACCAAAAAGGGCTCCTGTAGCCCTTTTTCTGTTGCTTTTGCAAAATAAAAAGCGTATAATTATGTATAGTCACAGTCACAAGGCAAATCAAACAACATGCTTAATTCACTTTCCAAGATCCTACGTCCATACATTGAATTTGATCCAAGTAATCCGGATCATAGATTAAATTATAAAAAATTCTTAGAAACTCGAGCTTGGAAACATTGTCAGTATCAATGGCTCATTGACGACAACAGCGTTGATGTTGTGCATTTTATAAACAAAAAATTAGTTGAGTACTACGTATCAACTGACTCTGCGCTGGTTAAGAAACGACCAGCTAAAAAAACTACAACCAATAGGAAACTCAAATGAACAAAACAGTTATTACGTGTGCTATCACCGGCGCAATGACCACCAAAGAGCAAACTCCTTATTTGCCAGTTACTCCTGAGGAAATTGCTAACTCTGCACTTGAAGCAGCCTCAGTGGGTGCCGCTGTTGTACATATTCATGTACGAGATCCAGAAACCGGTCGTCCCAGTATGAAGATTGAACATTACAAAGAAGTGGTTGACCGTATTCGTGACAAGGATTCAGATCTCGTCATCAACTTGACCACTGGTGCAGGTGCAACAGGCCCTTCATCTGTTATCATGGGACAACCACACCCAGCGTTTAAAACTCCAGAAGTTCGAGTAGCACATATCTTAGAACTGAAACCAGATATTTGCAGTTTAGATCTAAACACAATGAATCGTGGACCAAACAACATCACAGTAAACACCATTGCTTCTTCACGCATTATGGCCAAGTTGGTAAAGGATGCAGGTGTCAAACCCGAACTTGAAATCTTTGATAGCGGCGATATGCACATTGCCAAAATGCTCATTGCCGAAGGCTTGATTGAAGATCCACCTTTGTGGCAAATTGCAACAGGTGTCAAGTGGGGTTGGGACAGCACAACAGAAACACTTGAATATGCTTATCGCCTGTTACCATCGGGCGCCAACTGGTATGCATTTGGTATTGGTGCAATGCAGATGCCGTTTGTTGCACTGAGTTCAATCAAGGGTGGTCACGCTCGTGTTGGATTAGAAGACAACATTTATATGAGCAAGGGAGTACTTGCCAAGTCAAATGCAGAGTTGGTAGAACGGGCGGCCAAAATTATCGAGCTAACTGGAAACAGCGTTGCTACTTCCAAGGAAGCCCGAGAAATTTTAAATTTAAAGCGTTGATTACTTCTTGCACATAAAGGTCACGAACCCATAACGTGCATTTATTACTTCAATCGAACTGAATCCCACTTCTGTAAAAGTGGTGTTATACCAAGAAGTTGGTACGGTGTACATATATCCGGCCAACTTCTTTTCTTTTTCTTCAATGTAAGTTTGGCTTACACCATTGGCTCGTTTGAAGTCATAATACTTCTTTTTAACTTCGGCGGTTTGTGTTGTTTTGTCGGACACAATCAAATAACCGCCGGGCTCTAAGTTATCATATATTTTCTTAATGTATGTCAGCTTGTCAATGACAAAATGCAATGTCCAATTCATCATTATTAATTTAAATGATTGTGTGGGAAACTCATTGGCCAAGATAATACGTTCTTTGTGCAAACTTTGATTGATCATTGATTCACTGTTGTCAAGACCGTATGTATTGACAAATCCTGCATTTATAAACTTGTCAACCGTATATCCCAATGCTGACCCAACGTCAATAACAGCGTCAGATTTTTTCAAATTATCTTGTGCAATTTCCAAACACATATTAACTACACGAGCATAATCTGGAATATGATTTTCTGCTTCGTTTTGAAAACGTGCCGCTACTGAATCATCAAACTTCCAAACTTTAGTTGCTGCTGATTCTACAATAGTAGGAACTTGATAAAATGCACTGGCATCTTCGGACCGGTTGTCAAGTACAATATCAAGAAGCGACCTGATCTTTTCTTCCCGTCGACAGAATCGTGCTGCATATCTGGCAGGTGCGATTTGTCCGCCAGGCTTGGATATTATGTCTGAATACCCGTCATGACTGGAAGTGACAACCGGTGGTGTGATGTTGTCACCAAGCTGATAGAAACCTTGTATTTTTAATATAATACGCAATGCTATCGGACTTGGTGTTGCACCAATGCCTTTAAATGTATTAGGACCATTTGCATATACCATTGGCACATCTTCTCGTAATACAATTATACCACGGTCGGCCGTTGCATCATTTACAGACATTGTGTCGATTAAGATTGACTTTGATGCAACAGCAGCAATTTTATTTAGGATAGAAACAACATCTACAAAGGTGTACAATACACCTGATGCAACAACACAATCAAATGTAATGTTGTTGCCGATACAATGATCTAAGAATGTTTCTAGATTGGCCTGTACAATCTCAAACTTGTCAGTGGGCCAGTATTTTGTGAATATTTGTCTGCTGTCAGTCACATATTTTTCTTGAAATTCAACACCAGTGTAATGCGTGGCGCCGTTTGATAATGCCATATGTCCAGCGGCACCCAAACAAGAACCTAGATCCAAAACAGTATTATCTTTTACAAACCAGTCTGGTAATTGTACTGATAATCTATTATATGTGCTTTCGGCGGTGACTGTATTAACTCGACGGTTTTGCCTATTATCCAATTCAATAAACTCCGGAGCCGATCTAAAAATATTCATAATATACCCTTAATATTGCTGTTATTTAGTACCCACTTAATATCAATTATTGATCAATCTTTGTAAAATGTTGCAAAAATACAACACTTTTTCCAAGAAAAATGGTTGACTTGTGGCTCAAAACTGCATATAATAGATACATGGACGGGCGATACAGCAAGTTCATAACACAATACACAGTTACACAAAGGAGCCACCATGCGTACATTTACTAAACAAGAACACCTTAACGATATCGACACCAACGACATTGGTGAACACATTGAGGACTTTGGCGACGAAACACTAAACAAAGCCTTTGGCAAGTTCTGTATCATGGACGACCAGGGCGCCTTCCACAAAGTGCTGACAGACGAAGTAGGCTACGACGATGACGAATACGAAGCTGGTCATGTGGACATTGTACAAAAAACAGTAGAGGAAACTCTCAAGCAGGTCAATGTTGTGTTTAAGAATTTGGGCATTGACTTGGAGTTCAAGCAGGCCGACATGGTGGAGTACTATGCCTACATGCTCACAGGCAAAGGTGACACACCCGAAGACATGGCCCATCGCATTCGTCGCTTGGCCAATAACCAACCAGTTTAATTTAATTAAAGGACACACATGAAACGCAACGCACTAACCTTGGCGGTACTTGCGGCCTTATATGGCACCAGCTATGCCCAAACACAGGCCATAAATTATGAGGCCAAAGAAATTGACACAGTACTTAAAGTTGGAGGAGTTACCAACGCCTGGGCCCGTGGCATTACAGGTAAAGGTGCAATCATTGCTATTGTCGACAACGGCTTTGACCTTACACACTCTGACTTTGCTGGTAAGGTTATTGCATCTAAAAACTTCAATGGCGCCATTGCTGCACTGAATCCCAATAGCCCAGACGCAGTGACTTGGGGCTGGCACGGTACTTTAATGGCTGGTATTGCGGCAGGTGCCAAGAATAATTCAGGTACTGTGGGTGTTGCACCTGATGCTAAATTATTGTTTGCACAAGTTGGTGAAGGTGGCACAAAGACTGGTATCTCAGCTTCTGCACTGGTCAAAGCAGTTGATTGGGCCAGCGCCAATGGTGCCACTGTTATTAACTTGAGCCTTGGTTTAAGTTATGATACCACGTTCCAAAAGCAAATTGGTTTGGTAACACCGGGTATTTGGCAAGCCCCAGCCAACTATGGCTCAATGTACGGTCAAAGCACAGACACACTCAAATCCTATGCTGTGGCCACCAACCGTGGAAGCATTATTGTGGCCGCGGCTGGTAATCAAGGCTTGCCTTATGCACAATTTCCCGGAGCCTTTGCCACACAAGTAGACAGCACTGGTAAATTGGTCTTAGGTGGCCGCATGTTGATTGTTGGTGCCACTGACTCAACAGGTTCATACATAGCACCGTTTTCAAATCGTGCAGGACACATCTGTACCAATTTATCTGGTACTGTATGTAACGACCCTTATCAAGTCAAAGACTTTTTTGTTGTAGCACCTGGCATGCAAGTGTATGGTAGCCATGCCAATCAGCTTGAGATGGGTGTTAATGGTTCAACAGCGGTGCAAGGAACAAGCCCAGCGGCAGCATACGTGTCAGGCGGCATTGCATTGATGAAGCAGGCGTGGCCACAGTTACGTCCCGAGCAATTGGTCAATGTGGTTCTTAATACTGCCAAGGACTTGGGTGCCAAGGGTGTAGATGATGTTTACGGTCATGGCATGGTAGACTTTGATGCCGCAACTAAGCCAATGGGTGCGCTGGTACTGGCCAATAACTCTGCACTAACAGGTTCTGGTCCCAAAGGTAAAACAGTTGCTCTTGCTGGAACCGGTGTAGTTACCACAGGTGCGGTCAGTTTAGGTACCAGCTCTGTGTTACAAAATGCACAGGCTGTTGACACTATTGGTCGTAATTATGCTGTGGATCTAACACGAGCTGTTGGTTATAACAATGCTTTGAGTTACCAGTATGGTACTCCTTGGATGGCTCTAGCTGGCGCAAACTATCGGCATTTGGCCACACCTGTTGGTAAAGATGGTGTGCTGACAATCATGTCCACTGATACCGGTGCCGCAAGCCAATATGAATGGCAACATAGCGAAGGTACTCGCCTGCGCTTTGAAGTGGGCGCATTGCAAGAGAAGTCAGGCTTCTTAGGCACACAAGGCGGCGGCGCAATGGCATTTGGTGGCAGTAATACTGTTTGGTCCGGCATTGGCTTTGATCAAAGGATTGCGGGCAATACATCATTGATTGGCAACTACACTATGGGTGTGACTCGAACATCCAACGTGGCAGACAGCATGGTACAACTTGGCTCCAATATAATTGCTGATAGTTGGAAGCTGGGTATAGCACAAAGCAATATGTTGTTTGAAGGCCGAACAAAAGACACCCTGAGTCTTGCTGTTGCTACCCCGGTTGCAGTACGCAAGGGTCATGCCACAGTTACAGGCGTGACAGGCTACACTTACACAGACAATGCAGATGGTACCACTGATGCCAACCCTGTTACACAAACAGAACGTGTGAGTTTGGCACCACGTGTTCGCGAGATGAACTTGGTGCTGGGTTATACTGTGGCACAAAACAATACGTCATCAATAGGTGTCAACGTAGTTAAACAGTTCAACGCAGGTGGTCAAGCAGGTGTACAGGGTTATGGCGTGTCATTAATGGCTCGTAGCGTGTTTTAAATTTAGTAAAGAAAATAGGAGTAGTCATGGGATTAGATATGTATTTGAATGCCAAACGATTTCTTTGGCATAGCGAAGAAGCGTTAGCAGACAACATTAAAAGAAATTTTCCTGACTTGCCGGAACACATGAAAATCTTGGAAGTTACCGTCGAAGCCATGTACTGGCGCAAGGCCAACGCTATCCATAAGTGGTTTGTGGATCGGGTGCAAGGTGGTGAGGATAACTGTAGCGAGTTTGAAGTGTCACTTGAGCAGTTAGAAGAACTATTATCTGTGATTGATGAGGTACTTGACAATCCTGATCGGGCAGGCGAATTGCTACCACCCGCGGCAGGTTTCTTTTTTGGCGGTCGGGACATGGACGATTGGTATTGGGAAGAATTAAAAAATACTCAAAGTAAACTACAAGAACTGTTTACCAGAGACTGGAATCAATGGCAATTTTGCTACAGGGCCAGTTGGTAAAATAGTAACAAATTCTGCTTAAAAAATAGACAATTTTGCCCCATTTTTGGGGCAATTTTGTTGCTAAAATACAACAAAAATATCCCAAAAAAGAGCCGAAAAACGGTTGACCTTTGGGCCTAGACCGCTTATAATACATACATGTTCAGTAAAAAGGAGCCCAAAATGCATAGCACTAATACTTCAAATCCCGTAGATTTCCCCAGCTGGGAAGACATGAGTGAATTAGAGCAGGCCCAGTGCCAGTTCTGGGACATGT
>Ga0114959_10001058_pt1 | contig 25127 bp, 22 predicted proteins | sample C_130625_EF_Meta_FD_87317 | JGI IMG/M metagenome (GOLD analysis project Ga0114959, IMG submission 87317) | Freshwater microbial communities from Lake Croche, Canada to study carbon cycling - C_130625_EF_MetaG | ecosystem: Environmental > Aquatic > Freshwater > Lake | place: Lake Croche, Canada... | reverse complement strand
CAAATGATCTATTCATTAAACTAAATAATGGTGTGTTTGGAACGAAAGTTCTATTATTTAGTTTATAATGTATTACTTTGTTATCAAAACAATAAACCTAACGGTGAGATAATACATTACTTATTAAAAAAAAATTAAAAATGAATTCATACTAAGTCCACGCTTGGTACTACCCAAATTTTTACTAATTTGAATTTTTAAATGTCATAATCGGTATTTTAAATGTCCAAAGGTGTAAAAATCAAAATAATAAAAAATGCCAAAAAACATCTTTTTCTGACTTGTCTCTTTCGACTGCCCTTAAAAATTGATTTTTATTAACTTTATGTTGCCTCTAACTCACAACACATTGCCCCTAACAATCCCCATAATAATTATCTCAATTCTTAAAAATCAATTTTTTATGAAAATTAAAAAAATTAAAACAAAATTATTTTTATTATTTAAATATTAATAATTGTATCACAAATTTCTAATATTTTTTCATCGTGTGATATAATCAAAATAGTCATTTTAGAAGATAATGATTTTATTATTTTTATGAATTTTTTTATATTATCTTTATCTAATGCTGACGTTGGCTCATCTAATAATAAAATCTTAGGTTTTCGTAATATAGCTCTACAAATTGATACTCTCTGTTTTTGCCCACCTGATAATTTTATATTATTATCATTATCATCATTTTTATAATCATAGAAATCATCTATTAAAGATAATATTAATTCTTTTTCATCATTGTCATTATCATTATTATGAAAAGAATTTAAATTATCTTTTATAGAACCTTCAAATAAGACTGGTTCTTGACCTACGAAAGATATTAAATTTTGATAAAAATAAGTTTTATCTATATTATTAATATTTATATCATCAAATAAAATTTCCCCATTCTTAATTTGACTACTATAGAAACCTAATAATAATTTAAATAATGTTGATTTGCCTATTCCTGAATTTCCGTTAAATCCAGTTATTTCATTTCTTCTAATTTCGATATTCATATTTGAAATAATATTATTTTTATCATCATATGAAAAATCTAAATTTTTAATATGAATATCTGGATTGAAATTGGATGTCGGCAAATAATTGAATAATGGTGATTTAGATAATGATTGAGATTGAGATTTAGGTAATATAAAATTACTTATATTAGATATTGATTTTTTATGAGTAATAAAAATTCGTCTTATTTGATTAATATCTCTTGTAATATTTGTAAAATTAGATTTATATAAGACAAATAATAAAATTAAATCATTTGAATATTTGAAATAATTTCCAAAGATTATTATAAAAATTAATATGATTTCATTTAATGATTGTATGAAGAATAAATTGAAACCATAACAAATGGCATCTTTCATTTTCAAATATTCATATTTCTTATTCATACTCATCCAATTTTGATATAAAGAACTTTCGATATAAAGACTTCTATAAGTTTCGATTTTATTTATATAATCACTAATCATATTATTTTGTTTTATTAGGATGTCATTAGTATCTGTCGAAATCTTTTCATAAATTAATGATGAATATAAAGCTTCAATTATAATTTGAAGAAATGATAAAGAAAATGTAATTAAATAGAGAAATGATGATTTTGGAATAAGAATGTAAGATGAGATAATTAACTGACATAAATTTCTCATAAAAATATTACTTGTATATAAATAAAAATCTGCAAATTGTTTTGCATCAGTTATTAATAAATTACTTATTTCATTTAAATTATTATTATTGTAATATAATAAATCCTTTTTGAAATAAGTAGTTAGAATATTCGATTTCATTTTATCTATAATAATTTCAGTATAAATAGTAAAAATATATCCTCTAATACCAGCAAATAAATTCGAAAATAAATTATATATCAAAAATAAAAATAATAAATTATTAAGATCATAATTATTATTATCATTATCACTAATAATTAATTTTGATGATTTAGATAAATGTCCTAATATCTTTGAATGGATAATTGGTGTAAATGATGTTATAGATGCTGATATTATACCAGAACTAAAACCAAGAAATAAATATCTTTTAAATCCTTTCAAATATGAATAAAAAATTGAATTCATTTTATATAAATTTTATATAAGATAAGAATTATGGATGAAAAAACTAAGAAACTCTATTTTACTAATGTTAGAGTTTTAGATATTTCTAATAATAAAAATAATTCTAAATTATTTAATAATTGCGAATATTATAATAATAGTGAGAATGATTTATTTAATTATGAAAATAATTATTTTGAAACAATTATTTCCACTGAAAAAATAAAGAAAAATATTACGATGTTAAAAATTTATCAAATGCTAAGACCAAAAGGATTATTAATATTATTTAATGATAATAATAATTACTTAAATAATAATTATTTTTCATATTACGAATGTAATAATAATTACTTCATTGGATTTAAGAAAATAGAAATTGTGAAAAATAAGGAAAGTTATATTATAAAATCACCAAGTAATATTTCTTATATAAATGAGATTAGATATAATAACCTCCGAAAAAGATATAAGAATAATTAATAATTTATCTTTAAATAAAAATGGATGATAAATTTGATATTGTTATATGTTTAGGACCTAATGATGTTAATATAATTAATTTAATGATTAATTATACAAAAAATAATATTATTGGTTATAGAAATATTTATATTATTCCATATGATCATAATATTAAAATTGATGGTTGTATTATAATTAATGAAAATTTATTTCCTTTTAATAAAGATACTTTTATAAATAATGTTCCATCTGATAAAATAAATTATATTTATAAATGGTATTTACAGCAACTCTTAAAATTATATTCATTGTTTGTTATTGATGGTATTTTAGATAATGTATTAATTATTGATGCTGATACTATTTTTTTTAAAAAAACTTCTTTCTTTGAAAATAATATCCCCTTATATAATTATGGTCACGAATATCATAATTATTATTTTGAACATATGAAAAAATTACATCCATCATTAAACAAACAAGATAGTAATAAATGTGGAATTTGTCATCATTTATTAATTCAAAAAAAAATATTAATAGAATTATTTAAATTAGTTGAAGAATATCATAATAAACCTTTTTATCAAGTTTTTATTGAGAATATTGATCCTAGTGCTTCAAATGGAACTTCTGAATATGAAATATACTTGAATTATATTTTATTTTATCATTCAGACAAAATAAAATTAAGAAAATTAAATTTTGATAATAGACCTCGTAATTTTTCTAGTATTATTGATACTACTAATGATGTAAATAATGATTATCATTATATATCTTATCATTATTGGATGTAAATTTTAGAGATATATTTATTTTCTTCTGGATTATTTGAAAGAAATTTATATAAATCTTTTGAATGTATGTGTAAATTAATAATTTTAATTAAATTATTATCTATTTCTATAAATGGGTTCCATAAATCATTTATTTTTTTCCAATAAAATTTATAATTATTATATTTTATTAAACAAGTTTCATTTATAAATCCTCTTGTATCATTTGGATCATTTTTTCTATCAACGCCACCCAAATATTGACCAATTGCTGCACCATCAAATATACAATTAAATTTTAAAAAATTCATATTAAAATAATGTATATTATTATCATAAATAGAAATAATAGGGAATGGTTCTACAATTGAAGAATTATAATATTTTCCAAGATTATCCATATCATTATGATACATATTATAATTATCTAATATAATTTTTAAGATATTATGATTAGGAATATACATTATTCCAGGTATTACTCTATGATAAGCATCAAATGTTAAATAAAGTTTATTTTCATTGAATTTATCTTTTGAAAAAATATCTAAGTTTTCATAAATCATATTATCATTTTCTATATGAATAATATTACTAATATTATTATTTTTCAAATATTCGTATATATATAAAAAACGCAAAGAACAACTAACCCAAAACCCATTTCTGAATATTTTATCTAATTTCAAATTATTTTTAAATTCTTGAACATAATCTGAATTATATTCATTAATATCTATCAATTCAATATTTATTAAATTATTTTTAATAAAATTTTCAAAAAATCTTTTTTCAGTTAATATTACTATATCTTTATTTCCTTGTAATTGCAATTGTTTAATATTATCTATAATATATTCTTGGAAAACTCCTATTGTTACTAATATAATTTTCATTATTATTTTATATTTAAAAAACTATTCTTTAAATATTTCATCCTTTAATCTTGAAAAATTTATTATTGAATTATCATAATCTTTATATTCTAATTTCATTTCTTTTAATTCATTCCAATCTTTTAATATTATCATAGGTAATTTATATTTTTCTTCAACTTTTCTTATGAAAATATTATCAAGAACTATTGGTATTACTTTTAAATAAAAACATTCCCATAATCGATGACTATCTATTCCATTTCCAATTGGACAAATAGCAAATTTAAATGATGCTAAATAATTAAAATATTCTGATGGTGGTTTTTTTTCAGATATTTCTAAAAAATCTTTCAATTTTGAATAACATTCGCTTCTCTTTTTCTATATTCGTATTTATTACGAAATAGAAATATATATCATTTATTTTATTCAAATTTATATTAGATATGTAATTTAAATTTCCGTGTTCCCATTGTGAATTTGCAAGACCTATTGGTAGAATATCAACTTTGGGATGATCAAATAATAAATTTTGTGTATACCATTTAATTATTTTTGTATGATTTGCTATGAAATTATGTAATTGATTGTCAATAACATTATAATCAGAATTATGAGAAATTAAAATAAATGAATTTTTAAAATAACATAATTTTTCTTTGAAAAGTTCTAAGTTATATGTGCAAGTATATATATATTTCGGATTATCTATTATTGAATTTAAATTGTATATATTTAATGATTTTGGATGATTTATTGTAATATTTGGATTATAATTTAATATTTCAGGTGTAGCAATAAATAAATCAGCTTCATTCTGTATTTTTTCTCCTGTAATAAAATTATTCATTGATATATATATAAAATTAATTTATTCTTTAAATTATAAATATTATGGGATATTCCGAATTTTTTTATAATATAAATATTAATGAAATAAAAACAATTTTTGAATTGGGAAGTCGTCATTTGGTTGATGCTATTATATTATCAAATTATTTTAAAGATAGTAAAATATATTCATTTGAATGCAATCCTGATTGTTTAATTGAATGTTATAAAAATATCTATATTTTAAATGATGACCAAAAAAAAACGTATTATTTTAATTGATAAAGCAATCTGTTTAAATAATGATAAAGTCATTTTTTATCCATTTGATTTAGAAAAATATAATAATATGGGTGCTTCTTCTATGTTAAAAATTGACTTTTTACATAGAAATAATAATGATCCTGATTATAATCGAGGAAATGTTCAAAAATAAATTATTGTAGACGGCACTAGATTAGATACTTTTATTAATGAAAATAATATTAAAAATATTGATTTATTATGTATTGATTTACAAGGTTATGAATTAAACGCAATAAAAAATTTAGGAGATCATATATCAAATGTTAAATATATAATTACTGAATGTAGTATAAATTCTACATATATTAATGGTGCTACTTTTAAGGAATTAAATGACTATTTAAATAATTATAATTTTAAATATGTATTAAGTAATAATTTGGTTCTAATTTTCCGGATTTGTCATTAACTGGATTTAGTGAATTTGATGCTTTATTTATAAATACAGGTTATATATAAAGAATTATTTTAATAATTATTTTAATGATTTATTTAATAATTTCTACTTGTATTAATAATAAAATAGGTATTAATACTGAAATAAGTAAAATAATTAGAAATAATAGATATATTGAATGTATAAATCAATTATTGGATTTAATTGATAATGATAATACTATTAAACCAATTATTGTTGAAAATGGTGGATATAGACTGACATATTTAAATAATTTTAATTGTGATATTGTTTATACAAATAATAATTTATATAATTTTTATCATAAAGGTTTTAATGAATTATTAGATATTAAAGAAGTTATTAATAGATATAAAATAAATGATGATGACATAGTTATTAAAATAACTGGTAGATATAAATTATTAAATATGGATTTTATAAATCTAATTAAAAATAATAATAAAGATGCTTATATTAAATTTTTTAATGTTTGCACAAAAGAATTTATGTATAATGATTCAGTATTGGGATTATATGCAATTAAATGCAAATATATTAAAAATTTTAATTATAATGGTATAAAAAGTCCAGAAGTTGAATTTGCTGAATATGTTAGACAAAATATACATACAAATAATTTAATGGAAATAAAAAATTTAAATCTAGAATATTGTCTAAATATGGATGAAAAAAATTTATTAATTGTTTAATTTATTTTTGTTTTTTAATATAATTAAAATATTATCATTGTATACTATAAGAACTAGCATTATATATATTAATGAATAAAATTTATTAATTATATCTCGTTATAATACTTAATATTTTTATATTATTAATATATATATGCTTAAAATTATAGATTGTTTTATATTTTATAATGAAATTGAACTATTAAAATATAGATTAAATATTTTAAATGATTATGTTGATTATTTTATTATTGTTGAAAGCACACACACATTTGTAGGAAATGAAAAAAAATTATATTTTAATGATAATAAACATTTATTTGAAAAATTTAATCATAAAATTATTCATATTATTGTTGATGATTTTCCATATAAATGTCCTGAAATAATTAATGATATTGTTTCATGGACTAATGAGAAATTTCATAGAAATGCAATTTCAAAAGGTATAAATTCATTAAATAATTTAAAAGATGAAGATATTATAACAATTACAGATATGGATGAAATAATAAATCCTGAAATCTTTAAAAAAATAAAAAATGGAGATTATATTATTAATATAAATATAATTGAAATGGATTTATATTATTATAATTTAAATACAAGATTTAAAAATAAATGGAGACACCCAAAAATATTATCATATGTAAATTATAAACAATTTAATAATAATTGTGAAGAAATTAGATTTTTGAATAATATACCTATTATTCAAAATGGTGGGTGGCATTTAAGTTATTTTGGTGATAAATATTTTATTAAAAATAAAATTCAAAATTTTGCACATGTTGAATGTAATACACCAGAATTTACAAATCTTGATAATATTCAAGATAAAATAGATAAGTCAATTGATTTATATGATAGAGGTCCTGATTTTGTTTTTATTAAATTAGAAGATAATAATAATTTACCACCTGATTATGATAAATATTTAAATAATTATATTAAAAAATAAAATTTATTTTTTTATCCAAACCTGATAAAACCAATCATTCATTTTATTATTAATATCTCCTAATGATTTATTATAAATCATATTAAAATTATTTTTATTAAATTCTTCATCTACAAATAATTTATGCGATACTTCTGTAAAATCATTTTCTATTATTATTGTTTCAAATGTCTCTAAAAAATTTGGTTCTTCTTTTAATATATAATATAATCCACCTTCACAATCACATACTAAAACATTAAAATTTAAATAATTATACTTATTTTTAATATCACACCAATTTGATATATTTATTTTATTATAATCACTTATATTTGATATTTCATTTATAGGTTTTGCAACCCAACCTCTTTGATATAAATTTATTTTAGAAATTGCACTATTTTCTATATTAAATTTAAAATTATTATTATCTCTATTTTCTTTTAATTTTATACAATCGTTAAAATTTGTTTCAAAAACTACTAAACGACTACTATCATTTAATATTGTAGATATAATACACGAATTTCTTCCAATATTACCACCTAATTCTAAAACTGTATCTGTTTCTTTAATATATTTAATAGCCATTATTTGTTCCTCAAATTCTTCACTTAATAGACCATGATTAAAAATTAAATTTTTATGTATTTCTGTTGCCATTATAATATATATATAAATTTAAAAAGTAATTCTTATATAAGAATTACTTTTTAAAAAAATAGGATTTAATGAACTTTTTCTCATCCTCTAAAATATATAATTTAAAAGATTTATTAATTATAATTGAAAAAACATATTTATAATATTTCATTAGTTTTTTAAAAATTTTAATAGAAAATTAATATTATTATTATAATTTCTAGTATAAATATACTTTTTTATTATTATATTTAAAGTTTTGAGAATAATATGTTTTAAATGATAAAAATAGGTTTTTGGACTAATCAATTATGTGAAAGAGGAAGTGAAATTGCTTTATTTGATTATGCTTATTATAATCAAAAAATTTTAGGAAATAAATCATATATATTTTATGAAAAAAATAATATTAATAATAATCAATTCGTTATAAATAAATTTGAAAATGAATTTCAAGTAATTGGTGTTAATAAATTTGATGAAGTTGATAAATATTTAACTGAAAATAATATAGAAATATTATATAATATTAAAAGTGGAACTAATGATAATAAAATAAGTAAAGTAGCTAATAATGTTATTCATTGCGTTTTTACTTGTTCTGAACCACACGGAGATGTATATGCTGCTATATCATCATCACTAACAAATTATAATGATAATATACCTATATTACCTCATATTGTAGATCTACCATATCATGAAGAAAATATGAGAAAAGAATTAAATATTCCAGAAGAAGCTGTTGTATTCGGAAGACACGGTGGAAAAGCTCAATTTGATATTAAAGTAGTTCAAGATATTATATATAATATAGCTAAATCAAATCCAACAATTTATTTTATATTTCTGAATACTTACACATTTTGCGAAAAAATACCTAATATCATTCATTTAGATACAATCATAGATACAAATTTAAAAAGAAAATTTATAAATACTTGTGATGCAATGATTTGGGCTAGAAGTGATGGCGAAACATTCGGATTATCAATTGCTGAATTTTCTATATGTAATAAACCAGTTATTGCTGCTAATATTGGATATGATGCTCATTATAAATTATTGAAAAATTATGGATTATGGTATTCATCAACTGATGAATTAATAAATCATATTAAATATATAGTAACAACTGATAAAAAAGAATTACAGAAAAAAGATTATAACGCTTATAGAGAATATACACCTGAAAATGTTATGAAAATATTTTATAAAATAGCTATTATGCCATTTATAAAAAAATAATTACTTTGATAATTTTGATATAACTAATGTATGCCATCCCAACTCCTCACTTATTTTTTTTAATTTCATCATCAGTAATGTTTTTTTTAATATTTATCTATGATGAATATATTATTTATATAATTTGGAATATCATATGTAAATATATGATTTTTTCATATTTTTATGATATTAAATATTTCATCTAATAAATTATTTTTAATTATATCACCTATAAAGATACATCAGACATTTTAGAACAATCACAAAAATTAGAATTAGCTATTTTATTAGCAAATAATAAAAATAAATATAATGATTTATTGAAATGTTATGTAATTTAGGAATAATTATTAATTCATTTGCTGTAAGAAATGCTTTTATATAATTAACTTCAATATTTTTATCATAAAACAAATTATCTATCGTATCTACGTCTATTAATGTATCATCATCTATATTAAATATCAAAGAATTATATAATTGTTTTTTCACATATATATGCTCCTATATGTAAAATTCATTTTTAGGTCTACAATTTATAAAATCATTAAAAATTGTTAATAATTATATTTATATTGAATTTATATGAATAATTAATCTATCATCTTTTGCACAATCACTATCTAAATGATAAATTTTATTAATTCTTGATTTAATAATATTTACCAATAAATCTTTTGTTATTTTACTCCAATCTTCATTTAATTTTCCAGAAGATTTATCTAAACCAAATAATCTATAATCATCGATAATAATAATTGCTTCATTTTTAAATAAATTATTAATATGTGTTATTTCTTCTTCTAATGGACAATCTTTTGAAGATCTTCCAGTATCACCACTTGACCAATGACCATCTAAAAAAAATATTGTTTTATCGGTTATAGTAGGTAATAAAGTTTCAAATTCAATACTACTATCATTTAATATAAAATTTATTTTATTGGATTTAGAATTAGCATTATAATAATTTTTTGTATTATTATAATAATATTCACTAAATTCAATTGTATATAATTTATTAAAAAAAGGTTCAACTGAAAATATTGTATGACCCATCAATGTACCTGTTTCAATAAAACAGGGATATTTTTTATAATCATCTTGTAATTGAAGTAAAAAATTTATATCAATAGAAGGCATAAATAATTATTATTATATTATTATATTATTCTTAAATACTTTATGATGCTTAGAGATGGTAGTAAATCAAATAATAATTACATTAATTATAAATATAAAGATAAAATTTATTTTTCTAGATAAATCTTCTTATTATCATAGTTGACATAATATTTATTTAATTTTTTATCTAAATAAACCTTTCTTTCTATTTCTTTTTTCATCCCTTTGCCACCACTAATGGAATTCTTTCTAACATAACAATATTGTCCTCCAGATTCATTACTATAACAAGTATTTAAAGAATTATTTATAACTATTTTGGCAATTTCATTTATTTTATCATAATATTCATAATCGGGGATATAACTACATTTTAATAAACTAAAACAATATTCCTTATTTAAACTTGAACTCCAATCTTTCTTAATTAAAGAACACGGTAATTTTATATCTTTTGTTGAACAACTATTTAATTTCTCCAAATAATATGCTGAATTATAATAATATTCTTTTGAATTATAATGTAATGCACATATATTATGAAAGCAACCACCACCACAAGATTTTTTATCATCAGAACTATGCATAACAAAATCTAATTCATATTCTTCACCATTATAAATAATATTATTTAATGTTTCATCTAATTTTAAATGAAGCGTTATATTTGTCGAATTTCTTTCTATTTGTCCAATTCTATCATGGTGTAATAAAGTATCTGTAATTGAATTATTAGATATTATAATAATATCATAAGTTTTACCTTCTTCTATAGTTGCATATTTCTTATTATTAATATTATAAACAAATAAACAATTAATATTTAAATAGTCATAAAATTTTTTTAATATGATATAATAATTTCTATCTGCGCCATATTTATACTTACCTCCTCCACTTAAAAATGTAATAATTATATCATAAATATAATTATCTGGATTTCCATAATTTTCTTTAATCTTCTTTTCATAATATTTTTTAATTTCCTTCTTATTGGTTCTAGTAATTTTTTCTTGTTTGTTTAATTCATCTTCTATTAATTTTTTTAAGAAATATTCTGGATATTTTTTTAAATTTTGAAATAATTCACAATCTTTTATTAAATCACTCGAATATTTTTTGAATTTATTCGTTATTTTATCAATTATATAATATACAAATGAATTGAATATGATATTAGTATCTGTAGTATCTGTTATATCTGATAATTTTATTATTGTTCCTGATCTTTCATTTATTTCTCTCTTCATCTTTAATAAAGCTTTGTTTTTATCACTATAAGTTAATCCTGTTAGAAAACTTACGAACCAACAATTCCCAACATATTGAGGAATAGTTATATATTTATTTTCAGTTAATCGTAATAATGATGTATTAATCTTCTTAAATTTATTATAACTTTTTATTAATAAATTTCTAATAAATAATAAATCATCATCATCAACATCAATTTTATTTAAGAATTCTAAAATAGATGGATTAAAATTATAAGTTGGTGATACATAATTATATGAAGAATAATTAAAAAAAAAATTATTAAAATTTATTAGTATTAATTTATATATTATATTAAACATTTCAAAAATGTTTTCTTTTTTTTCTTCATTATCATAGCCATTATAAAATTCAATACTATTATTTAATTCATCATCAATAAATTTTTTATTCAATTTAATAATTTTATAATAAATTTTTAATATATTTCTCCATTTTATTTCATTTAATTTCCCTTCAAGATCAAAACTCTCATCTAATGGTTTTATTGGCAAAGTTTTTTTTCTTAATGATGATGATGATAATGATCTCCTATTTGGTTTTAATATTCTTTCACTTTTACTACTTCGAATAGATGATGTTATTCTTAATTTTTGCTTCGTATTATTCTTATTCTTATTAATGTAATAAAATTGATAAAATATTAATAATGATCTCCATATAATTTCAATATATATATAAGTTAATTCTATGAATTTATGTGAATTTTTTTCACTTATATCAATACTTTTATATAAACTATAATAATATTTATTAATTTCATTTATATTATCTCTAATTTGTTTTAATGGATTTATTGTTTCAGCTGTTTGTTCTTCTGTTAATAAATTAATTAAATATGATAGATTAGATAAATAATTAATATCATACAAATATTTATTAAAATCTTTTAATATCTCATAAAAAGTTCCTATTTCTTTATTTTCACTTCTATTTATGGATTTAAATTTTTTATTATAATCTAAAATTAATTGTGGCTCAATATAAGCATTTTTTAGATTATATTCTGCTACACACGTATTTTCATCTTCAGCATCACTCATGTTTAATACTATTTATTAATAATATTAATAATATAAAGAAATTTATATAAGACTATTAATAAAAATTGATTTATGATTTCCCATTTATATTATTAAACATAAATTATATGAACTTTATTAAAAATGAACCATTCTAATGGTTATGGTTATATTTATGTTAGAAATCATTCGTCATATGATGTTGATGACGCTTGTAAAATGGGCAAAGCAAATAACATCCCTGAAAGAGATGCGCAATATGCCACTGGTGAGATTAAGAGAGGATATTTTGAAGCTGTGTTTGAAGTTCCTAGTGAAAAATTGGGAATTGTCGAGCGCTTATTACAGTATGAATTTCGCGAATTAAATGTTAAATATGATGCTGGAACTGAATTTTATAATAAAAAAATTATTACTCTCATTGAACCTTATTTAATTTCTATTGATATTAATTATAAAAAATTAACAAAAGAAGAAATTAGTGATTTAGTGAGATGTAATAGAGTTAAGAAAACTATGAAAAAAATAAATATTAAATCTTTAATTTCTATATTAAAATCCAATAAACAAATTATTTCATATGCACCAAAAACCTACCAAACTGTTATTATTGAAAAATCACTTACATATTTTGAAGAATATGATAAAGGTTTGCTCGTATTAATGTGTGGAGTAGGAAAAACACTGATTTCATTATGGATTACACAAGAATTAAACTCAAAAACCATTCTTATTGGTGTCCCTAATAAATTATTATTGAAACAATGGGAAGCAGTTATTTCTATTTTATTTCAAAATATTCCATATTTAATTGTTTCAGGTGGTGTACAAATTGAAAATATAATTAAATTTTTAGAAAATAATGAAAAAGGAAGTATTATAATAATAACTACATATTCATCTGCTCATAAAGTATATACTGCGACATTTGCCTCAAAGTTTGTATTTGCTATGAAAATATTAGACGAGGTTCATCATTTAACTACAAATAATATGCTATTAGCACACAATACAAAAAAATATATTCAAATGTTAAATATTCCATCTGTAAAACAATTATCACTAACTGCAACTCTTAAACAATTGAATGATAATAATAATGATAATTATGATATTGATAATAATATAGTTTCAAATGATAATGTTGAATATTTTGGAGAAATAATTGATAGAAAATGTTTGCTATGGGCAATTGATAATGATATTATTTGTGATTATGTTATTCAAACCATTATTACAAATGAGGAAGAATTGGAAGAGCAATTATCAAGATTTCATATTATAGAAGAAAATGATAAGAGACTGTTTTTGAGTTCATTTGCATCTTTGAAAAGTATTTCTGACGGACATTCACATCATTTATTAATTTATTCAAATAACAAAGATAATTCTTTGAAATTAATTCAATATATACAAATTCTGTTAGACGATAATTATTTTGATATATTTGATTTATATTATTCTAATTATCATAGTGAAATGAAATCAAAAGACCAAAAAGAAATTATTAATAATTTTGAAAAAGCAAAGTTTGGAATAATTACGTGCGTCTATTGTTTATCTGAAGGATGGGATTTTCCATTATTGGATGGTGTTGTATTTGCTGAAAATATGACATCAAATATTCGCATAGTTCAATCCGCATTGAGAGCAAGTAGGAAAAACAAAAATGATGTTAATAAAAAAAGTAAAATTATTTTACCAATTTTGAATAGAGTTGACTGGTTAGAAAATAATGAAAATCCTGATTTAAAAAAAGTAAGAGAACTTATTTATGAAATGGGTTTGGTAGATAAAACAATTAGTCAAAAAATTAAGGTCTTAAGAATTCACATTCAAAAACAAAAACCAAAATCAAAAGAAGAAAAAGAAAAAAGAGAAATAGTTGATGAGTTCGGTGATTATGACGATGAATTAACTCAAAAATTAAGATTGAAAACAATTAAGAGATCTGCACTTTCTACGACATATGAAAAAGCAAGGAAAATAATTGCTGATAAAAATATAAAAAGTAAAGAAAGTTATTATGAATTATGTGATAGAGATAATAGATTATCAAAAGAACCTGAAATAATATTCAAAGGACTTTTTACAAACTGGATAGAATATTTAAGTATTGAACGAGTTTATTATGATTTCGAAACATGTAAAAATAAAGTAGATGAATATTTATTATTATATCCTGAAATAAAAAAAGATTATTTAGACTTATCAATTATAAGTAATAAATTATCTAAAATAGATGCATTATTTCCACCTGATGGTTTGTGGGTTGAATACTATAATGTTAAGGATTTGAGAGTTATAATCACAATAATGAATAAGAAAAAGAAAATGGGCGTTATTTTATAAATAAAATAAGGAATTAATTCTTTTTTTAATAATTTTATAAAAAATGATTTATTTTTTAATATAAAGAAATTATAACTTATATTATTATATATGACAACATCAAAAAAATACTCCTGTGATTTATGTAAAAAGGTCTTTAATCAAAAAATCGATTTCACTAGACACAAAAATAAGAAAGCTCCTTGCATAACATTAACTGAAATGCAGCAAATTACTGAAATAAAAGAAGTTAAAATGGATAATAAAACTAGTCTTATTAGTGTATTCAAAAGTTGTTTAAATATATTGAGAGATAATGAAGGTTTAACTGGTGAGAAAGCATTGAGAAATATGTCTTATTTATTAATATTAAAATTACTCGAACCCCATTTTGGTGGTGAAATAAATATTGATGATTATGAATATGATTTTAGTCATATTGAAGATGAAATGGTTGAAAACCATAAAAATAAATTATTAGAAATAGTTCGTTTTAGTAATCTATCAAATGAAAAAGAAGATAATATTCCTGTAAATATGAAATATTTATGGGATGATATTTTATCAATTCATCCTACTACAAAAAATATATTCTTGAAAGGAAAAGGGTTTGATATTCAACATAAATCAACCTATAAAAAATTAATTGATAAATTAAACTCTCTTGACTTATCCCAAACTGAATATGATGTTTTAGGTAATGCATATGAGGAAGTTATTCAAGATATTATGACTGGTAAAGTATTAGGACAATTCTTTACACAGCCATTAATCAAGAAAATGATGGTAAATTTAATAAATCCACAAATACATCCTGATGGTAAAATAGATACATGTGGAGACCCTACTATGGGTACTGGTGGTTTCTTGATTACCTATTTACAATATATTTTACAACAAGCAACTGCTAAAAACATTAAACCTGATTGGGATTTTATCAAAACTGAAGGATTGTATGGTAAGGAATTAGAACCTGATACATATCAATTAGCGGTTTCAAATATGTTAATTTCATCAGGTCATATGTTTGAAAAATTAGACAGAGGTGATAGTATTCGCGTTCCTATAATAAGAAAGTTTGATAATATTCTCGCCAATCCACCATTTGGAATTAAAGGATTAAAATATGATGATTTTCAAAGTTCTTTAAAAAATGAATACCTACCTATTAAGACTGATAATGCAGTTTCATTATTTATTCAAGCAATTATTTATATGTTGAAAATTAATGGAAAATGTGCTGTTGTATTACCTGACGGTCAAGATTTATTTTCAAAAACAAACTCAACATTAATTACAATTAGAGAATATCTTATGAAAACTTGCGATTTGAAAGAAATTATTTATCTACCATCTGGTATATTTACATATACAACCATTAAAACTTGCGTCTTTTACTTTGTGAAAAAGAGAGAAGGTGGTGAAGTTTTGGAAACAAAAATTAAAGTATCAAAAACTCAAAAAGAAACAGGTAGAAATTACAAGTTTTCAAAAACACATCAAACAACTAAAGTAAAGTTTTATGATTACAATCCTTATGAAGATATTAAAAATCTTTTACTTGAAGTTCCCATTGAGATAATTGTGAGTAATTCATATTCTCTCAATTATGCTGAATATATGAAAGATGAAACTGAAGAAGAACAATATGAAGATGGTGTTATTGTTAAGACGATTGGAGAAGTTTGTAATTTTAAAAATGGAAAAGGAATAAAAAAAGATACATTAGTTGAAGGAGAATATTATGTGATTGGTGGAGGACAAAAACCAATGGGATTTCATAATGAATATAACGTAGATGAAAATACTATTTTATGTTCTTCAAGTGGAGCATATGCTGGTTTTATTAGTAAATATGATAAAAAAGCATGGGCGAGTGATTGCTTTTCAATAATACCAAAAAATAACTCAATAAATAACACTTATTTATATTATTTGTTAAAAACTATTCAAGATAAAATATATAAATTACAAACAGGACCAGCACAATCACATGTTTATTCAAAAGATTTACAAAATATAAAAATCCCAATCCCATCGATTGAACGCCAGGAAGAAATTGTAAAATATCTAGATTTCATATATGAAAAAGCAATCAAAACAAGTAATGAAAAGATTGCTGAATTGAAGCAATTAAATGAGTTCTGTTTGAATAACCAAAAAATATTTGGTGATAATCTTATTAAAAAATTAGGTGATGTTTGTAAGTTTGATATTGGAGGAACACCTTCAAGAAGTAATAATGAATATTATGAAAATGGAAATAATTTATGGGTTTCAGTAAGAGAATTAAATGGTGGTTATATTTATGATACAAAAGAAAAAATAACTGATTTAGGAGTTAAAGAAAGTAGTGTAAAATTATTTGCAAAAGATACTATATTATTCTCATTTAAGTTAAGCATTGGTAAAACTGCGATTGTAGGTAATCCGTTATATACCAATGAAGCGATTGCTGGAATATCGAGTAAAAATAATGACATATTGAATAATAAATATTTATATCACTATTTGACTATTAATGACTTCTCAAAATTTGGTTCAGGAATATTTAGCAATGGTTCATTAAATAAGAAATCATTAGGTCAAATAAAAATTCCCATACCATCGATTGAACGCCAAAGAGAAATAGTTGATTATTGTGAATATAATGATACACTCATTAAACAATTAGAAAAAGAAATTTTAAATAATAAAAAACAAGCAGAACAATTTATTAAAGGTATTGTGAAAACACGAGAACAAACAGAAACTATTGATGATATTCAAAATGAAATAATATCTGTCGAAGATGAAGATAATTAAATTAAGGTTTTTTAAATAAATAAATTTTATTATTATTATAATTTATATAATATTTATTTAAATTTTTGTCTAAATAAACTTTTCTTGTTAAATTTTTATTATTTCCTTTTTCTCCACCTCTTACTGGTACATTTCTAACATAACAATATTCAATTCTAGAATTTCTATTATTATAACAGAATGTATCTGAATATTTTGATGTTATTTCACTCTTATCTAACATCTCAGTCTTAATATAATTATTTATATGACTACACGGAACTGTGCAAAAATTATTAGTTTTATCTGGAAGTGTTGTAGTCCATTTCTTTTCTATTAATGAACAAGGCAAATCCATTAAAACATTACCAGAACATTCAAAATTATCTTTTGTATATTGTGAATCATAATAATATTCATTACCATTATAATGTATGGCAGATATACAATGGCCACAATCTGCGCAATTAGTTATTTTATCAGAAGTATTCATAATATAATCTATATCATAATCGTCATTATTATATTTAATTTTTAATTTATCTACACTAATATTGAATTTATGAATTCTAGGATCAATTTCAATATATTTATCTATTCCTTTTCTTGAAAATTTTGACATTTTTGAAATAAATATTATATCATATTCTTCTTTTTGTAATTCATCTTCTATTGCATAAAATTTATCATTTATGTCATATATAAATAAACAATCGATATTTAGATATTGATAAAATTTTTTTATTATAATTATGTCTTTATATACCATTCCTAAATTATCATCACTAGTACCTTCATTGTATATAGCTCTATAAATATAATTATCTAAATTTGTTCTATCACTATCTAGCATCTTTTCAATATTTGATTTCATCATTTTCACATAATCCAATTTTTGTCTTTTTCTTCCTGAACTTTTTTGACTTCTTGGGCTGCTTTTTTCTTTATCTTTAATTTCTTTAATTAATCTTTCTTTTACTTCTTCAATTAATTTATTTAAGAATAATAGGGGAATTATTTTTAAATATTTGAATATTTTGCAATCATCGAGAAGATTGCTTGAATATTTTTTAAAGTCTTTTGTTATATTTTGAATTATATAATATACAAATGAGTTTAAAATTATATTACTATCAGTTGTTTTATTTATTGTTGATATTTTTTTAACTAATGACCTATTTAATTTTTTGAATAATAAATCTTTGTTTTTATCACTATAAGCTATTCCTGTTAGGAAACTAACAAACCAACAATAACCAGAATATTGAGGAATAGTTATATAATCATCATTAGTTATAGATGGAATAATTTCTTGATATAATTTCTTGATATAATTTCTTGATATAATTTTATATTTTCTTTTAATAATTTTCCTATCTTATATAATAATTTCGTACTTGATAATTCTCTTATTTTTCGTTTTAAATTAGAATAAGTATCATAATTTAATTTTATTTCATAAAATTTAATAAGAAATTCATTTAAATATGAAAAATAATATTCATTGAACCTCGCTGTACATATCTTATGTACTATCACGGATAATTCTTTTGCATTTGAATGAGAAGAGATATTTGAAACCTCTTTTTTTAATGGTTCTATCTTGCGAATTAGAGTTTTATTTTCTCTTTCTTGAATAAATTCTTCAAAAAATTTTAAAATATAATCATTATTATCTCTTAAATGACCATATATTCTATCAAATTCGTCAGTTAATGATAATTTATAAAAAATATAATATTCATATAATGATAATAATGCACGGAATAAATGAAAATTATATAAATTCATAATTTCAATAAAATCTGTCGTCTTTTTTTCATCTAATGTTTTACTATCATATATATTTCTATAATACTTATCAATCGTAAATATATTTGAAAAAAATATTTTAATAATATCAAAATTATCATTTCTTAAAATATCAATTAAATAATAATAATTATTTGCAAAATTAAAATAAGATATATAACTATTATAATTCCCTAATATTTGTCTTAATTTCATATCACTAACTTCAAATCCTGGGTTATTTATAGATGAAAAAAAATCATTATATTTTCTAAATTGTTCTTCTATAGATGCTAATTGCGCACTCATTATTACTATTATAATTAATTATTTTTATAAGAAAATTATATAAGAACAAGAATAAATAATCTTTAAATATTTTATTTTTCTTTATTAATAATTAAATGAAAAAATCGAATAAATCGAAGAAAGGTGGTGATGGTAATCTAAGATTTGACAGTCATCTTGATCAAAAATATCTTACTCAAGGTTTAGACATAGTATTAGAACCAAAAGATCTACTTAAAACCCAATTTGTTATTGAAGATAGTAATAGAGAAATCGAGATAAGTAATATTAAATCAACAAAAACATATTCGAATTATGAATTATTTTATAATATTAATAAAAATGCAACAAAAAATGAAAAAGATAATGTAAGTTATTTAATATTATTTATTAATAGTCGTATTAATTATTTAGCAGATGAGACAGATAAAGATTTAGATGAAATAATTGTAAATTCAATTAATGAAAAAAATGAAACGAAAAAAAAAGATGAAGAAAATGAAGAAGATCAAATAATCAAAGAACCAATGGATATTGGTAAATTAATAACTAATCATATAAATTTTGTTTCTAAAGCAACAATAGATATTGATAAATATAAACAGAATTATAAAGATTTTGATAAAAATGAAATTTTATTTAATTATCTTAATTTTAATGATGATAAAAAATATTATTTACATGAATTTAAAAAAAAATATCCTAAATTTTTCAAAAGTATTGAAGATGATAAAAAATATTCTAAAAAAATGAGAAATATAGATGAACCCGACTATAATCAATTATTAGGTGGTGGCTTTCTACTTCCCGCAACACATGATCAAGAATCGCCAATAATTACTAATCCATTATTCGAATCATTTTGTAAAGCTCATCCATTTAATGGAAGTAATAGCCCTGATAAAGTTATTGATGAATTAACTAGATTTAAAGAAACTATAGATGATACACAAAAGATAGAAATAGATAATATAATTGAACATATTAGAAGTAATAAACAAAAACATATTATTAAAAATGAAGTATCATTTTCTTATTATGACGTAGATAAATATAATATTGGTAACAATCCAGTACATCATGAAACTCACGAATTTGATTATACATTTACGAAATATAATTATGATATAATTACTTCATATGAATTAGCAAATATTAGTGTTTCTGGAAAAGAACACGAAGAAATAGAAGATGAAAATTTTAAAAATATGAATGAATATATAAAAAAACAAGAAGAATATATTCGACAACTATCAGATGTAGATAAAAATATTATTAAAGATTATACAAATCCCAGACCTTTTGATTTGTTAAAAGAATTTATGGCCAATCCATCAGATGGGTTTATAAGAAGGTATCAAATTAATAATCATTATGACGATGATATATGTACTGAATTTGGTAATGCTTTTTGTGATATTATTTTCGAAGTTTTTAAAATTACAGATCAAGACATTAAGGATCGAATATCTAATAAAGAGTTTGCTGAAACAGCAGATGATTTTTATAAAGATATAAAAGAAGAAGATTGGCGTATAATATTCCAAATATATTTAAATAGACTAAATGAAATAATATTAGGAGCTCCACGAGTAGAAAAAGAATTTATATGTTTTAGAGGTTCTTCAAGTGATTATATTACTAATAATAGTCTTTTTCAAATGCAATCAAACGATAGTGAAACTGGAATGGATATATATCTATCATATGTTAGACCAACTTCAATATCAATTAGTTATAATGCAGCAAAAAAATTTTACGATCGAGGTAGTGATGAACAACAAAGAACTTTATATAGAGTTATTGTTACACCGATGTGTAAAATATTATTTGTATCACCATTAACTTATGGTGATCTTAAAGAAGAGTTGGAATTTTTAGTACCATTAAATCATATATTTGCATCAAAAGACTTATTTAAAAAAGATATAATATATAATAATAGACATAGTCGCTATAATATATGTTCAAATCCTTATAATGGTGTTCTCACTAAAGATCTTATGTTATTTCCATGTAAATAATAAAATATAATATTTTATAAATATAATAGAAATGGGTACTAATAATAAAAAAATAAATAACAAATTAACTGAATTAATAAATAAAGAATTTGGAAACCTAATTATATATTATATGAAGAATGATGATGATGATCATAATGAAAATATCAAAGAAATATTTAAAAATATAAAAGAACGTTTTAAATTTTTAATAAATATTACAACTGGCGGCTTTATAATGCCGCCAGATAATAATTATAAAACTATAATCACTTGTGATAATTTTAATACTAATATTGAATTATTACAAGAATCAATACATAAATTAGTATCAGAAAAAAAATTAGATGAATGTATTAAACTATTATGGGATTTATATTTTCAAATAAAAAAAAATGTAATAGATAATAATAGTCTAATAATAAAAATTGTAGAATATAGAAAAAATAATAAAATAGGAGATAAAATTACTAAAAAAAAAAAAATTAGTCAAAATGAATTAGAAGAAATTAATAAAACATTTTATTTGATATATTCAAATATTATAGATATTATCATTAATTTTATTATACTTCCATATAATTCAAATGAATTATTCACTATTATTACGAATGATATTAATGAAAAAATAAATCATCAAATAGGAAATAAAATTAATTTATTGAATGATATAAAAATTAATTTTATTGAAATTTTAAAAATTTTTAAAAGCTTGGGAATTGATAATGATATTTTATTTGAACAATTACATGAAGCAATACATAATAATGGTAGTGATTTAAATAAAAATATATTGATTGATATTATTTCAATAATTTATAAAAAAATAGATAATGATAATGATGAACAAATAAATAAAATTATTGAATATTTTATTAATATTTGGAGTATTATTATAAATAATCAAGAAATAGAAGATATTGTTATTGATGATGATGATGATGATAAAAAAATAATAAATTCATATTTTAATATTTTGTTAAAATTATTAAAATTTTATAAAGAACCAGATGCTCAAGAAGAAGATATAAATGTAGAATATAAAGATGTAGAATATAAAGATATTTGTAATTTTATTAAAAGTAATATTATTGATAAACTTTATTTTATATTTAAAAAACTTTTTTTAAATTATAATAATAATCTTGAAAAAAAAATTGATATTAATAAAATTTGTAAAACAATAATTCAGTGTAATGATTTAAATAATCATAATAATAATAAATTAATAGAAATTTTAAAGATATATATAAATAAATTAATAGAAAAAATTCCAGAAATACAAAAATTAACGATAACTAGTGAAATAATTAATGTTGCTGAGGTAGAACCTGAAAAAAATGAACAAGTACAAATTCAAATAATTCCACAAGTAAAAGAACAGAATAGAATACAAAAAATAAAAAATAAAGTGATTCAACGTGGAAGAGATGCTCTGCAACGTGGAAAAGATGCTCTGCAACGTGGAAAAAATTGGGTTTTATCAGGTTTTAGTACAATAGGTGGGAATAATACTGATTATATTTATTATAAATTGAAAAATAAAATATATAAGAGAAAAATAAGATATGATAAAAATAATAATGAATATGTGATAATAAATAAAAAAGTATATTATATTTAAAAAAAATTTTTATAATTAATTCTATTTTTTTTGGTAAAGATAATTTATATAAGAACAAGAATAAATTATCTTTAAATAACTTTCTCAATTATTTTTATTATTAATAAATCTCATTTTATTATAGAATGACTATCTCTCACGACGCCACATTTTGCGGTTTAGGTCATTGGTATAAATTTGTTTTCGAAAAAATGGGTTGGATGATTTTACATAAAAGCGAACTTCAAATTACTGCATATAAAGAAAGTGTTGATAATCTCATAATTCATTTAATTGAGAAAAATAAAAAGACTAAAAACCCTGATCATAAAGAAGATATTAAAATTATGTTATATAATACAAGAAAATTAAAAATGTTCATAGATAAGAATTTATAAAGAAATTTATATAAGACTAATAATTAATTATCTTTAAATATTATAGAATTATGTCTTCTTCGCCATATTCTTCTATTAGTCTAAATATCCGTTTTGGATGTAGAGCCTTTGCAATAATCTCTTCTTTGAGTTCTAAATTGGAATTTTGCATTTTCTCGTAATCATAAGTAAATATTGAAGGATTTTTTGAAAACATATACCAATCTATTTTATCTTGATTTTTTTTGAGAAGTTCTATTGCACTTTCATTTTTAGATAATTGAGACCAATTTATATATTCATAATTATCTATCAAAATTTTAATAGCACAAGGATTAGCCGACAATAAAAACCAATCGAGCTTATCTTGATTTGCTCTTAAAAGTTCAAATGCATTTATATTTTCTGATAAATTTTCCCAATTGATTTTATCAGGATTTTCTTTAAGAAGTTCAATCGCATTTGGATTTGATGATAATGCACACCAATTAATTTTATTTAGATTTGCTTTTAAAATATCTAGTGCATTCGGGTTAGTAGATAATAAATACCAATCAATTTTATCTATATTTTCTTTTAAAATTTCTATAGCATTAGGATTTAATGACAATAAGGTCCAATTGATTTTATTTTGATTTTCTTTAAGTAATTCAACGGCATTTGGATTTTGTGATAATAACATCCAATTGATTTTATCCAGATTTTTTTTGAGTAATTCAATGGCATTGGGATTTGTTGATAAACCAGACCAATTAATTTTATTTTGATTTATTTTTAAATAATCAATTTCTCGTGTATTTCTGGAAAACATATACCAATTTATTTTATCATATTGTTTTGATAAAATATATTCAACTGCTACCGGATTTTCTGAAAATGATATCCAATTTATTTTATCTGGATTTTCTTTTAATAATTCAATTGCCTCTGGATTTAATGATAAAGAACCCCAATTAATCTTTGCTTTATTTTTGGCAAGCAATTGTATCGCATTTTTATTTAATGCTAATAAATCCCAAATTAAATTTCTTTCATCAATCCAATCAAGTAATTTCATAGGTATCATTTTTTATTCAATCTTCTAAATAAATATTATAAATATTATCATTTTTTATAATTTTATTTTAAGAATTTAATTATTTCAATTAATTCTATTTAATCATAGAAAATTAAAAAGAATAATATTTAATCAAAAATAAAAGTAAAATATTAAAGTAAATTTTTTATTTTCAAAAAATAATGAATTCAATTTTACACACAAAACAGAAATGAGTAAATGAGCGAGTTTTGAGTATT
>Ga0114959_10001056_pt1 | contig 25153 bp, 22 predicted proteins | sample C_130625_EF_Meta_FD_87317 | JGI IMG/M metagenome (GOLD analysis project Ga0114959, IMG submission 87317) | Freshwater microbial communities from Lake Croche, Canada to study carbon cycling - C_130625_EF_MetaG | ecosystem: Environmental > Aquatic > Freshwater > Lake | place: Lake Croche, Canada... | reverse complement strand
TACTACTTGATTGGGGAGATTCTCCACGGCAGCTTTGAGAGCAGAACCTGCTTGCATATCTTCAGGTGTGTATCCCAAATTAACATTCTTTTGTACTCGGTCGATTGTTGGTATAGCGACCACTTTATATCCTATAGATGCATATAAATCAGCCGTTGCTTGAATGTGAGTATTTACTCCAAATATCTCTTGTACCAATACAAGGGCGCCGATGGTACTTTTAGTTGGCGTTGTTTCATAGGCCTCAAACTGATGACCATCTGCTGCGGTAAGTGATAAAGCTTGTCCCATAATAAAAACTCCGAAGTTATTTAGAATGAAATTAGTGTAACTGAAAGTCATGAATAAATGATGAGAATTAGGGAAGACTAGGATGTTGCGGTGAGCAATACCGAATAGAATAAAACGTATTAAAAATTAAACATACTGACAGATCGCTTGATTCAATCGACCAACCTCTTAAACATGAAAAAATTAAGCCTCTTAAAAAAAACAGAAGATCAAAGTGAGGAATGGGCGGCGGTGATTTCTGCGCCATTTGGCAAACTAGGGATTAAAACAGCAGTGCATGAACAAAGCTTAATGATTAGCGAGATTTTTTATGTAGCCAAACATGTGCCATTACTAAAACCACAAAATGCACTAGCCCAAGAAGCAACAGATCAAATCAATCACTACTTTACAAACTCTGATATGCAATTTGATTTGCCGATGATACCGAAAGGTAGCCTTTATCAGAATAAAGTATGGCAAGCCATTGAAAAAATTCCACGTGGGCAAGCATGGACTTATGGCGAATTAGCCACGAAATTAAAAAGTGCTCCTCGCGCCATTGGGGGGGCATGTGGTGCAAACCCGTATCCACTTGTTGTGCCATGCCACCGTGTAATCTCTGCCACAGGGATTGGAGGATTTGCTCACCATGATGAAGAGGGTTATCATCGAAATATTAAGACATGGTTACTACAGCATGAAGGCGTGCAATTACGTAAATAAGCCCATTGGTGTTTTCGTCTAAAAATAGAACTAGATAAGTTATTAAAATAACTATAAGAACTAAAAATATATGGAACGTTTTCTTCAAATAGCACATCGAATCGATCAGTTATCTGATTTTTTTGGTCAGATTGCCAAATGGGCAGTCTTTTTATCCTGCATCATCAGTGCAGGCAACGTAGTCATGAGATACGCATTCGACTATAGCTCCAATGCTTGGCTTGAGATTCAGTGGTATATGTTTGCGGCTTGCGTCATGTTAGGGGCCGCTCAAGTCCTGCGCGTGAATGAGCATGTCCGGGTTGATCTCATCTATGGCAGATTAAGTAGTAGAACCAAGGTATATGTAGATATTTTTGGACTGGTATTTTTTCTGTTCCCGGTCATTGGATTGATGTTGTATCTTTCATTCCCATTATTTTTAAAAATGTTCCTCACGCATGAAATGTCAAATAATGCAGGCGGCCTTATACGGTGGCCGGCTATGTTGATGCTTCCTTTAGGATTTGCCTTATTGTTTTTACAGGGCTTGGCTGAGTTAATTAAAAGAATTGCTTGGTTAAATAATCAATATCAAATGGATTTTCAATACGAAAGACCATTGCAATGAGTATGGAAAACTTTGCCCCACTCATGTTTGCGGGCTTAATTTTTATTATGCTTATAGGATTCCCTGTAGCATTTTCTTTATCGGCATTAGGCCTTGGTTGTGCCCTCATTGCAATTCAGATGAATTGGTTTCCAGCTAGTTTTTTAAGTAGTTTACCAATCAATGTATTTGGCATACTTTCGAACGATTTATTGCTGGCGATCCCATTTTTTACCCTGATGGGGACCATTTTAGAAAGATGTGGATTAGCAGAAGACATGCTTGACTCGATGGGGCAGTTATTTGGTCCAGCCAAAGGAGGCTTAGGATATTCAGTCATTATTGTCGGATTTATATTAGGTGCTATTACTGGGACAGTTGCCGGACAGGTCATTGCGATGGCCATGATTTCCTTACCAGTCATGATGCGATATGGCTATAACATTCGTTACTCCACGGGTGTTTTAGCCGCATCTGGAACGATTACTCAGCTTGTGCCACCATCATTGGTACTCGTCGTCATGGCTGATCAATTAGGTAAATCTGTAGGTGATATGTACAAGGGAGCATGGGGTCCATCCATATTACAAATACTCCTATTTCTAATTTATACATTTTTAATCACGCGCCTGCGTCCGAATGATTTGCCGGGTATCCCAAAAGAAGCAAGAACACTGAATGGTTGGGCGCTATGGAAAAAATGTTTAAGGGGCATTATTCCGTCAGCAGTGTTGATATTTGCAGTTCTTGGAAGCATGGGTGGAATACCAGGTATGAATGTAGCTGTTGCAACACCAACTGAGGCTGGTGCAATGGGTGCTATTGGGTCGCTTTTTCTTGCAGCAATCCATCGGCGACTGAACTTTAAAGTGCTCAGCCAGGCTCTCACCAGTACCATGCGAATCACCGCCATGGTCGTCTTCATTTTGATTGGTTCACGATTATTCTCGCTCGTGTTTCAAGGGGTTGATGGTGCCAAATGGATCGAAGATTTAATGAGTCATTTACCCGGAGGGCAAGTAGGATTCTTAATTGTGGTAAATATATTTATATTCTTCCTCGCATTTTTCCTCGACTTCTTTGAAATCGCATTTATTATCTTGCCGTTGTTAGCACCGGTGGCGGACAAATTAGGCATTAATATGGTCTGGTTTGGCGTGTTACTGTGCGTCAACATGCAAAGTAGTTTTATGCATCCGCCCTTTGGATTTGCCTTATTTTACTTAAGGGGTATTTCTGACACACTCTTTAAAAACGGTTCTTTAACAAAAAAAATCGAATCGAAAGATATTTATTTAGGGGCAATCCCTTGGGTCATCATGCAATTAATTTTAGTGGTGATTGTTATATTTGTGCCAGAAACAGTAACTTACTTTTTAGATGAAAAAGTAAGTGTCGATTTAAATACCATACAACTTGAGGCACCCCCTGACGACACTTTAAATAAATCTGATCAAACCGATAAATCGATGATGGACGATCTCATGAAAGACTATCAAAGAAAATAAAACAACCCGAACATAGACAATCGTTCGGGTTACTTAAAGGCAATACAGACTTAAAAAGCTTACAGCTTTACGCCCTGCATATAACCATCATATGAAGCTTCGGCAAAACGGAACCACTGATTACTTTCTTTGCGGAAATTATTGTAATCAGCAAATACTTTTCTCCATTGAGGATTTTTAGCGCTGAGCTCTGCAAATACAGCCTCAGTGTGTTTAAAGGCCTCGTCCATGATGGGCTTTGGAATACGGTTAAGTTTGACACCATTAGCAACCAACTCCTTAAGGGCGGCGGGATTACGGGCATCATACTTCGCGAGCATATCAACGTGTGCATAGGATGCTGCACACTCGATAATGGCTTTATTTTCAGCGGATAAGGCTGCGTATGCTTTACTATTCACATAGAGTGACAGTTGTGGACCGCCTTCCCACCAAGCCGGGAAATAATAATTCTTTGCCACCTTATAAAAACCCAGTTTTAAATCATCATAGGGGCCAACCCACTCAGCTGCGTCAATCGTGCCTTTATCAAGAGCTTGATAGATTTCACCGCCGGGGATTGATTGAGGGATAACGCCCATACGCGTCATCACTTCACCCGCCAGGTTTGAAATACGCATTTTCAAACCCTTCATATCATTGATGGTTTTGATTTCTTTTTTATACCAACCCCCCATTTGGACGCCGGTATTTCCACAAGGAAAATTAACAATACCGTAGTTACTATAAAACTCACGCATGAGTTTTAGGCCGTTACCCTCATACATCCAAGAAGTCATTTGACGTGCATTTAAGCCAAAAGGCACAGCACAATCAATTGCAAAAGTAGGGTCTTTTCCATAAAAATAGTAAGGTGCCGTATGCGCACATTCAACAGCACCTTGTTGCACCCCATCAACAACGCCAAAGGCGGGCATTAATTCACCAGCAGCATGGGTGGAAATAATAAAATTGCCACCAGACAGTTCGCTAACTTTTTTAGCAAAGACTTCAGCAGTTCCGTATAGCGTATCAAGAGCTTTTGGAAAGCTCGAAGCAAGACGCCAACGAATATTGGCATTTTGAGCATGAACGGCGGGCGCAGCACTCGCGGCTAAGATACCCGCAACGCCACCAGTACCAGCAATAAATTTACGACGATCCATATAGACTCCTTTGTTATTAGAATTAAAAGATTGAAGCAATACTTAACTACGATACTAATAGAAATCACAAAAATCACAAAATACTTAAATAATTCGATTACCGATGCAATACTAGCGAATATTTTTCAGATTAAAGCGTGACGGATGTAAAACATAGGGTGCTACCCAAAGCCATATAAAGGAGGCTATCTGAATCACTAGCATAATTTGCAAGGATAGGCGTAGCGCCTCAGCCTTTAAGAAGCCATTTGCCATAAATTGATCAATGAGAAGTCCTATACCCCATTGAACAATCATGGCACCTAAGAAGATCAGCATATTAAAGGAGGTACTTGCCTTGCCGCTGATTGAATTCGGGAAGAATTGATTAAATTGTGACTGCGCCAAAATAAATGAAGTAGAACAAAGACCAAAAAGGAACAAACAAATATTTGCATAATCAATAGGAAGATATAGAGCGAGAACTTGGAATAAGACCGCAAAGCCACTCACCACACTTGCATAGTGAAACGTACTGATACCCCTTTTATTAAGAAACGGTGGCACAAATAAGTTCACAAGATAACCAGCAAGAATGACCAAATTAAAAAAGAATAATTGATTAGCAACTTCATTTGTAGGCATTAAAAGTAGGTCATGGAACCACGTGCCAAGCCAAAGTGTTTGCAGAGCATGGAATCCACCTTGATTAAAAAGCCCCATCGGCATTACCTGCAAAAAATTACCACTTTTGAGAATGGGTATATATGCTTTTAACCAGCCGCCATTTTTAACGGACTCTTCAGAATCCTTGTGGGGAGTGGGGTCAGTGGAGCTGGGAATGCCGAAATAAATGAACACAACCGACAAAAAAAGCAGACCCGCCATCACTAAAAAAACACCTCGCCAACCAATGAAAGGCAAAGACATTTCTACAGGAATCGTCATCAGCATGGCTCCAGCAGTACCAAACATCAGCATCCCAGATGCGAGCGTACTTTGATGCTCAGGCTTAAACCAGCGCTTAAAATAGGTTAGGGCACTCATTAAACATGCTGAAACACCAACACCAATGAGTCCTCTGCCTAAGCTTAAGGCAGGAATGCTTTCCGCGATAGCAAAGCAAATTGCCCCTAAAAATCCAAAGAATAATAAAAAACTTTCAGATTTTCTTGAGCCATACTGATCTAACCAGTGACCTAAAGGGAGCTGCATCAAAAAAAACCCAACAAAATATGCTGACGACACTGCACCTAAAGTAGCATTATTAATCCCCAAATCCGCCATTAATGTTGGAGCGATAACGGCATTGACCGCACGCAGCCCGTAAGACAAGAGATAACCAAAGGCAAAACAAAAAAATACCCGAATGGCTAACCACCCTTGTAAAGGATAACGAGGTGGAATAATAGCTTGTGGTCTCATGGAGATAGAATATCTTCTTATAGATAGAGTATTGATATAAATTATTGAAGTATTGCTACTCTATAACTGTTAAATTCATTATAACGAAGGTAATTGATAGAAATGTATTATCAAAACAAGACGGCTGAAAACCATTAATCACTATTTATGACTCAATCTTTACTCGATACTAAATATCCGCGCATAGGCACCACTATTTTTACAGTGATGTCAGCGCTAGCCAATGAGCATCAAGCTATTAACCTGGGGCAAGGCTTTCCTGACTTCTCCTGTGATCCCCAATTAATTGATGCGGTGCATCAAGCCATGAAAAATGATCAAAATCAGTATCCACCGATGGCGGGAATATTGGAGCTTCGGAACAAAGTCTCAGAAAAAGTAGCCAACTTACATGTAAAACAATATGACCCCATCCATGAGATCACAATTACAGCTGGCGCAACACAGGCGATTTTAACGGTGATACTTGCTGTCGTAAGACCCGGTGAAGAAGTGATTGTGATTGAGCCAGTCTATGACTCCTACATCCCCTCCATTGATATGGCGGGAGGTAAAACGATTCCGATTCAAATGAAGCCTATTAGAAACGAAGCGGGTGTGGTCGTTCGTTATGAATTACCGTGGGATGAACTTGAACGTGCGGTTACTACAAAGACACGTTTAATCATGATTAATTCGCCGCACAATCCAACCGGAATGGTGTGGCAAGCGGAAGATTTAGATCGACTCGCTCAATTGGTAGAACCCACCAATGCCTTGATTTGTAGTGATGAAGTTTATGAGCATATGGTCTTTGATCAAGCGCAACATCAAAGTGTTGCCCGCCATCCATTTTTGGCGAATCGCAGTTTCTTAATTTCAAGTTTTGGTAAGACATTTCATGTTACAGGTTGGAAAGTTGGTTATGTCTGTGCCCCAAAAGATTTAATGACCGAATTTAGAAAAGTACATCAATTTAATGTCTTTACCGTCAATACACCGATGCAATATGGCCTAGCTAAATATTTAGAAGTACCCCAAGCTTACTTAGGCTTATCTGATTTTTATCAGCAAAAGAGAGATTACTTTCAGGCGGGACTTGGCAATACAGGATTTTCTTTATTGCCATCACAAGGCACTTATTTTCAGTGTGTTGACTATTCGGGTTTAAAAATACCACAAGCCAAACTGAACGAAACAGATTTTTGTCAGTGGCTAACCACTGAAATTAAAGTAGCAGCAATACCAGTTTCAGCATTTTATAAAGAGTCATCTGATGCCAATGTGATTCGTTTTTGTTTTGCTAAAAAAGATACCACCCTAAGCAACGCCATAGAGCGCTTGCAAAGACTATAGACCTAAAGATAAAGAGATAAAGCCGATGAATACGATGCAAGTAGTTACACATGGCGCCGGCGGTCCGGCGCAAGTGATGCGTATAGAAGAAGTACAAGTACCGCAACCAACACAAAATCAAGTCTTAATACGCGTGCATGTGGCCGGGGTTAATCGGCCAGATGTATTCCAACGCTCAGGATCATATCCACCTCCGCCTGGAGCATCACCATACCTAGGATTAGAAGTCGCTGGTGAAATCGTGGCATTAGGTAGTGGTGTGACGCAACACAAGATTGGAGATCAAGTTTGTGCTTTGACGCCTGGCGGTGCTTATGCACAATATTGTGTTTGTGATGAAGGTAGTTGTTTGCCCATTCCAAATAGTTTGAGCATGCTGCAAGCTGCTGCGATTCCAGAAAACTATTTCACGGTGTGGTCGAACCTTTTTGATATGGGGCATTTACAAGCAGGAGAGTCCATCCTCATCCACGGTGGATCAAGCGGGATTGGAATAACAGCGATTCAGCTGGCAAAAGCTTTTGGGGCTAGTGTCATAACGACAGTTGGCAATACAGAAAAAGTAAACGCCTGTAAAAAATTGGGTGCTAATGAAGTAATTCATTACAAAGAAGAAGATTTTGGTGAACGCGTTCAAGAAATCACCAATAAGAAGGGCGTAAACGTCATTTTGGATATGGTGGGTGGATCTTATATACAGCGTAATCTGAATTCTTTAGCAGTCGATGGTCGACTATTACAAGTTGCGTTTTTGGAAGGCAGTAAAGCGCCGCTTGATGTGCAAGTCATTATGCGTAAAAGGCTTACTTACACAGGAGCCACTTTACGACCGAGAAGTGAATTACAAAAATCGCAGATTGCGCAGTCATTATTCAAGCACGTATGGCCATTAATGCTTGACGGTAAATGTTTGCCAGTCATTGATTCCGTATACCCATTAAACGAAGTAGTTAAAGCCCATGAGCGCATGGAAAGCAGTGCGCATATCGGCAAAATTATGCTACAAGTGATCTAGGAATATTAGACGGCGATTTCAGCAGTTTGATTGAGCTTAGTTTTTAGGCCAAGATCTTTTAACAAAGCGCGATCAGCTTCAGCCTCGGGATTATTAGTAGTCAACAACTTATCGCCATAAAAAATAGAGTTTGCACCGGCCATAAAGCACATCGCTTGTACGGCTTTACCTAGTTCTTGACGACCTGCTGAGAGCCGAACCCTGGCTTTAGGCATGGTAATACGTGCAACAGCAATAGTTCTTACGAACTCTAAAGGATCAAGTGGCGGTTGATCGGCAAGTGGAGTACCCGCCACCGGCACCAAATGATTGATTGGCACAGATTCTGGATAAGGCGAGAGGTTCGCTAAGCGAGCGATGAGGGAGGCGCGTTGACGACGAGACTCACCCATACCAATGATTCCCCCACAGCACACTGACATCCCACTACTCCTAACATGACCGAGGGTATCAATTCGATCTTGATATTCTCTTGTTTTAATAACGCTACCGTAAAAATCTTCACTTGTATCAAGATTGTGATTATAAAAATCAAGACCAGCTTCGCTTAAAGCCTTGGCTTGATTTTCTTCAAGCATACCAAGCGTGGCACAGGTTTCAAGACCAAGGGCTTTGACTTCACGAATCATTAAAGCGACTTTTTCAATATCGCGGTCTTTTGGTTCACGCCAAGCAGCACCCATACAAAAGCGATTCGATCCTGCGGCTTTAGCTGCTTTAGCGGCCTCAAGTACTTCCTCGAGGTCCATTAATTTGGTTGCTTCAACACCAGTATGGTAGCGAGCTGCTTGAGGGCAATAAGAACAATCTTCAGGACAACCGCCCGTTTTAATCGATAGTAAGGTAGCAAGTTCAATATCGCCATCTGGGAAAAACTCTTGATGAACTTGAGCGGCGCGTGCCATCAATGTTTGAAAAGGTAAGTCATATAAAGACTCGACTTGAGAGATCGACCAGGAAGAAGATGGAGTAGTCATAGTTAAAGTGTAAACAATATCATTCTATTTTACGTAAGTATTCAGATTCAATGAAATTTATTGCTTTTTTGCCAAGAGATCCACAATAGGAGTGAGGCCTAAACCAATTTTTTTCGCAGCAAAATCTGAAATATGATTGCTATAACTATATAAGAAGTTTTTACCTTCAGTAATACTACACACATTCTTAGCCACATCACACAGATAAGGGCTTGTATCAAAAATAACTAAGCTGGGATGCTCTTTTTGCAAAGATGAAAGCCAATCACGATAAGCTTGCGTACCTTTTAAAAATTGATCATAGGGAACAGAACAATAAGGATTGGCGTTACGCGTGAAAATATGATTTACCAATGGCGAGGAAGTTAGTCCACCCTGAACACAACTCGTTGGATCGGGGAAGGTTGGGTTATCGATAATGAGAATGACTTTTTTATGCGCCTTCTCAAGGCCAGATATTTGATTACTCCAAATCGATAGTGCAACTGAAGGAGCGGAGCCAGGAATAATGAGACCGGTCTTACTATCTAAAGGAAAGATACTCGACATCGTGTTGGCAATCGCCACCACTTCAATCGAGGGGGTATTGCTTACAGCCTCAAATACTTGTTGTATTTTTTGATTCGCATCAGAACTTGGGTGAATACCGTCAACAAGTAACCAATGACCTTGATCAGAAGAGACTGAAGTCAGGCCGTAATAAAGAGCCTCGGCCTTACTATCTCCAAGCAGAGCATATTTAATAGGATCACGCTTATCCGCAAAACAATCTAACTCAGGCGAAATCGGCATAGCCAACTTACAAGGGCGAAGGATCTCATTTCTAAACTCACCAAGCACCATCGTATTAGCATCTGCAGAAAGAATTTGGGCATGCCGATGTTTAAAACCATCTTTTTTACGCAGTACCACCCCAAAACTCAAGGCTAAAAGCATGCATAACAAAAGAACAATCACGGTTTTAGTTTTGCGCGATTGTCGAATCGGCTTTTCTAAAAAAGAATAAGTCAGCCATGCCAAAAACACTGATAAGCATAAAAGGCTCACTTTTGATGAGTTTGAAATCCCCTGACCCTCTAGAATCCTTGCAAAAGAAAGTAAAGGCCAATGCCACAAATATAAGGGGTAGCTAATTAAGCCAATAAAAACAATCCATCGATGACGTAATAAATGACCAAAAATAGAAGCCTGTGCACCGGACGACCTAATGATTAGTGCGGCACCTAAACAAGGCAATAAGGCCCAAATACCTGGGAATGGGGTATTGGAATTCAGGCTAAAAAGAGCGAGTGCAATGAGGGCGATACCAAGCAATTCGAAGAGAGGGTGTTTTAAGATTAAAAAGTTTGAACGAGTGCCCACAATGGCAATACAACCACCAAGGGCAAGCTCCCAAAAACGCGAAAGGGGAGAGTAAAAATTGGCAATCGGATTATGGAGGACTTGGTAGGAGCTCCAAAGCAGAGAAGCACATAATAAAATACCGATGAATATGAATAGCCACAAAAGTTTAGGCTTCCAGATTTTCCATCCAGCCCAAAGAATTAAGGGCCAAACAAGATAAAATTGTTCCTCTACACCTAAAGACCATAGATGAAGAAGAGGTTTGGTAATGGCTTCTTTATCAAAGTAGCCAGCTTCACGCCAAAAAATAATATTAGGAACAAAGCCAGCTCCCGCAAGCATATGGGTGCCGTATTGTTCGTATTCCGCAGGAGTGAGAATAATCCACCCCAAAATCGTACAAACCAAAAACACAAGAAGCAGGGCTGGGAAAATACGCCGCACACGACGTTGATAAAAATGCCAAAGACTAAAACTACCTGTTTGCAATTCTTGAATAATAATATTAGTAATTAAATATCCAGAAATCACAAAGAAAATATCGACACCAACAAAGCCGCCTGGAATAAACTCTGGAAAAGTATGGAAAAATAGTACTGAAATGACTGCAATTGCCCTAAGGCCATCAATTTCAGAGCGGTAGTTAGATTTTTTCATCAAAGTTATGCAAAATGAAGTAAGTTGAATTTTCTCACTAAAAAAACAAAAAGATATAAAAAATGAATACTCCTAATAAGATTAGAACCTTATTCTTCACCTTACTTATGGTGATGGGTGCGTGTTTTTCTCTCTTAAGCCTTGCTCAAACAAAACCAAATATCGATCTCCGGCCAGAGGTATTGTCGGTGATGAACCGAGATTTAGCGGTTTTTAGAGCCCCCTTAAACGGAGCCTCACCAGCCATTCGTGTAGAAAATGCCTTAAAGCGAATTAATCAAATAGAAACCTTAGAATTAAGTGAGGAGATTAGAGCTGTGCCCTTTACCCTTGCGAACGAAAAGGGATTTCAGCTTCATTTAGGCACTCGACATTTATTTTCCTTGATTGAAAAAGATTTAGATACTGAGGCCAATCAACAAATGAATGAATTGATTGCGCAAACTGTTGCTACATTAGAGGAACTTAAGACAGCCAAGTTGCAACAGGGAAAGCTTTCATTCTTGATTCATGAAAGTATGTTGGTTTTAATTGCTACTATTGCGCTACTCGTAGCAATTTTTATTGTCAGGCGGTGTTTAAATTGGGTCGGCCATTTTTTATTAATAAAATGTCGAAAAATTGCTACAGAAAACAATGGCGTACATTGGAGTGAATATTTTCTGCTGTTTGGTGCGAGGCTGACTCAAGTAATTAGTTGGTTGGTGGTATTAGGTCTTCTCTATGCCTGGATTACTTATAGTTTCAGTCGGTTTCCACTAACCTACCCATTAGGGCATAAACTGGGTAAGCATGTAGGCGACACCATCCACTGGATCGTAGAGTCAATATTTACAGCCATTCCTAATCTGATTACGATATTTATTGTGGTATTTATCACGCGCTCCTTACTTGACTTATTAAAAGTATTCTTTCGGCGCGTTCAAGCAGGACAACTCAAAATACCGTTTTTACATTTTGAAACAGTGAGTGCTACACAACGAATCACAAGCGTGATCATATGGGGTTTATGCATTGCTATTATTTACCCATTTATCCCGGGATCAAATAGCGAAGCATTTAAGGGGCTCTCTGTATTGTTGGGCGTAATTATTTCCTTAGGATCTACTGGCTTGGTTACGCAATTGATGAGTGGCCTTGTCGTTGTTTACTCTAGAGCCCTCAGGGTAGGGGACTTAATACAAGTTAATGGCGTAAAAGGCGTGGTCACCGATATTGGTGGTTTGGCTACCAAAATCCAGACACAAAACAAAATAGAAACAACCATACCTAATTCTGTCATTATTTCTAATTCAATCGAAAACTTTACGAGACTCAATGATGCAACAGGCACATTACTTTCAACAACGGTGACAATTGGTTACGACGCGCCATGGAGAAAGGTACATGAAATGTTGATCTCCGCCGCCTTAGCAACTCATCAAATTCAAAGTACGCCATCACCCTATGTTTATCAAAGGGCACTCAGTGATTTTTATGTTGAGTATCAATTGTTCATGCATAGCAATTCCCCAGATATACAAATTAAAATACTTTCAGAATTACATCAAAAAATTCAAGATGAATTTAATCGTGCTGGTATACAAATTATGTCGCCACATTTTATGACCCAACCAGATCATCCGGTGATTGCAAACAACAATCCATCATGAAACGCAAGATCTTATGTTTGTTAGTTTGCGGCCTTCAACTCATAGTTTTGACGGCCTGTAGTGTCATGACCACTTCTGCCAAAATTCAAGGCACAGTGACCTACCTTGAGAGATTCGCTTTATCGCCAAGTGCACAGGTGGAGATTGTGTTGGCAGATGTCTCATTAGCAGATGCGCCATATACATTAATCAATAAAACAATCATTCAGCCATCCGGACAAGTACCCTTGTACTTTGAGCTAAGTTACGATCCTGAAAAAATAATACCGAACCATACATATGCAGTGATGACTCGGATAACAGATGGTGGAAGTTTGTTATTTATTAATGATCAATCGTATCAAGTGATTACTCGGGGACGACCAAGTTCAGTTGAAATGATATTAAAAAAAGTAGCGATGAATTAAAACGAGCGAGATAAGGAATAATCGCAAAGTTGGAAGAGTGCTTGAGTGCTTGGATTATCCGGAAAACTAGCAAGACAAATTTTTGCTTGCGCCGCTTTTGATTCAGCTTGGGCAATGGTGTAGTCTAGCGCCCCACTGGATTTCACCGCCTGCATGACCTCTTGAAAGAATTCTTCATCACACTCATCAATTTGTTCAATGGCACGAGCTGCCATTGCTTTTTGTACTTCAGTGCCTTCGTTGAGAAGATAAATCAAGGGCAAAGTAGGTTTACCCTCACGCAAGTCATCACCTGCATTCTTACCCAAGACCGCAGAAGAAGCGGCGTAATCTAGCCAATCATCAATTAATTGGAAGACAACACCAATATGTTGCCCAAACTCTGCCGCGGCTTGCGTATTAGCGGGGCCCGCCTGAGCAAGAACAGCACCAAGTTCAGCAGATGCTTCAAATAATTTAGCTGTTTTAAATAAAATAACTTTGTTATAACGATCTTCACTCACTAATGGGTCATTGAGATTGAGGAGTTGAAGAACTTCCCCTTCAGCAATGATATTGGTAGCGCTAGATAGGATTTCCATAATCCTGAGTTCACCCGGAATCACCATCATTTGGAAAGCTCTTGAATACAAAAAGTCGCCAACTAATACACTCGCAGCATTACCAAACACCGCATTTGCTGTTTTACGACCACGTCTGAGATCTGACTCATCGACCACATCATCGTGAAGGAGCGTGGCGGTATGAATAAACTCTAAAACGGCAGCAATTTCATGGCGATGCTGAACCGGTTTGTTATTAGAAAGCGCATTGGAGATCAGAAAAAGTAGGGCAGGACGAATCCTTTTCCCCCCAGCTTCTATCAAATATTGAGAAATTTGATTGATTAGGGCAACATCAGAACTCAAACTTTTTTTGATTACTTGATCGAGCGTCTTCATATCTGCATCAATAGGATGCAGAATATTGGACAAACTTACTACAGCCTGAGTGGCATCAGCGTTAGAGCTCATTTATAAATAGTTCTTTAAAATGAATGACTTACTTAAATACAATAAAAGGATTACTTCATTTTAAGTCAATTTTGTAATGCTGTTTAAATTGTTCATCAGGAATGTATAAAGCTCCTTTGACACTGGGCTCTAGTCGGGATATAATTTGAGGCTCCCCAATTTATTCGGGGAATTAACCCTTTCGAGAGGATTTTATATGTACGCGGTCATAAAAACTGGTGGCAAGCAATACAAAGTTGCTTCCGGTGAAAAATTGAAAATAGAACAGATACCTGCGGATATTGGTAGTGAAATCACGATCGATCAAGTACTAGCCGTTGGTGCTGGTGACTCACTCAAGTTTGGTGAGCCTTTGGTCGTAGGTGCTTCCGTAACTGCCACTGTTATCGCCCAGGGTCGTCATGACAAAGTGAAGATTTTTAAAATGCGCAGACGTAAGCATTATCAAAAGCGTCAAGGGCATCGTCAGAATTTCACAGAAATCTTGATTAACAACATTTTGGCTTAATTTAGGCATAACAGGAGTTTCTTATGGCACAGAAAAAAGGCGGCGGTTCAACTAGAAACGGCCGTGATTCAGAATCAAAACGTTTAGGCGTAAAAGTTTATGGTGGACAGGCAATCAACGCTGGTGGAATTATTATTCGCCAACGTGGTACACGTGTACACCCAGGCGCTAACGTAGGTTTAGGTAAAGACCACACTTTATATGCTTTAGTAGATGGACACGTTGAGTTCACTGTGAAAGGTATTTTAAAAAAATCAGTTGTTTCTGTTCTCCCGCAAGCGTAATATAGCCTGACTGAACTGAACAATTCAGATCAAGGCCTCGCCTCATTGCGAGGCCTTTTTTATTGGACCAAAAATGAAATTTATAGACGAAGCGCGAATTGAAATTATTGCCGGAGATGGTGGCTCTGGAAGTGCGTCTATGCGCCGTGAAAAATTTATTGAATATGGTGGACCCGACGGTGGTGATGGCGGGCGAGGTGGATCGGTGTGGGCAATTGCCGATCGAAACATTAATACCCTGATTGATTACCGCTATGCCAAAACACATTTAGCAAAAAATGGCGAGGCGGGTCGAGGCGCTGATTGTTACGGAAAAGCGGGGGATGATATTATTCTGCGCTTTCCTGTAGGAACCATCATTGATGATATGGATACGGGTGAGCGCATTGCAGATTTAACCATGCATGGTGAGCGCTTATTAATTGCAAAAGGTGGTGAAGGCGGTTGGGGTAATATCCACTTCAAAAGTAGTACGAATCGCGCACCGCGACAAAAGACCAGTGGTAAACCTGGAGAGCGTCGCAAATTAAAACTTGAATTAAAGGTATTGGCTGATATTGGTTTATTGGGATTGCCCAATGCAGGAAAGTCTACCTTTATTACAGCGGTTTCTAATGCAAGACCAAAGATTGCTGATTACCCATTTACAACCCTGCACCCTAATTTAGGTGTAGTTAGAGTTGGCCCAGAAAAAAGTTTTGTGATTGCTGACATACCAGGATTGATTGAGGGGGCAGCAGAAGGAGCGGGATTGGGGCATCGTTTTCTGAGGCATTTACAGCGCACGGGAATTATTTTGCATTTGGTTGACCTTGCACCATTTGATGACGATATTGATATTGTTTTGCAAGCAAAAGGTATTGTGCAAGAGTTGCTCAAGTATGACCAGGCGCTACATGACAAACCTCGTTGGTTAATATTGAATAAAGTAGACATGATTGATGAGTCAGTTCGGGTTAAGCGCGTGAAGGATTTTATCAAGCGCTTTAAATGGAAAGGTCCTGTATATGAAATTTCAGGACTGACTGGTGAGGGTTGTAAAGAATTATGTTTTGCGATTCAAACATATTTAGACGCACAAAAAGCAAAGGTAGATGCCCAAGAAGAATATGATGCAGATGTACGATTTAAATTGGATGATCAGTTAGGAAAATAATCAACATGACAGTCTCCGTATGTAAAGATGCCAAGCGAATTGTTATTAAGGTCGGTTCCACATTAGTGACCAACCATGGCGAGGGTTTGGATAAAGAGGCTATTAATCGTTGGGCAGTGCAAGTTGCGCAACTGCGAGCTGCTGGTAAAGAAGTGCTGATGGTGAGTTCCGGAGCAATTGCTGAAGGAATGCAACGCTTAGGTTGGAAAGTTCGACCAGAAGAAATCCATGATTTACAAGCAGCTGCAGCGGTTGGGCAGATGGGCTTAGTACAAGTCTATGAGACCGCCTTTAAGCAACACAATATTCATACTGCGCAAGTACTACTAACAAATGCTGACTTGGCTAATCAAGAGCGTTATGACAATGCGAAAGCTACCATAGAGAACCTTCTCAAATTAGGAGTTGTAGCCATCATTAATGAAAATGATACGGTTGTCACCGATGAAATCAAATTTGGAGATAACGATACATTAGCAGCTTTAGTTTGTAATTTAATTGGTGCGGACTTACTCATTATTTTGACTGATCAAGACGGTTTATATACTGATGATCCTAGAAAAAATTTAGAAGCTACCTTAATTAAAGAGACAACAGCAGGTGAGCCAGAGTTAGAGTTAATTGCAGGCGGAACAGGAAGTTCATTAGGTAAAGGCGGCATGTTAACCAAAGTATTGGCTGCAAAGATGGTTGCACGTCAGCACTGTCACACCATCATCGCCTCGGGACATGAAACCGATGTATTACTTCGACTTGCACACGGTGAAATGATTGGCACGCAACTACTCGCAACCGCTTTAGTTTAGATGGCGTAGTCAACACGCTTATCTTGGAGACGTAGCAAGATATCTTTCACACTAGAGTTTGCCGAATCACCAGCACATAGACCCTTACGACCGAGATAAGCCTGGTAGTTGTTGTAACCTAAATTACCTACAGGCTTCCAATCTGGGTCATTTACATCCTGCCAGATATTGTTTTCAAGTCGGGCATAGGTATGTTTCAGAAAGTGACGACAGTCAAGCCCAACAAATAAAGTTTGCTGGGCACCTTCATTACTCTTAATCACAACGACATAATGAACAATATCTTGCGTGAAGCTGATATTTTTCTGATCAATAAAAAATTCGAGTGTTTTAGTATTCGCTGAAGGAGAAAATGGGAAGAGGTCTTTTTCTTGAGGGGGAGACTGAGGAAACTCTACCTTACCAGCTCGGCTTTCTTGATTTTTATCAATTCCCAAGATATCTTCTAAAGTCCGAAGCTGAGCATTGGACTGCGCAAAGCATAAAAAAGTCCCAATAAATAACAAAATCAATTTACATTTTTTTAGCATAGGGCCACTTTTAGGGAGTTGCATCAAGATTTTCTTGATGAGGAGGCTGATTGAGGGTTGGGGTATATTGATCTAAAGCCGATCCCCAAGGTAATGACAGAAGAGACGTTTTACGACTTAAATAACGGGCTAACTCTGAAAGTGCTTTGGAATAAACATCACGCTTGAATTCAATTACAGCGTCCAGGGGAATCCAATAGGCACTCCATCGCCAAGCATCAAATTCGGGGTGATCGGTAGCCCGCAGGCACACATCCGTATCTCTGCCGACCATGCGTAATAAAAACCAAATTTGTTTTTGGCCTTTGTAACTAGTCCGACGTGATTTTTGAGCAGCCTGACGACGCAAAAATTCTTCGGGCACGTCATAACGTATCCAATCCTTGGTTCGTCCAATCACATGGACATGTTCGGGCAATAATCCAACCTCCTCTTGCAGCTCACGAAACATTGCCTGTTTGGGGTTTTCACCATGTTGAATCCCACCTTGTGGGAACTGCCACGAATGCTGGCCAATCCGCTTGCCCCAGAATACTTCGTTACGCTGATTTAGAAGAATTATCCCGACATTAGGTCTATAGCCCTCTTTATCGAGCATGATAAATTTCGAATCCTTTAAAATCAATGAATTGATTATATCTATAAAGAACCCATGAAAGCCACACAAACATTCATATTGACCCTTAAAGAAGCCCCAGCGGATGCAGAAATCGTATCTCATCAACTGATGACGCGCGCTGGCATGATTCGTAAAATTGGCGCAGGTATCTATAACTACATGCCCATTGGCCTACGAGTTATCCGAAAAGTTGAAGAAATCATTCGCCAGGAGATGACCCGCGCTGGAGCGATTGAGATGTTAATGCCCTTTGTGCAACCAGGTGAATTATGGGAAGAGACAGGGCGCCTGCAAAAAATGGGACCTGAACTACTCCGAATAAAAGATCGTCACGATCGTAATTTTGTTTTGCAACCGACTTCAGAGGAAGTGGTGACAGATATTGCGCGTAATGAAATCAAAAGTTATAAACAATTGCCGATTAACTTGTACCAAATTCAGGCTAAATTCCGAGATGAACGTAGACCGCGATTTGGCGTGATGCGTGGCCGAGAATTTATTATGAAAGATGCCTATTCTTTTGATAAAGATGAGGCGGGGATGCGTGATTCCTATATGAAAATGTTTGACGCATATCACCGTATTTTCCAGCGCTTAGGTCTTAACTATCGTGCGGTTGCCGCAGATAATGGCGCTATAGGCGGCAGTGGAAGCCAAGAGTTTCATGTAATTGCGGATACAGGTGAAGATGCCATTGTGTATTGCCCAAACTCTGACTATGCTGCCAATCTTGAAGCTGCCCAAGCATTTAGTGTTGCGCAAAAGGACACCTCTCCAGCGCAGACATTGGAAAAATTTGCCACACCAAACATCACAACATGTGAAGACGTAGCAAAGCTGATTGACGTTCCCCTTCAACAAACCGTCAAAACAATTGTGTTAGCAGCAGATCAGTTGGATGAGCAAGGCAATTTAATACCACAGGCGGCAAAAATATACGCGCTCTTAATCCGTGGCGATCATGTACTCAATGAAGTAAAAGTGAAAAAACTGCCAGGCTTACAAGACTTCCGTATGGCTACAGAAGCAGAAATCGCCAGATCGTTTACAAGCACTCCTGGCTCAATAGGCCCAATTGGAGTTCATCAAGACGTCATCGTTTATGCAGACTTAACCGTAGCTGATATGAATAATTGGGTATGTGGCGCGAATGAAACTGGCTTCCATTTCAAGGGCGTCAATTGGGAAAGAGATTTGCCACGGGCGCAAGCAGTTGATCTTCGCAATGTCATTGCAGGAGATCAATCACCCGATGGCAAAGGAGCTTTAGAGATTTGTCGAGGTATTGAGGTAGGCCACGTATTTATGTTGGGAACCAAATACTCCGAAGCCATGAAGGCCAATTTTTTAGATGAACAGGGCAAAGCGAAGCCCTTGGTCATGGGTTGCTATGGTATTGGAGTCACACGTTTACTTGGCGCGGCGATTGAACAATGTCATGATGAAAAAGGAATTATTTGGCCATTATCTATCGCGCCATATGAAGTTGTGATTTGCCCAGTATCCTATGACAAATCAGAGATCGTTAAAACGACAGCTGATGATTTATATGAAAGTATCTTGGCAGCAGGCATTGAGGTTGTGATTGACAATCGTGGTGAGCGTCCTGGAGCAATGTTTGCTGATTGGGAACTCATTGGAGTGCCATATCGTATTGTTGTTGGTGAGCGAAGTTTAAAAGAAGGCTTTGTAGAGTTACAAGCCAGAACAGAAGCAGCCGCTACTCAAGTTCCAGTGGGTGAATTACTACAACGTTTATCAAGCGTATTAGACGCCGCTAAAAAATAAGTGATAAATAAGTGACAAATAAGTGATTGATCGGACTCGGTCAATCACTACTTAAATAAGCCACCCTTACCTAGACCTTTACCAAGGCCTTTGGCCGCCATTTGGCCCATCATACGAGCCATTTTTCCGCCACTAAACTGTTTCATCATCGTCTGCATTTGTTCAAATTGGGCAAGCATACGATTGACCTCTTGCACCTGAACGCCAGCACCTTGAGCAATACGACGTTTTCGGCTGGCTTTGAGTAACTCAGGCTTAGCTCTCTCAGTTGGAGTCATGCTATCGATGATGCCTTGCATGCGCTTAATATTTTTTTCGGCGGCATTGACATCGGTTTTTGCCGCAGCTTGCGCCATGTGTGCCGGTAGTTTATCCATCATGTTGGCAAGACCACCCATATTTCTCATTTGTGAGATTTGACTTCTAAAATCAGATAAATCAAAACCACCTTTTTTAATTTTTGCGACAAGTTTTTCAGCTTCTTTATGGTCGACATTTTTTTGCGCTTCCTCAACTAACGCAAGAATATCGCCCATACCTAAGATACGACCCGCCATACGCTGGGCATCAAACGCATCTAAACCATCTATTTTTTCTGATACCCCCACAAATTTCAGAGGAACTCCAGTTACGTGACGTACTGAAAGAGCAGCACCACCCCTGGAATCACCATCAAGCTTTGTCAGGACCACACCAGTTAAGGGCAAGCTTGCATGGAAAGCTTTAGCCGTATTCACAGCGTCTTGACCAAGCATGGCATCCACTACAAATAAAGTTTCAATAGGCTTTACAGCAGCATGTAAGGCAGCGATTTCTGCCATCATTTCTTCATCAATACCCAAGCGACCTGCCGTATCAACGAGAAGGATGTCGTAATAATGCCGCTTGGCCCAATCAATAGCAGCATTGGCAATATCTATAGGCTTTTGGTTTACATTACTTTCAAACCAATCAGCACCAGCTTGTGCGGTTACCGTTTTTAATTGTTCAATCGCCGCTGGGCGATAGACGTCACAAGATACGGTAAGTACCTTTTTCTTTTGGGTGCGGATTAACCATTTTGCGAGTTTAGCGACAGTTGTTGTTTTACCCGCCCCTTGCAGACCAGCCATCAAAATGACCGCTGGAGGTTGTGTGGCTAAATTAAGCTTCCCTGGGGAACCGGAACCCGGGGTGTCAGAGCCATTCATGATGTTCACTAATTCATCACGAACAATTCCCACTAAAACCTGCCCAGGTGTTAAGCTAGAAACAACTTCTTCACCTAAGGCTTTTTCTTTAATGTTGGCTAATAATTCTTTAATGACAGGCAGAGATACGTCAGCCTCTAAAAGGGCAAGACGAATCTCGCGGAGCATTTCTGCGGTATTTTCTTCAGTTAAGCGTGCTTGCCCACGAATGGTTTTAACCACACGACTTAAACGGTCTGTTAGATTTTCTAGCATGAGAGTATTAAACTAAGCATATGTTATTAATATATCCAAGTATCGCTTATGCGCTCACATTGATCATCATGGTGATTCATAATCGTCAGATGCAAGCTACACAAGATATACAGCGTGAGATTACCTTATCAAGTAAAAAACACAAACTATGGATACACTTCCTATTGTTTATTTTACTCGTCTTACATGGCAGTGCGTGTTATCAAGACATATTTACACCACAAGGGCTAGTCTTTGGATTTGCCCAGGCCTTATCCATGATGGCATGGGTGGGGATTGCTATCTATTGGATAGAGGGGTGGTTCTTTACGTTAAATGGTATGTTACCCCTAGTGCTCTTTCTAGCTGCGGCATTTAGTTTTTTACCGTCCGTATTTGCAGGGGCGATTATTTCAACGAAGGCCGTGCATTCGCCAGGATTTAAATTGCACTTTATTACCGCCATCATCGCTTATGGGACATTGTTTTTAGTTGCCATTCAGGCGGCACTCATGAACTTGCAAGATCGTAGCTTACGATCAAAACAGCAAAACCAATCGATATCTTGGATTAACCTATTTGCGCGTGGTCAAAAATCAACATGGCTGAATCAACTCCCCCCACTAGTGATCATGGAACGTATGATGTTTAATATGATGGGCATTGGTTTTTGCTTACTCACGATTACCGTATTTTCAGGGTTGTTTTTCAGTCAGGCTTTGTTTGGCCGAGTACTCATACTAGATCATAAAACATTATTTTCTGTTATTTCCTGGGTCATGTTTGGCAGCTTATTGTTTGCGCACTGGAAGGTTGGCCTTAGGGGTGCAGAGGCATCGAAGTGGGTGCTTCGATCATTTCTTGTACTGCTGTTATCTTACGTGGGAAGTCGTTTTGTCTTGGAAGTTATTTTACAAAGACTATAAATTTATCGCATGGTTAAAGTCATTGAATTTATTTTATTTTTTGCGCTGGTTTATTGGGCAATTTATATTTATCCTAAAAGAGCGGCGCGAAAAAGACAGAAATCAACCCAAGCACCTCCCCCGCCCAAGCCTCAAGTTTTGCAAATGGTTACATGCTCCTTTTGTAAGATTCGCTTACCTTTGGGGGACTCCTATGAGTTCCAAAAACGCTATTTTTGTAATCCAGATCATTTCAGTGCAGTTAATGTAGAGGGATGGTTAGGATCCGCAAAACATCTCCCGTCACCCAATTATGATGAACGTCCACAGGGTATCTCGGTTGATACCGTTGTGATACATCACATTAGTCTGCCTGAAGGGCGGTTTGGAGGAAATGCCATTGAATCATTCTTTACCAACCAGTTAAACCCTAAAGAAGACCCTTACTTTGAGACAATTGCGCACTTAGAAGTTTCTCCCCACTTTTTGATTAAACGTGATGGAGAGCTTATTCAATTTGTGTCAACCCTTAACCGGGCATGGCATGCGGGGGCATCAAATTTACTTGGTCGTGAACGCGTCAATGACTTTTCGATTGGCATTGAACTAGAAGGAACTGGCGATTTGCCGTATGAACTAGTTCAATATCAAGCTTTAGCAAAACTGATAACTGCAATTGAAAAGAAAAATACAGTCCAATATTTTGTAGGACATAGTGACATTTCCCCGGATCGCAAAACCGATCCTGGAAAAAGTTTTGACTGGCAATATGTCAGTCAAATGTGCAAAATCCCTGAGAATAAATTACCTTTTGGGGTTATTCCAAGATAAATTTGAAGACTAGATGTAGTGGGTACCTACATTTCAAAATGTCAAGATGATGACAAAAAACAAAATAATTAGTTAGTGTGCACTTATTAGGGATTTCCTGATGAAAAACAACAAAAATACATCGACAAATATATAAAAAATACCCTACACTTAGTACTTAGAGCTAAACAAAACACAATAGATGGTGTTTTAAAGAATAAAAAGAAGTTTTTTTCCTTAAAATAAAATCGCAGCATTGTGGCTCTAAAACATACCAAATATGAGCCTGCGAGAGCTATAACGTGGGGAGTTTTACAGCAGTAAAGTGATAATAAAATAAAGTAAAAAGAAGCACCATTGACCAATTGAAGAGCTAAGAAATTTAGGAGTATTTATGACATACGCTGATCCCCACAGCAACTTACTTGGAGTAAACCCCTACCCAAGTATCGGTAACCAAGACCCAGTAAGCAATCAAGCCCCATCCGCAGGTTTTATCGCAGGCGGTGTTGGAGCGGCAAGTCCAGTACAGTTGTCGGACTACAAGATTATTCGAAGAAACGGTGTCGTTGTTGCTTTTGAGCCATCCAAAATTGCGATTGCAGTTACCAAAGCATTTTTAGCGGTAAATGGCGGGCAGGGCGCAGCATCAGCACGGATTCGTGAACAAGTCGAGCAACTCACGCAAGTAGTTGTGCGTGGACTATTGCGCAGTCGTCCAAATGGCGGGACATTCCACATTGAAGATGTACAAGACCAGGTGGAGTTGGCATTGATGAGAAGCGGTGAGCACAATGTTGCTCGCGCGTATGTTCTTTATCGTGACAAAAGAAACCAAGAGCGCCAGCAGGCTCAATCAGTTGCTCCAAAAGTAGCTGATGTCCCTCATCCCGGCATCAATGTGACTGATAAAGGCGTACTCAAGCCACTCGATATGGCAAACCTGCAGTCTATATTGGATGCAGCATGTCAAGGTTTGGGTAACCATATCGTGTCAACAACTATCTTGACAGAAACTATTAAGAATTTGTATGAAGGGGTCCCGATTGAGCAAGTTTTTGATTCAGCAATTTTGTCATCAAGAACGCTTATTGAAAAAGATCCAGCATATAGCTTAGTAACAGCACGTATTTTGATGCACGTTATCCGTCGGGACATTTTAGGTCTTGAGGTTGCGCAAGGCGAAATGCAAAAACTTTACCCACAGTATTTTGGTAAGTTTTTACGTCGTGGCGTTAAAGAAGAGTTACTTGACCCGCGCTTACTAGAAATATTTGATATCGAGCGTTTAGGTAATGCTTTGAATGCTGAGCGTGATCTTCAGTTCAACTACTTAGGTTTACAGACACTATTTGATCGTTATTTCTTGCACGTAGAAGAGCAGCGTATTGAAATGCCGCAAGCATTCTTTATGCGTGTAGCGATGGGACTTGCTTTAGATGAAAAACAGCCAACAGAGCGTGCTATTGAGTTCTATGAAATCTTATCTACATTTGATTTCATGTCTAGTACACCAACATTATTTAACTCAGCAAGCTTACGTTCACAGTTATCAAGTTGCTATTTAACAACGGTCGCTGATGACTTAGATGGAATTTATGAAGCACTTAAAGAAAATGCTTTGTTATCTAAATTTGCAGGTGGCTTAGGTAATGACTGGACAAATGTAAGATCATTAGGCAGTCACATCAAAGGCACCAATGGTAAATCTCAAGGGGTTGTGCCATTCTTAAAAGTGGTTAATGACACAGCTGTAGCTGTTAATCAAGGTGGTAAGCGTAAGGGAGCGGTTTGCGCCTATTTAGAAACTTGGCACTTAGACATTGAAGAGTTTTTAGAGTTGCGTAAAAACACGGGTGACGATCGTCGTCGTACTCATGACATGAACACAGCAAACTGGATTCCTGATTTATTTATGAAGCGCGTGATGGAAAACGGCGACTGGACTTTATTCTCACCTTCAAGCACACCAGATTTACACGATAAATATGGACGTGCTTTTGAAGAGGCATATGTTGCCTACGAGAAAAAAGCTGATGCAGGTGAGATCAAGCCATTCAAGCGGATTCCAGCAGCGCAGTTATGGCGCAAAATGATTGGTATGTTGTTTGAAACAGGCCATCCATGGATTACATTTAAAGATCCGTGTAATATTCGCAGTCCGCAACAACATATTGGCGTAGTTCACTCCTCTAATCTGTGTACCGAGATTACTCTGAATACCAATGAAGAAGAAATCGCAGTATGTAACTTAGGCTCAGTGAACCTTACAGCGCACATG
>Ga0114959_10001054_pt1 | contig 25197 bp, 23 predicted proteins | sample C_130625_EF_Meta_FD_87317 | JGI IMG/M metagenome (GOLD analysis project Ga0114959, IMG submission 87317) | Freshwater microbial communities from Lake Croche, Canada to study carbon cycling - C_130625_EF_MetaG | ecosystem: Environmental > Aquatic > Freshwater > Lake | place: Lake Croche, Canada... | reverse complement strand
TTAGCCCCACGCTCAATACCAATTGAAAATTAGTAATTTAAAATATTAATCAATCGTTTAATCAGTGTTAAAATTTAGATAAATATGAATCAGGAGAACAAACACTTTCATCAACATTTCTTCTAAAATCTAATCCCTAAAACCCAACGACTTTACAATTTACAAAGATATGTATTTAATAAAACTTAACATTCATGTTTTGAACCAAATTGAACCTTTTAACAAATTTTACGTTTATCAGACGACGATTCAAACCTTTTCTTGTTAACTTTGTAAGATATAGTACTGAATATACTTTCCATAAAAAATGAAAAATAAAATTTTTTTTCTAACAATATCCCTATTTATTAGCCAATTTGGAGTATTCTCACAGGATTCTAAGGCAGGTGCAATTATAGATGCTATGCAGCAAAAGTATAAATCAATGAAAACTTTTGGGGCATCATTTACGTACGGATCAGACGGGTCTGCTCAAACTTTACAAGGAAATATTACGGTAAAAGGAACAAAATATCGTTTAAAAACCGGCGGTCAAGAAATTTATAATAATGGCAAAGAGGTTTCTACTTACATCAAAGAAACCAATGAAGTTAACATTAGTGATTATGAGCCTTCCGAAAGTGATTTGAATCCTGCCAAAGTTTACACTTTCGATAAAAAAGGATTTCGTTACGTTTTTATTCAAGAAGTAAAAGAGGACGGGGAGTCTTATGAAGTAATTGAAATGTCGCCTGAGAAAAAAGGGACACAAGTTGCTAAGGTAAAAATCAAATTGAATAAAAAAGATAAGTCAGTAAAAAGTTGGGTAATTACAGACAAAAGCGGAAAACGTCAGAGTTTTAAGGTAAATAAATTTACCCCCAACATTCCAGTTGATGACAAATATTTTGTTTTTGATAAAAGTAAATATCCGAACGTTGAAGTAAACGATTTACGCTAAAAGTCAAATGCTCAAGTAGGCAAAAAGTGAAACTTGATATAGGATAACTGCGGATTTTTACCTTCATTTAAGGTTAATTTTTTCTCCTTTTTCAAATCCTCTATTCTCAAAATCGCTCTCAAAATTAGGGCTCTCCGTCCCGCTCCATTTGTCCCAAAAAGTAAAATACAAACCAAAATTATAACGATAAAATCTATGATGGTGGCTATGATGCGTGGCTCCAATTACGTGTTTGCCTAAAAGATTCCCAAATAAATTTTGTGGATAAATTTCAACATCGAGGTGGTTAATTGCGGCTGTTATGGTCATAATTGTGAGGTGAAACAGGATTGCATACAGATGCATAGGAATAATCATGACAATTGCCGGCATGATCAGACTCTCTAAAAAGCCCTCTATAGGATGAAAAGAAAAAGCTGTCCAAACAGAAGTAATCTTGCTATCGTGGTGAATTTTGTGGACTTTTTTATACAATTTGGGATGATGCATCAAACGATGAAGCCAGTAGTAGTACGTTTCGTGAATAAACATTGAAACGATAATACTCAGAGGAAACCACCAAAAAGGGTAGTCATTGACATCTTGGTAGATCGCTGTGAAGCCCTTTTGCCAAGCAACTGCTATCAAAGTGCCAATCATGGCGAAAATAAACGCTGACAATACCGACCAAAAAACCTCTTTTTTAAATTGATTTTGGGGGTATTCCTGCTCATTAATCTTCCGATTTTCCCATTGTTTACCCCTCCAAAAGTAGAAATAAACGTGAAAAATCCCGCTTAAAATAAAATATCGAGCGGTAATTAATCCAAACATTAGCAAACACATAGTAAAAAAAATCTTGGGTTCAGTAAGGTCGAGTTTTAAAAGTGATTCCATCATCGTGAAGATACTAATCTAAGTTGGACAATGTGTAAATTCATGAACCATGCGTTTACAATTTAAAAAAAATATCTTGTCATAATAAACCATCGAGCAGTTAATGAAGTTACTAAATTTTCAATAAAGGATTCGCAAACTTGTCATCTTCAAAAAAAATCGTCTACCATTACCTATGACGGACTTGTTTTTTTTGAAAATCGAAAATCATCGTCTTAAGCCGAAATTACAACCGAACAATCTCAGCCCCAATGGCATTCAGACGAATATCAATATTTTGATAACCTCTATCTATCTGTTCAATATTTTCGATGATCGAAGTGCCCTTCGCTCCCATTGCCGCAATTAACAAAGAAACGCCCGCCCGAATATCGGGCGATGTCATTCGAATTCCCCTTAATTGTTGCTCACGATTTAAACCCACAACGGTGGCACGATGTGGGTCGCAAAGTATAATTTGAGCACCCATTTCAATCAACTTATCGACAAAAAACAAACGACTTTCAAACATTTTTTGGTGAATCAATACCGTTCCTTTCGCTTGAATTGCGGTTACCAAAACAATACTTAATAAATCGGGCGTGAAGCCCGGCCAGGGAGAATCAGAAACCGTTAACATCGAACCATCAATGAAAGTTTCGAGCTCGTATCGGTCTTGGGCGGGCACGTAAATATCATCCCCTCTGATTTCTAATTTAATGCCTAATTTTTGAAAAGTTTGTGGAATGATGCCCAAATCTTTCACAGAGCAGTTTTTAATCGTAATTTCAGATTGTGTCATGGCCGCCATTCCGATGAATGAGCCAATTTCAATCATGTCAGGAAGCATGGTGTGTTCCGTTCCAAAAAGCTCAAAAACACCTTCAATCGTCAGTAAATTTGAACCTACGCCCTTAATTTTTGCGCCCATGCTATTCAACATTTTGCACAACTGTTGAAGATAAGGCTCGCAAGCAGCGTTGTAGATTGTGGTTGTTCCTTCTGCCAAAACTGCCGCCATGACAATGTTGGCGGTTCCTGTCACCGAAGCTTCATCCAAAAGCATGTACGCTCCTTTTAAATGTGAAGCATCCACCTCATAAATTCCACCATCTTCGGGCGAATAATTGAATTGTGCCCCTAATTTCATGAATCCCAAAAAGTGAGTATCTAAACGTCGGCGACCGATTTTATCGCCACCTGGCGAAGGAATTCTACCTTTTTTGAAACGGGCTAAGGTTGGCCCAAGTAACATGACTGAACCACGCAATGCAGCGGCTTTTTTCTTGTATGTGTCGGAGTTTAAATAATCTAAGTTGACATTTGAGGCATCAAATTGAATAGAAGAAACATTTATACGTGTGCAAACAACGCCCATATCGCCCAAAAGGTCGATTAATTGGTTTACATCACGAATGTTTGGAATGTTGTGAATGGTTACGGGTTCTTTCGTTAAGACGACTGCGCACAAAATTTGCAATGCCTCGTTCTTTGCGCCTTGTGGAATAATTTCACCTTTCATCTGGCGGCTGCCAGTTACTTTAAATGATGCCATTTAGTTAATTTGAAAATTTTAAAATTTGATGATTTGAAAATTAAAGGATGAAAAATAAAACTCGAAAAAATTGTAAAATTAACTCATTTTCAAATTAACATTATCGTCTATTTCTATTGTTATCATTACTTCTTCCACCCGATCGGTTGTCGTTTGTTCTTCCTCCACCATTATTGTTAGTGCGGCTATTATCCATTCTTCCTCCTCTATTTTCGCTGTTATTTCGTCCTGCCTCGGTTCTACCTCCATCATTTCTTCCACCAAAACTTTGGCGCCCTCCGTTATTACCGCTACGATTGTCGTTTCTACCATCATTTCTTCGGGTATCTCCGGTAGCGCTTGGCCGATTATTGCTGGTATTGTTATTTCTAAGATTTCCTAAAGTCGAATTTCCAGAAATGGCTTGGACGGTCGTTCTTAAAAGACCTTCCGACATTTCAATAATATGTCCCCAAATCACCTCATCATCAACCACTTCCCGGTTCCAATTTTGATAAAACGTTTTCATCAAACGGGCGATGTGGGCAACCAGAATGCGTTTTTCATTGTCATCTTGCTCAGAAATAGCACGTGCAATCAGCAATTCAACATTACGCCCGTAATAACGATACTTCAGATTGTGCGTATTATAAGGAACCGTTTTGGGAAGTTTACCAACGGCATCGGGCGAGGGTGGGGGAAATGGACTATCAACCTCCAGCTTAAAATCAGAAAGGATGTATAAATCATCCCAAAGCTTGTTGGAATAATCTTGACTATCTCGCATATTCGGATGAACTTGACGCATCAGTTCAACCATCAAATAGGCATATTTTGTTCTCGTATTTCTATCTTGAACCGATAAAATGTGAGCCACTAACTTCTGTACGTTGGTTCCGTATTCTTTCATAGAAATTTATATTTTTATCAAGACATGATGTAATGTTCTTTGTTTTTTTACGAAGATACAAAAATGAGAGATAATAGAGAATAGATTACAAAGAATAGATTACAAAACAGTATTTTTTAAGGTAAAAAATTTAGTTATGAATATCAATACTTCAAAATTCACAATAATTGATGAATGGTTAATACGGTAAAATTCTTTTTATTATCTTGCATTTTTTTCAACATTATAACTACAAGACCATGAATTTTAGACAACTGCCCATTTTCCTTTTGGCAACAACTTTATTTTTTTCTTGCAATCAGTCAAAAACTACGATTAGCGACGCCAGAACTACTTTTTTAGATCTATCTGGCAGAGATACAACCATCAATCCTGCCGATGATTTTTTTAATTACATGAACGGGAACTGGATAAAAAATACTAAAATTCCAGACGACCAATCGGGTTGGGGTTCTTTTTACACCCTTTCAGAGGAAAACATCAAAAAGACTAAGGCTGTCTTGGAAGAAGCGGCGGCTGCAAAGGCAACTTCTGGAAGTTTGGAACAAAAGATTGGTGATTTTTATGCTTCTGGAATGGATACGGTTTCCATCGAAAAGCGTGGTTCAGAACCTGTGAAGGCCGAATTAGCCAAAATTTCAGGCATCAAAAACTACCAACAATATTTGGAATACGTTGCCAAAAACGAAAATAATCACGGTGGTGCCTTGTTTAATTTTTACGTAGGAACTGACGATAAAAATTCCAGCAAGAACATGGTTTCATTCTTTCAAGGGGGCACTGGCTTGCCTGAAAAAGATTACTATTTCAAAACCGATTCAGCGACACAAAAAATCCGAAATGCTTATTTAAAATATATTAAAACGCTTTTCACACTTTCGGGTACGGACGAAAAAACAGCCATTCAAAACGCTAATGATATTTTGGACTTTGAAACTAAACTGGCAAAGTCGCACAAATCTCCCGTTGAATTGCGTGACCCCATCAAAAATTACCACAAATATGCCGTTGCTGAATTGCCAAAAATCTATCGCATGGATTGGAATCAATTTTTAGAAAATATGTCAATCAAAACGGATACAGTTTTGGTGGGACAACCTGAATACTATAAAACAATGGGGAAACTATTGGAATCAACTTCTATCGAAACATTAAAAAATGTAGAAAAATTTTCGTTGTTGAACAGTTCCTCGCCGTATCTCTCAAAAGCTTTTGGAGTGGCTCGTTTTGAGTTTTTTGGTAAAACATTAAACGGTCAAAAAGTCCAATCTGAACGTTGGAAAAAATTGGCAAATCAAACCGATGGGGGTCTTGGCGAACTTTTAGGAAAACTTTGGGTGAAAAAACACTTTACCCCAGAAGCCAAAGTAAGGATGTTGGAATTGGTAACAAACTTGAAAAAAGTATATCGTTCTCGCATTGAAAAATTGGATTGGATGTCGGCCGAAACAAAAGCGAAAGCGTTGGTGAAAATGGATAGAATTATTCAAAAAATTGGTTACCCAGACAAATGGAAAAACTTCGACGACGTCAATATTAGCAGAGAAGCATATTTCGAGAATGCGAAAGCGGTAAATCTTCACACTTATAAAGAAATGATTGGAAAATTAGCAAAACCTGTCGATAAAACTGAATGGGGAATGACGCCGCCAACGGTAAATGCTTACGCCAATCCAGCTTTTAACGAAATTGTGTTTCCAGCGGGAATTTTACAATTCCCGTTTTTTGATAACGCCGCCGACGATGCCATTAATTATGGTGGAATTGGCATGGTGATTGGTCACGAAATGACGCATTTATTCGACGACCAAGGGCGCCAGTACGATGCCGAAGGAAATTTAAAGGATTGGTGGAAAGCGGAAGATGCCAAAAAGTTCAACGAAAAATCGAAAGTGGTTGTGAATCAGTACAATAATTTTACGATGTTTGGCAATATGCACGTAAATGGCGAATTAACTTTAGGAGAAAATTTGGCTGATATTGGCGGAATTGCCATTGCCTACGAAGCATTTAAACTTACCAAACAAGGACAAGGTAATGAGAAAATTGCCGGCTTAACGCCCGACCAACGTTTTTTCATGAGTTTTGCCCAAATTTGGCGAATCAAAGACCGAGAAGAATCAATGCGGGTACGACTTACCACCGACCCACACTCGCCCGAAGAATTCAGAATTAATGGACCACTCAGAAATTTTGAGCCTTTTTACAAAACGTTTAAGGTAACCGAAAAGAATAAATTATTCTTAGCAGCGGACAAGAGAGCAAAAATTTGGTAGGATAAATATTGTTGAGTTTAACTTCCCGAAAGTTATTTCTACTTTCGGGAAGTTCTTTCTAGTTTTTCTACTTCCGGGAAGTTCTTCCAAGCTCAACTTACCGAAACAATTCCACACTGCAGGTTAAACTTTTGGAAAGTTATAAATTCATCATTCTACCGCCAATTATCACCCCTGCGACCCCTAAAGCAGCAAAGACAAACAATAAAACTGCCCCAGCGGCTACGTCTTTGGCTTTTTTTGCCAAAATATGATATTCTGGTGAAACTAAATCTACCACGGTTTCGATAGCCGTATTGACCGCTTCGAGTGCCAAAACTCCGCCCATCATCAAAATAACTGCCAACCATTCGCTCTCGCTAAACTCTATCCAAAAACCCGAAATTATGACCACAATAACCGCCAATAAATGAATTCGGAAATTATTATCGTTTTTAATCAAGGACATTATGCCTCTGAATGCGTGCGGAACGCTTTTTATGAATTTGTTTGGGTTGAGCATTTGGCTATAACACGAACTTTCCAGTTCGGAATTTAAAATTTTCACGAATTTACGAACTGAAAGTTTCGTTTTAAAATCACTCCTCCCGCAAAGGAATTAAACAATAAAACATCCAATACGACAAGCCCATGAAAAGCGAAAGTTTAAAGGTCATTAAAATTGCCGTCGGATTTTTGATAAAGTGCAAAATGTATTTCAGTAAGATAAACGGATTGATAAAGAAATCCCAAGAATTAAATCGCTCTACCCTTCCCAAAAAGATACCAAAACCTGAAAGCATAACTGCACCAAACGAGAAGAAATTATTCCAATTGATTTAAAATACCTGTACCCAAACCTTCTGAATCCAATAAAGTAATAATACTCTACAAGCCAAACCCACGAAGGAGTATGTGAAAATCATGATTTGATCGTGTTAATAACTATTTCCTGAAAATGATTGTAAATGAACTGAAACCCTAATAATATAAGGCGAATTTGGAAAGAAAAGCAGCCAAATTAGCCTTACAGCCAGCACTTCCCATTTTTGTAAAGCATTAATTTTAGCTTTGTTTACCAGCCAATAAAAGATGTTGAAAATTAGGAAAATAATATCCGAACAATTTAAAAATTATTTTTATATTTCCAGCGAATTAAATGCATATAGAAAACTCCCTTAAAGGTTCCGCCACCTAAGACTAGCACATAATTTTTGATCTGCCATATTTAAAAGTTGTGAGATATGTTTAATCGAAAAAATAATCAATTTTGAAAACGATTAGACCATAAAATTCCATCATTTGGTTTACTGACAAAGGAGTTATATTTTTGGGGAAAATTAACTGCAAATTAATGGAAACTACCAACGATAAACTCTACCAAATTGCGCTTACCCTTATTCCTAAAATCGGTGATGTACTCGTCCGTCAATTGATCAGTTACTGTGGTTCGGCAGAACAAGCCTTTAAAACTCCCATTTCAAAACTCCAAAAAATTCCGAATATTGGTCAAGTAATTGCCCAAAATATGCAGGATAAATCTGTTTTAGAAAGCGCTTGGAAAATCATTCAAGAAGCGGATAAACAAGAAGTTGAGCTTTTGTTTTATACCGATATTAATTACCCAAATCGGTTGAAGCAATTGTATGATTCACCCGCCCTCTTGTATTACAAAGGCAAAGCAGATTTAAACGCCCAAAAAATTGTAGCAATTGTTGGTACTCGACAATCAACCGAATATGGCAAACAAGCCACTGAAAATATCATCCAAGAATTATCCACCCATAATCCTCTTATTATAAGTGGTTTAGCGTATGGAATTGATATTATTGCTCATAAATCTTGTTTAAAGAATAATGTTTCCACGATTGGCGTAATGGCGAGTGGCATTGATTTAATTTATCCGTATCAACATAAAAATACGTCGATTCAGATGCAAGAAATGGGGGGAATTTTGACGGAACAAACCTTTGGCACGCAACCAGATCCTCGATTTTTTCCACAAAGAAATAGAATTATTGCTGGCATGGCAGACCTAACGATTGTGGTGGAAGCTACCATCAAAGGAGGAGCTTTAATTACGGCAGAATATGCTAACAATTACCACAGAGATGTTTTTGCTGTGCCCGGGCAACTTGGAAAAACATTTTCTGAAGGTTGTAATAAACTGATAAAAGAAAATAAAGCGCAGATATTCACGGGTACAAAAGATGTAATCGAAGCGTTGAATTGGGATATTGAAGATTATGCCCTAAAAAATCCAAAAAATGACAAACTTGATTTTTCAAATTTTACGGAGGAGGAAAGCGCAGTGATGGCCTTACTTCACAAAAATCAAGCCATGCACATTGATGATTTGGCTTGGAAGGCTCAAATTCACGTAGCAAAATTATCTTCTCTTTTATTAAATCTCGAGTTTCAAGGACATATTAGGTCTTTGGTAGGGAAAAAATATCGGATTGGCAATTAGGGGTTGGGGATAGCCAAACTTGTCTCATTTTCTCTAAATCCTAATTCCCAACCCCAATCCCCTAAAATTATTGATGAAAACTTTTCCCAATAAATTCCAACGCAGGAATAATACCCGTACGCCAATAATCCCAGGTATGACCACCATCCCGTACTCGATACTCATGAGGGATTTTCTTTTCAGTCAGCGCAATATGCAATAAACAATTTCCCTTTGTCAAAAAGTCATCGTCGCCGCAATCAATCCAGTATCTTACCTTTTTCAAGTCTTCTACCGATTTTGTTTCAACCAATTTTAGGGCAGAATTATCGTACCAAGCCTTTGAAAGACGGTCTTTCCCTTTCAAATCTCTGCCAAAAAGCTGGGCAAAAGTTCTATCATAGCTCTCAGTTGGGGTAGTTTCCATGGCATTATCGTCCCAAATGGCAGCACTCAAAGGAGCTACTGCCGCAAACAGTTCAGGGTATTTTAAGGCAAAATTTAAAGATCCAAAACCTCCCATGGAAAGACCCGCAATGCCTCTAAATTTCTTCTGGGTCTTGATTTTATACATTTTTTCAATAATGGGCATGAATTCTTTAACGAAAAAATCTTCATATTTTTCTTTTCCATCATAAGAATTCATGTACCAACTTACACCACCATCGGGCATTACAATAATCATGGGAGGAATTGTTCCATCGGAAATTGCTTTATCGGCATACCGGTTAATTTCGCCAAACTGCAACCAGCCCGTATCATCATCTGTGTAACCGTGCAAAAGATAAACGATCGGGTAGGAACGTTCGGAGGTTTCGTACCCCGCTGGTAAATAAATTGTATATCGAACCTCTTTATTCAAAATGCTACTTTTGATTAATTTACCTTCAGAAACTTTACCCGTCGTTTGAGCAAAAATTGTTGAAGAATAGATCACCATTAATAATAAGAAAATTGTCTTTTTCATGTTAATTATTTTATATTTTCGTTTGTAAATAACGTACATTTTTTTTACAATAAAAAAGGACTTATAGGTCTTTGCAGCCTAAGAGTCCTTCCAAGAATAAAATAGTGTGTATTTTTATCGTTTTTTTACACAAAAACAAAATAGTTTAAGGGGTGAAAATCCTAATTAAACTTTCCACTCCGAAGGATTATTTCTCCACTCATGTAAAGTAATTAATTGACTTTCAGACACATACTTTTGTTTAACGGCTTCGCTTATCAATGTGTCATAATCACTCAATGAATAAAATTTTAAATTTTTTTCAGCAAAATTAGTAGTGGCAATTTCAAACCCGTAAGTAAAAATTGATACCATTCCCAGCACATTAGCACCAGCTTCACGCAAAGCATCAACTGCTTTTATTGAACTGCCGCCGGTTGAAACTAAATCTTCGATCAGTACCACTTTTTGACCAGGTTTGATGTGACCTTCAATTTGATTGCCCATGCCATGTTTTTTGGGTTCTGGGCGAACATAACAAAAAGGTAGCTCCAACCAATCTGCTACCAGAGCTCCTTGCGCAATTCCAGCTGTTGCTACGCCAGCAATAATTTCAACATCGCCAAAATAAGCTTGTGCGGCGGAAGCCAATCCATTTTTGATAGCCGAGCGAACCTTGGGATATGAAAGCGTAATACGATTATCACAATATATCGGAGAATTCCAGCCCGATGCCCACTTGAAAGGTCGGTCAGGATTAAGTCTTACTGCTTTAACTTCGAGTAACATCGAAGCCACATTTTCTGAAAGAGTACGCTGTTGCATTAGTTCGTTTAATTAAATCTTCTTGCAAAATTAGAAAGTCTCTGTAAAGTTTCGCTACAAAAGTTTAATTTTGTTGTCCTGAAGTTCAACATGCTAAGTTTCATATTCGGTTTTTTGAAAGTCTAAATTTCATAAGTTCCTTAAAACCAATAGATTAAATTCTTTACCCTAAAATTTAGAAATTTTTTTAACTCAGATTCATCAACCAAGAACTTATACTTATACTCATGATTATATTTATCAACGAATTTATTATCAAGATAATTGGCCATAAGAAAGCGCAAACTTTATCTACAACCGAATTTGACCATTTGATTGACGCTCAATTAGAAGCCATATTGCCGCAAAATTTAATAGGTCACGTGATGATAATTAATGTGCTATCGCCCACTATAAATCGACTATTTACGATAATAAAGTCTTTACAATTACCTCATTTACAATCAATTACGTTGATTACCCATAATAAAAAAGAAATGGAGAGCTTAATAAAATCGCAATATTCGGTGGCAAAAGCAGCGGGGGGAATTGTTGAAAACGAATTTGGCCAAATTTTAATGATGTACCGATTAAAAACGTGGGATTTGCCTAAAGGGAAACTTGACAAAGGGGAATCTTCAAAAATAGCTGCCGTCAGAGAAGTAGAGGAAGAATGTGGGGTTAAAGCAAAATTAGGCAGAAAAATCTGCACTACCTTTCATACATATACTTATAAAAATGAATCTATTTTGAAACAAACAAAATGGTATTCCATGAACTTATTGGATGATTCAAAAATGAAACCACAGGTGGAAGAAGACATTGAAAAATTGGAATGGATGGGCAAAGAAAAAATGAAATCAGCCCTGATAAATTCTTATTCATCTATCCGTTACGTTTTAAAAAAATATTATCATCGTTAAGAATTCCTAATCTATCCTTATGAAACAGACATTAAAAGCAATAAAAATACCGTGAAAAAACAGACAAAAGCCATCAGAATTCAAGCGGAACGTTCTCAAAATCGTGAACATTCGGTTCCACTATATCTTACCTCAAGTTTCACTTTTGAAGATGCCGAGCAGGGGCGGGCTATTTTTGCTGAAGAACAAGCAGGAAACATTTATTCACGTTACATGAATCCGAACGTGGATGAATTTGTGGAAAAAATGTGCATGCTCGAAAATACCGAAGACGGAATTGCCTTCGCAACGGGCATGGCAGCCAACTTTGCGGCGATGGGCGGTTTACTCCAATCGGGTGACCATGTAGTTGCTTCAAAAGCACTTTTCGGTTCTTGCATCCAGATTTTGACGAAAATTCTTCCAAAATGGGGCATCACTTGTACTTTCGTAGACGGCATTGATTTGTCCCAATGGGAAGCGGCTATTCAAGAAAATACAAAATTTTTATTCTGCGAAAGTCCTTCTAATCCAGGTTTAGAAATCATTGATATTGAAGCAATTTGTGCTTTAAAAACCAAACATAATTTGATTTTGGCAATCGATAATTGTTTTGCCACGCCAATTATTCAAACGCCCGCCGATTGGGGTGCAGATTTAGTGATTCACTCAGCCACAAAATACATCGACGGACAAGGGCGTGTGCTTGGTGGTGTGATCTGTGGACGGGCTGATTTGATCAAAGAAATTCGTTTTTTTGCTCGCCATACAGGCCCTTCAATGTCGCCATTTAATGCTTGGATTTTATCTAAAAGTTTAGAAACCCTGCACTTACGCATGGGAAAACATTCTGACAACGCCGAAAAATTAGCGATTGCTTTAGAGAATAATCCCGCTTTGAATGCCGTAAAATATCCATTTTTACCTTCACACCCACAATATAATTTAGCCAAAAAGCAAATGAAAATGGGCGGTGCTATCTTAACGATTGATATAAAAGGCGGTTTTGAAGTAGTAAATGAAATGTCGAAACACTTGAAAATAGCTTCCATTTCTCCTAATTTAGGCGATACCAGAACCATTATCACGCATCCAGCATCAACCACGCATTCAAAACTTTCAGCCGACCAAAAAGCCGAAGTAGGCATCACGGACGGTTTAGTCAGAATTGCCGTTGGCTTGGAAGCCGTGGAGGATTTAGTTGCGGATTTTGAACAGGCATTGGAGAAGGCTTTGGTGGGGAGTTTTGTGGTTTAAAATAAAATAAAATGTACATAGCCCTACTTATATCACTTTCGCTCATCCTCGCCAATATCGTTGTTGGCGTGTATGGCGAGCGAAAAATATCCGCTTTTATGCAAGACCGACTCGGCCCAATGGAGGTTGGCAAATACGGTTTGCTCCAAATTTTTGCGGATTTATTGAAACTTCTTCAAAAAGAGGACATTGTGCCAAATTTAGCCAATAAATGGCTTTTTCTGATGGCTCCTTGCTTGATTTTCATTGCCATTTTTGCGGGTTTTGCCGTGATGCCTTTGGGCCCAAGTGAATTTTTGCAAGGTTCAAAAGCGGATATTGGCGTGTTTTATTTATTGGCAATCATCTCCATTGACATTATAGGAATTTTGATGGCCGGCTGGTCTTCCAATAACAAATATTCATTGATTGGGGCAATGCGTTCGGTTGCTCAAATTGTGTCTTATGAAATTCCTTTGGCACTTTCGGTTATGTGTGTTGTGATGATTTCGCAGACATTAAATCTCCAAGAAATCAGCTATCAGCAAGGCGTATATTCGCCCGAAACAACTTATCTTTTTGGCTTAAAATTTTTGAATATCGACATTACAAATGTAGGCGGAATTTTATCTTGGAACATCGTCAGAGTACCCTTCTTATTTCCAGTTTACGTCATATTTTTCATTGCTTCTTTAGCAGAATGTAATAGAGCCCCATTTGATTTACCCGAAGCCGAATCTGAATTAGTCGGTGGTTTTCATACCGAATATTCGGGAATGCGTTGGGCATTGGTTTTCCTATCTGAATACGGTATGATGCTGTTAGTCAGTCTGTTGGGAGCCATATTATTCTTAGGAAGTTGGAATACTCCCCTACCCAATATTGGATTTTTAACACTGGCCGATTGGACATCGGGCGAACCAAATTCATGGATTGGCGTAATTTGGGGTATGTTTTGGCTATTGTTAAAAGCCTATTTAAGTATTTTCTTGATGATGTGGATTCGTTGGACTTACCCACGTTTGAGGGTTGACCAATTAATGTATTTGACGTGGAAAGTGCTTACGCCTTTTGCCATTTTAGGCGTATTTTTGTCGGCTATTTGGCGACTTTTAATGGTGTGATTTTTATTGGAAATTATAGAAAAATATTTATCTTTACCCGCAGTTAAACTTACTAAAATCATGACAGAGAAATTAATTTTATCTGAAATATATCAACTTCCTGAAACTTTAAAATTAGAAGTTTTGCACTTTGTGACTTTTTTAAAAGAAGAATACAAACAAAAGCATATTGAGAAAGTAGAAAATGTTAGAATTTTTGGGAAATCAAAAGGACGTTATAAAATTGCACAAGATTTCAATGCTCCCCTTGATGATTTTAAAGAATATATGTAATGAAATATATAATTGATACCCATACGTTCATTTGGTTTACAGAAGGTTCACCCGAATTGAGTTTAAGAGCAAAAAATATTATTTCTGATAAAAATAATCAAATATTCCTCAGTGTAGGAAGTCTTTGGGAAATTTCAATTAAAACTGCACTTGGGAAATTAGAAGTTTTTGCTGACTATGAATTAATTATTGATGATGTCATTGGAAATGATATAGAAATTTTACCTATTAATTTTGCTCATACCGTAATTCAAAATAAATTACCATTTCATCATCGAGACCCATTTGATAGAATAATTGCATCACAAGCGATTGTTGAAAATATTGATTTAATAAGTATTGATGAAATCTTTGATAGTTATTTTAATAACCAGATTGTAAAAAGGATTTGGTAAATGTGTTCATCACCTCATGGAATCTCATCAAAAACTCATCATAATTCTCGGTCCAACTGCCAGTGGCAAAACGCACCTAGCAACTCACTTAGCCCACAAAATTCAGGGAGAAATTATCAGTGCCGATTCTCGACAAGTTTATCGGGGTATGAATATCGGCACGGGAAAAGATTTAGAAGAGTATCGCATTGATAATCAACCTATTCCATATCATTTAATCGACATTTTAGATGCTGGTGAACAGTATAATATCCACCAATTTCAGCAAGATTTTCAGCACGCTTTCGATGATATTTCATTACGAAATAGAACCGCAATTTTGTGTGGAGGATCTGGGATGTATTTAGAAGCTGTTTTAAAAGGCTATGAATTTACGGCAATTCCAATTGACGAGAAATTACGAGAAAATTTATCTGAAAAAACTTATGAAGAATTATTGGATGAAATGAACAATTTTGTTCGTAAAAAAGGATTTAATCCAGACGTTCTCACGAAAAAGCGCCTCATTCGAGCCATAGAAATCAATCAATTCTTATCCCAACATCCTGATTATCAAATACCCAATAAAATCATTCCTGAATTTATAATTTTTGGATTAAATCCAGCAATTGAAACCCGTCGTAAATACATTACAACAAGATTACATCATCGCTTGGAAAATGGGATGATTGAGGAAGTTAAAGCCTTGATTGATAGCGGAATAAGTTATGAAAAATTAATTTTCTATGGTTTGGAATACAAGTTTATTACCCAATATTTAATGGGTGAATTGGCCTACAAAAAAATGGTCGAGCACTTGAACGTAGCTATTCATCAATTTGCTAAAAGACAAATGACTTATTTCCGAAAGATGGAGCGTGATGGTTTAAAAATCAATTGGTTAGACCCCAAGCTACCATTAGATAAGTTATTAGAAACGCTAAAAATGAAAACATTTGAAAATGTCTGATTTTCAAATGTTTTTTTGGATATATTTTTGCTCTGTTGCTAATTGCCTGTTACTTTTTTAAATAATACCGTAACAAGGTGGGTAATTAAAAAATTAATCACTTTTCCAAAATTTTTCAAGCAATGGTTTTTGTTCTATTCGCAATTGTTTTACTGGGTATGGGCGTGTATCTCAGTTTTAAGGTAACCCATAATAAAGACAAACATATCACTTTGAAAACGCCTTAATCTTCCGTTTCTAATATTTCCAAAAGATTCATCAATTCTTCGGAATCACCAAATCCTGGTCTTATTTCGTCACCACCTTTTAGGGCAAATCCTTTTAATTGGGTTTGTGCTAAAAGGCTGTTTACAGTAGTCTTCTTCATGCCAAAGCCCAAAAGAATTGGATATTGAAAAGACCAAGCATCCAATTGACTCAAAGTGGCTTCATCCACAACAGCAAATTCATCAGAATTTTCTAGGACAAAATATTCCACAAATCCTCGGGTTGCCTGAAATAAGGCAGGCAAATTTGCCGTTGCAAAATCAAGTTTTAGGATAATTGGCTTCCCAATTCTTTGTATTTGTGCAATATCCTCCCAATGACTAATTTGCAGAAAATCAGGCTGATATTTTTCCACTAAGTCAATAATAGTGGAAACATTATTGGCTGCTGTTTCACCCACAACTTGCACACCAGCCACCCAGCCTCGCATTTCTTTAAATTTATCAAATTCCAAGTCGTCCATTGAAAAACCTAACATTTCGACTCCCATACCCGCACAATATCTTGCATCTGAAAGATTATTTATATTGGAAATTTTTACAATCGTTTTTAGCATAAAATGTGAATCGATTCTCCAGAATCGAAAATTTGTTCATAAATTTTTAACAAATCTATCATCACTAAGACTTAGAACCAAAGTATTTGTCTAAATGTTGTAACTTCGCATTTCGACTAGTAAAAATCGAATGACAATTTACGAAGGGCATTCAACCCTTGCAGACAAACAAAATGAGTAAACACGGAAGAATTTTAGTCGCTATGAGTGGCGGTATTGACAGTTCAGTGGCAGCGGTAATGCTCCATGAAGAAGGCTACGAAGTTGTAGGAATGACGATGAAAACTTGGGATTATGCCTCATCGGGTGGTACAAAAAAAGAAACGGGCTGCTGTTCTTTAGATTCTATTAATGATGCCCGAAATGTGGCAGTTCAACTAGGTTTTCCTCATTATATCTTGGATATCAGGAGCGAATTTGGCGATGCCGTAATTGACTATTTTACGGGCGAATATATTGAAGGACGCACGCCAAACCCTTGCGTAATGTGCAATACCCACATAAAATGGGATGCTTTGCTGAAACGTGCCGATAAACTAGATTGTGAATTTATCGCCACGGGACACTACGCAAATATCAGAAAAGAAAACAATCGGCACATCATTTCAAAAGGATTTGATGCGTGGAAAGATCAAAGTTATGTGCTTTGGGGCGTTTCTCAGGAAAGTTTGGCTCGTACAAAATTACCTCTGGGAAATCTTACAAAAACAAGTATCCGAGCAATGGCTTCCGAAAGAGGATTTATAGATTTAGTCAACAAAGCTGAAAGTTACGAAATCTGTTTTGTGCCCGATAATGATTATCGAGGTTTTATTAAACGCCGAGTGGAAGGTTTGGAAGAAAGAGTAAAAGGCGGAAACTTCTTGGATACTAACGGTAAAATCTTAGGAAAACACGAAGGTTATCCATTTTATACCATCGGACAACGCAAAGGTTTGGGCATTGCTTTGGGCTATCCTGCTTTTGTTACCGAAATTAGAAAAGAAACAAATGAAGTAATTATTGGGCGTGACAAAGACCTCGAAAGAGATGGAATGATGGTAGGACAATTGAATTTATCGAAATATGCGTCTATCGAAAAACCACTGGAAACCATTACAAAAGTCCGCTACAAAGATGATGGCACGCCAGCTACAATCTTCCAAGAAGATGGCAAAATGAAAGCACATTTCCACGAAGCTGTGTCGGGTGTTGCGCCTGGACAAGCAGCCGTTTTTTACGAAGGAAATGATGTTGTGGGTGGTGGCTGGATTCTCAAATCATTTAAGCAAAATGCCGAAACAGGTATTTATTCGGCAGCAATGGCATAGTGTTGAGATATTAATTTTCAATAATCAATGTTTAATGAACAATTTTCAATTAAAAAAATGAGTCCTTAATTCATGCAATTATTAGAAACGATACAAATATGTTATGGCCAATTTCAAAACATTGAATATCATAACAAACGATTCAATATTTCACGATTAGAACTATTCGGTTTAGATGTTTTGCAAACCTTAGAAAATCTCATTAAAATACCTTCTGAATGTTCAGAGGGTATTTTTCGTTGTCGGGTGGTGTCTGAAAAAGAAATTCAAGAAGTAACGTTCACGCCTTACATTTATAAAGAAATGAAGACGTTAAAATTGGTCGAAATTGGCGATTGGGATTATTCACACAAATACGCCGACCGAAGTTTCATGAATAATTTACTCACTGAAAATAAAGAATTTGACGAAGTAATAATGACTCAAAATGGTTTTATTACCGATTGTACGATTGCCAATCTTGCTTTTCGGGACGGTTCAAACTGGCTTACGCCCTCAACGCCACTTTTGAAAGGAACGAAAAGACAGCAACTGATTGATAGGCAAACCATTATAGTGACACAAATTAGGATTGAAGATTTGGGGAAATACGAAGGCGTTTGTTTGATTAATGCCTTTAGGGAATTAAGTTTAAAAAGTTTGATACCTATCACAGCGATTATTCAATAAATCGGTAGGTTGAAAATCTATTCTACGAAAAAAATGATTATTTTTGGTAAAATATCCTTAATAAATGCCAGCCGAAAACCCAACTCCTTCCTTCCTCCTCCGTCAAAAATTCCCCTTTGAACCAACCAATGGACAAGTAGAATTATTCAAAAAAATGGATAATTTTATCACCAATCAAGATGATTTTGGTCCACTTTGTTTTTTGTTGAAAGGCTATGCCGGTACAGGAAAAACAACCGTAATTAGTTCTATCATTAAGGTTTTACCAAAATTTGGATTAAAATCAGTGTTGCTTGCGCCCACGGGTCGGGCGGCAAAGGTGATGAGTAATTATTCCAAAAAAAAAGCTTTGACGATTCACAAGAAAATTTACCGTCAAGTAGCTAATCAATTTACGGGAAATTTAGAATTTCAACGTCAAAATAATTACGCAACCGATACGGTTTTTATCATTGATGAAGGCTCCATGATTTCGGATGATGCCGAGTATGGTTCAGCTGGTTTATTGACGGATTTGATGGAATTTGTCTTCACAAATCCCGAAACTGATTACAACGGCAATAAAGTTATTTTTGTGGGTGATACGGCTCAGTTACCGCCGGTAGGCAAATTGAACTCGCCTGCCCTTGAAAAAAAGTACATGGAAGGGCAATTCCATATTGGTGTTTTGGAGCAAGAATTAACCGATGTCATGCGGCAAGATGCCGATTCTGGCATACTTTTTAATGCCACAAAACTCCGTGAATTATTGAAAGACGAGAAACCCCAAATCAGTTTTAAAACCAAAGGCTTCCGTGATTTTTTCAAAATGACGGGGGAAAAATTGGAAGATGGATTGAATTATGCTTACCGAAAATTTGACCGTGAAAATACTATTATTCTTACCCGTTCCAACAAAACAGCCGTTCAATATAATCGGTATATTCGTCAACGGATTTTTGGACAAGAAGATGAATTAGCGACGAGTGATTTATTGATGATTGTTCGAAATAATTATCATTGGCTGGGGGAAGATTCTCCCGCCGGATTTTTGGCAAATGGGGATTTTGTGGAAGTCATGAAAATCCGAGGAATCCAAGATTTGCATGGATTCAGGTTTGCTACTTTGACATTGCGATTGCTGGATTATGAAGACCACCCACACATTGAAGCAAAAGTGCTGATGGATACACTTTATACAAATACGCCAGCTTTGTCGAAAGACGAAAATAAAGCGCTTTACGAATCGGTATCGGCCGATTATGCTCATATCGTGAACAAAAAAGAACGCAATGAAGAAATACGCAAAGATAAATATTTGAATGCTTTACAAGTAAAATTTGCTTATGCGCTCACTTGTCACAAATCGCAGGGTGGTCAATGGCCGGCGGTATTTATCGAACAAGGATACTTGACCGATGAAATGATTAACGAAGATTTCATACGATGGTTATACACGGCAGTTACACGGGCAACCCACGAAGTATTCTTGTTAAATTTCCACAATGAGTTTTTTGATTGAAAGACTTCCAGTTTAGACAATCCCATTTTAAAAATATTATCCCTGTAAATCCATTCAATGAGATTCTACGATTTAACTACGAAGGCTAATGTTTAAATATAAAACCTTTTCACATACTTAATGACACAACAAAAGTTTGAAACCATTGATTTGTGCCTTTCTAAATTTCGATAATTACCAAGGCTTCCCTTGAAAATTACCTTTTAGTTTTTCCCAAATTGAAAAACCACTGCATATTTGGAGTGGTTTCTTAGTTTTCAATTTGTGTTTTTTTAAAAAAGTAAAATTTATTTTGTAGTATAATTTTTGTCTTTTATGTTTACTTCTTTTTGAGCACGGAAATTTAAGCCATTTGTTTTGAAAAAGGCTTTTCATAAGTTTTTCAATACTTAGGTTGCTATTTTGCCTTGAATTGTAAGCTTTTGTCGTCGTTTGGCTATCAAGACTGCATTTGAAATATGCACGCTAAAATATAGCCAAACTTGTTCCTTAGCGGGACTTCTGGCTTCGATTTTCTGAAGTAAATAATGCCCCCGCAGTCGCTCGGCTCTTGCCGAGTGACACTTATCGTTTAGCCCTCTGGGCGTTTTATGACTTGAATACCAATTATTTATTTATAAGGAAAGAACCTTTATCGGACTCCTTGGACATGCACTACTTAGATACCATTCGTGAGGCTATAAAACATTACCTGCCCGAACTGGATTTTCATGAATGTAAATAATTTTTTCTTGTGTTACTGCAGGTGTCCAAAGTGCAATCGGATGATTGGTTTTCTGCCAAAACGCATACTTTTCGTTTTGCTTTGTAGCTGTACCGTGATATTTAAAAACCATTTCCATCCATTCTTTCCGAGATTCTTTTGGGTTTTCTAATACCAAATTCAATAATTGCTTGGCAGTAAAACTTTTGAAATCTCTCAATACATCGGACATTTCTCCTTCGGTTCTGGCGGCTACAAGATGAATGTGATTAGTCATTATAACATAAGCATAAATCTCCAAACCTTTCTTTTCTTGACAAAATTGTAGGCTTTTTACTATTTCATTAACATAAAGTGGGCGAGTGAATACGTCTAACCAACCCATTACTGTTAGTGTCATAAAAAATAAACCACCTTCAAATCCATTGCGGCATGTGTTTTTTTTAATTCTGACATTTCTTTGTTTTAATCTTAATTTATTAGCTGCTCCAACAACGCCCAGAGTTCTTAACGATAAGCGTCACTCGGCAAGTGCCGAGCGACTGCGGGGGTTTAGTTCTTCAATACTTTCAATATCTAATCTTCCAAAGTAAAATGTATCAAACGTATTTAACTGTAAATTTTCGCTTATGATATCTTCTTTTGATATTTCGATTTCAAGACACTCATTCTTAAAATAATATTTACCATTTATATTTTCTAATTGACCATAAAACGACCTGAGTTTATCTGTGTATTTTTTTTCAATAAAAAGTGCTTTAATGCCAATTTCTACATTTTGATTAAGATAATGGCTAACATCAATTGGTTTAGGATCGAAAAGTAGCAATTCAGAATTATTTGTTAATTTACAAGATACCCAATAATCATAAATTACGTCTTGATACATTGCACCTATTTCGTTTTTTAAAATAACTACTTCTGTCATATTATTAGTTTGGAATAAAAGATACTACAAAGCCCTTATCGCCAGTAGCAATAGTGAATTCTCGCAATCCTTTTGTTGTTTGTATTTTATAAACATCAGACAATCTGTTTTTTGTATCAATAACTTTAGAAAGATAATTGTCATTTTTAATTACATTAAAAAGACTTTCTATCATTTCATCTTGATTATTAAAAAACTTCATTAGCTCATCTACATTCCAGTGCCTTTCAATAATATGTTGTAATCCTGCATTTGAATTTCCTTTTTCAAGGAACATAATAAATTTGTCTTTATTTTTAGCTATAAATTTTAAATCTGCTTCGGTAAATTTCACTCCTGCTGCTTTCAATTCAGAAATCAAGGCATTATCAAGTAACTTCCCCGCCCCTTTCACCCCAAATCTACGACAAAAAGCTTCAATGGTTTCTTCTGACAATTCTGATTTTTTTAGAAGTGTCTTGATTTTATCATATCCTAAACTTTTAACCTTTGCCCCAAAATCTTTAAATTTGGGGTGGTCTATTGCCCATAAGGCTATTCCAGAAGATATCCCTGTAATAAAGGCACTTGTTCCTGCTTTTCGGAAACACTGCTTCCAATCAATTGAACTTAGCTTATCGCCTACGCTCATCGTTTTTGGCAAAACCTCATATTGGTCTCCTGCATCCGTAATCAATGCTACGGCTCCGCCCGCAAAAGCTCCTACTGCGGTGGCTAATATTTTTTCTTTCGTTGTTCCAGTAGGAAATGGAACTAAGGCAACGGCACAAGCTGTCGCCGCACTACTAAAAACTTCATATTTGTCTTGGGCTTTCCAAATATTGTCAAAATCTGTAATGGCATAATTATTTTGTTTATTTTCATCCAAAAAATTAACCTCTACCCATTTAAAAGCATAATTTAGGGCTATATCCATTGCGGCGGCTCCTACACAAGCCAAAATAGATTCGGGTCCACAAGCATTATTAGCAATACTTATTTTTATATCATCAATCACCCCCTTCGCATCAGGATAAACACATTTAGCCAAATTAACCTCCCAATCTTCAAAGCCCATCGGTCCACCACCGCCGCCCGTTTTGGGTGGAGTCACACTCAAATTATCCGCTACACATTTCTCACAGGCTAATAGTGCCACTTTCAAGGCATCTAACTTGTCTAAAATTGCCTTGTTTTCGGGTTTATTGGCATCAGAGCCAAAATGCTTTAATAGCTTTTCTTTCCAATCACTTCCACCTTTTACAATCCCTTTTAGATATTTGGTTAGGTCTTGGTAATCTGCTTTGTCGGCTTTTCCTCCCATGCCTTCGGTGGATTGAATTACCTTGCGTTTTTCTTCATACTTCTCAATCGCCTCCCCAAACGTTCCCGTAAAACTCCCAGGGTCATTCAACCATGCCGCCAAAGCGGTAAACTGCTTATTCAAATCATCCGATAATACACTCGGATTCGAGCCTTGCACTTGGATTTTATCATCTTTTCCCACAATACAACCATAATCTGACATGAAAGGGTCTTCGGGGTCTTCGCCTTTTCTAATCGTGATGTTTTGCCACTCCACAGGAATTCGCTTCATTAGATAGGGAAAAAACAGTAAACCTTCTCCTTTTGCTGCATTGCCACCCGTAACAATAATTTCGTAGGAATTAAAGTACAACATCGTGGCTTTGGGAGGGTTCTGAAATGGTATGCTTCCTGCATAAAGAATACTTTGATCCACCTCACAACTCGCCGTGGTGGATTTTACGGGCATTCCACAACGATTGAGTTTGTAGGTTGGGGCGGCTACGGATTAAAACCCTTTTTATCTATACTTCGAGATGCCCTACGGAACATCTCGAAGAGCGGATTGATAATGAATGCTGTTGTTTTATCCAAAGTTTCTCGAAATCCGTAGAATCTTGAACGCTAAATTGCGGAGTTTTGGAATATTGGTTGCTACTAAATGCTTAGGGCGAAAAATTCATTTTTCGCCCTTTCGAAATGAAAACCTCATGCAATTACAATATGAAAGTTGTAAGCCTATTGCGAAATGATTAGCTTTTTAGAAAAGGCAATTCCCTTTTTGTCCTTTAATTGAAGGATATATATTCCACTTTTTAAATTACCAATTTGTAAAACATTTGAACTTACCTCGCCACACAGTATTTCCATACCTTGAGAATTTATGAGGGAATAACTTTTTACGTTATTAATATCCGTGATGTTTAGATATGATTGAGTAACAGGATTAGGGAATATGCTAAACTCGTTAGGCTCTTCATTGGCTAAAATTTTAGTGACTGTTAAAATGGCTTCACCAGAGGTTAACTGATATTTGTACTTATTACTGACAATACATCTGACAGTGAGTCCATTAGCAGCAAAACCGACTTTTTTCAAAGTTATTTTTTTAGTGTCTAAACCTTCAACAAAATAGTTATTAGTTGTACTTGATAAGTTTACCCAATTATTTGAATTTTTATATTGCCACAAATAAGAAAGAGTATCTTTTGAAGCAGTTATTTCAAAATTGGCAGTTCCACCTTCAAAGATTGAAGAACTTTGTGGCGACTGCGATATTGCGAAAATTTCTTTTACGGTGATTTTTGATGAATTAGTAATCAGGGTGTCAGTTAATGAATTGGCTAAACACCTAACGGTAAGGTTATTGGCAATTAATTTTACACCAGACAAAGTTAGGTCTGCTGTTTTTTCTCCTTTCACGGTAAATTCTTTATCGTTTGGAGTCAGGTTTTCAAACTTTGTGCTTCGTTTCACTTGCCATTGATAATTTACATTATTTCTACCAGTAGTTGTCACATTATAAGTAATAGATTCATTCTCAAATATCTCCTTATTTTCGAGCTGATTGGTGATAGCAAAAACGCCATAAATTGCCAAATTTACGGGTGTAGAATAGATAATTTCTTTTGTATCCTCATCAGTAACTTTACATCTAAATTTGAAATTATTTGCATCTATTGAACATTTGTCAAGTCTCAGCTTATTTGTTTTTTCACCCGAAACGAGAAATTCTTTATTTGTTCCACTAACTAAATCTAACCATCCATTCCCTTTGTTTACTTGCCACTGCAGTGACAAATTATTACCAGTGATTTTTATCAGAAAATTAGTTGTTTCATTAGTTCCGATAACTTTGTTGGTTGAAGAGGAGTTAATAGCTACTTTCTCACTTCCAGCGGGTAGTTTTACGACACCTCTTGAAAAATAGTTATCGGTAAAGTCATACCAGAGATTATTTTTTGAGTCAAATTTTACGTTTGTAATGTAATTATGCCAGTTATTGGATGTATTGTTCAAAAAATCAGTACCCTTGAAAACAAATAGTGATGAGGTTGTATAATTATCAATGAAAGTGCTACTACCAATCGAAACCCATATATTATTTTGAGTATCAACTGACAATACATTACCACCCGTACTTGTCATTATCTCCCATTTATCATTTTTATATCTTCGCAGGTCTGATGTATTTTTTGCCCAAACAGTGCCTTCGCTATCTACAGCAATGTCTTCTGTGTATCTTAAATCAGTATAAGTGGCAAATGCAAAAGTTTTGATATTGAGTTTCATTACCATCTCTGGTGTAACTAACCAAATGTTGTCGTTATTATCTGTAACTATTTGGGAAATCCTACTAAGGTCCCTACTAAGTTGAGGGAAGTTGGGAACTTTTGTATTAATTGTT
>Ga0114959_10001049_pt1 | contig 25242 bp, 22 predicted proteins | sample C_130625_EF_Meta_FD_87317 | JGI IMG/M metagenome (GOLD analysis project Ga0114959, IMG submission 87317) | Freshwater microbial communities from Lake Croche, Canada to study carbon cycling - C_130625_EF_MetaG | ecosystem: Environmental > Aquatic > Freshwater > Lake | place: Lake Croche, Canada... | reverse complement strand
AGTCGATGGACAATTCCAGCTCTAGGAACCGCAGAACACTCTGGATAGAGATGTAATAAAGCATTTAACAGTGTGCCGGTCCAATTTCCTGCCGCTGGATGAACAACCATGCCCAATGGTTTATGAATAATCGCTATGTCAGCATCACTATAAATAATGTCAAGAGGGATATCCTCGGCTTGATATGCAGAATTTTGCGGGTCTGGCGGGATTTCGATCTTAATATGCTCCTGCCCACAAGCATGGTCTTTGGGGTGTAATTGACGCCCATTTTCAAAAATTAACCCTGCCTCTAACCACTGCTGAATCCGACTTCTAGAGTAATTTGAGAGGACTTTAGCAATCGCCTTATCAATTCGCTCACCTCTTAATTCCAAAGGCAAATCAAATTCAATCACCTGTAAAAAGGGAACTTCTTCCCCTGCTTGCGCATCATCGATATAATCAGAGTATTCCATAGCGCTCATAATATTTGAGTATGGGCCTTTTAACCATGTTTTTTATTTTTTTAGAGATTCAATTGTTGACTAATTTACCAAGTTTAAAGCGTCTGACTAGAAATTCAGTGTATTTATCCCTGATATTGATCATCTCCGTCCTCTGCGGTTGTGCTGGCAAAGATATTGATGAAACAGCAGGTTGGTCTCAAAGTAAACTGATGAGTGAAGCTAAATCCGCAATTAACGACAACGATTATCCTAATTGCGTCAAATTTTACGAAAAATTAGAAGCACGCTACCCTTTTGGCCCTCTAGCGGAACAGGCGCAAATTAACGCTGCTTATTGCAACTGGAAAAGAAACGAACAAGAACTTGCCCTTGCATCAATTAACCGCTTTATTCAGCTTCACCCAGGTCATCCTGATATTGATTACGCATATTACTTAAAAGGTTTAATCACTTTTAACGATAATTTAGGATTTTTAGCGAAGTTTTCTGGTCAGGACTTAAGTGAGCGCGACCCTAAAGCCTCTAAAGATGCATATGAAGCATTTAAAATACTGACTCTTAGATACCCTGATAGTAAATATACTCCTGACGCCTTGGATCGCATGCGCTACATTGTCAATGCTTTGGCGGAGAGTGATGTAAATGCCGCAAGATACTATTACCGACGAGGTGCCTACGTAGCAACCATTAATCGTTCACAAACAGCTCTTAAAGACTATGATCGTGCTCCTGCCATTGAAGAAGCTCTGTATTTAATGGTGAAGTCGTATGATGCCCTTGGATTAAAAGACCTTAGTGCTGATACGATGCGTGTTTTTAATACCAACTTTCCCAATAGTGATATTTTCAAGACAGGGAAACGACAAGCTGTAACTGCTCAACCATCTAAATGGTGGCAATTTTGGAATACGGCGAACTAAAGTATTTCTACGGCAACACGGCTCGCTAAGCCACACATAAGCTCATAGCCAACCGTGTTTGCATGGGTAGCAACCTCATCGATCGGCAATAACTCCCCCCACAATTCAACTGGGGAGCCGATCTGGGCATAGGGTATTGCACTGATATCCACCGTTATCATATCCATCGATACCCTACCCACGATAGAAGCTATCTGACCGTGCGCAATATTTCCTGGTTTACCTACCCATACTGGTGTGCCATTAGGGGCATGCCGAGGATATCCATCGGCATAACCGCAAGCAATAACAGCAATTCTAGAATTCTGAGTAGCTTCAAACTGACTTCCGTATCCGACTCTATCCCCTGCTTGTATTTCTTGGATAGCAATAATCTCAGAACGTAAATTCATACCCGCCTTAAGTCCCAAATGCGCTATATCTTGATATAAGCCTGAGGGAGAGGCTCCATACAACATGATTCCTGGCCTTGTTATATCGGCATGCGTTTGGGGATGATTAATCACAGCAGCGGAATTTGCAGCGCTTTTGAGACCATCTGCATATTGTGTAGCCTTCATAAATATCTCCCATTGCGAATCTACTGTAGGAGATTTTGATGAATCATCCGCGTTTGCAAAATGCGTCAGATGATTTACTGTACAACCTAAATTCTTAAAGATTTCATAACTAAGTCCATATTGGGCTGATTTAAATCCTAAACGATTCATCCCTGAGTTTAGTTTTAGCCAAATAGCACATTGTTTTAAAAAATCCGCTTTTATAGTAGGTGTTTGTTGACTCAGCCAACTGAGGAACCAACTTAATTGCTGTTCATGATGCACCACCATGTCGCACGATAGAGCATTTACTTCATTTAAATCAGCCTCGGAGAAAATACCTTCTAATAAAAGTATCTTCCCTCTCCAGCCAAGTTTCCTTGCTAATGCAGCATGACCTATATCTAGTAAAGCTATTCCCTCACTCTGGGTAAAGGCTTTAAGTCCAGCCTCTAATCCATGACCATAGGCATTTGCTTTGACGATCGCCCATGTTGGACGCTCATTTGTCATTTTTTTGACAACTGAAAGGTTGTGACTTAAATTATGTGTCAAAATCGAGGCTCTGATCGGACGATGCATCATATATTTAGATTTTGGAAATTAATTAATGTTTAACTTATCATTGTACGAATGAAACCAGGTTTTTATTCAATTATGGCAGCGCAGTTTTTTTCGTCGTTAGCCGATAATGCACTTCTCATTGCTGCCATCTCTCTTTTGGTACAGATTAAGTCTCCTGAATGGATGACGCCATTACTTAAATTGTTCTTCGTATTATCCTATGTTCTTCTTGCTGCGTATGTAGGTGCCTTTGCTGATTCACGGCCAAAAGGTAAAGTAATGTTTTTAACTAACTCCATTAAGGTTGTTGGTTGTGTTGCTATGTTACTCGGGCTTCACCCGCTATTATCCTATGCAATTGTGGGTTTTGGAGCCGCCGCATATTCGCCTGCCAAGTATGGCATCCTGACAGAGCTGCTGCCCGCTGAAAAGTTGGTTGCCGCCAATGGCTGGATCGAGGGCTTAACGGTCTGCTCCATTATTTTAGGTACTGTTTTAGGTGGTTTACTGATCAGCCCTCACATTGCTAAAACCCTTTTATTGCTTGATCTACCCTTGGTTGATACGCATATCGACACCCCTCCAGAAGCCGCCATCGCACTGATTGTTAGCTTATATGTCATTGCGGCTATCATCAATTTACGGATTCCGGACACTGGCGTAACCTACCAGGTTTCATCCAAAAACCCAATCAAGCTCGTTAGTGAGTTTTCTCACAATTTCATGGTTTTATGGAATGATCGTTTGGGTCAAATCTCTTTAGCTGTTACTACTCTTTTTTGGGGTATTGGCGCTACTTTGCAATTTATCATTATTAAATGGGCCGAGTCCACCCTTGGGATGGATTTATCTCAAGGTGCTATTTTGCAAGCCATTGTTGCCATTGGGGTTGCCGGAGGAGCCATGTGGGCCGCCGCAAGGGTTCCTTTAAGTAATTCATTAGTCGTTCTTAAATACGGTGTAATTATGGGCTTTTTAGTGATTACCCTTGCCGCATTTCAAAAAGAACAATTTGGTGATTTAATGGTGAACTTAGGCTTCATCACCATTCACGCGCATCTTCTTTTTACATACGTTTTCTTGATAACGATAGGCTGGATGTCTGGTTATTTTGTCGTGCCGATGAACGCTCTTTTACAACATCGTGGTCACGTTCTTTTATCTGCGGGTCATTCTATTGCCATCCAAAACTTTAATGAGAATTTATCTGTACTATTTATGTTAGGTCTTTACGCCCTTCTCATCTCACTTAATTTACCAGTTCAAGCCGTGATTCTGATGTTTGGTTGCTTTGTCATTATTACGATGGCTTTAGTAATCTACCGACATCAATGCAATCAAAAGGAATATGACTCATTGTATTTAATCGGTGAAGAAAAACATCCCCACCCTTAAGACATGGTGTCTAAATAAACATTTCTAGCAAAAATCAAGTCATCCCATAGCTTCTTCTTTTTTTGTCCTGAGCTTGCTATTTGTTTCATCGAATATGAAACAATGACTGGAATATCTTGATCATTAGCGCCCATTGTTTCAAATAAAATCTCTCTTAAACCTTCTACGGCGGTGATTTCTCCTGAATAATGTTGCCCTGATTTTTCACCAAAGCAGATTAACAACTGACCTTGAATCCGGTCTGAAGTAGTTACCTCAGGGTGAAAAGATAAGACCTGAATTTTGACCCCAAAGTTTTGAATCACTGTTTGAATATCTTTCCACAAAGAGGGCAGTAAATCACTTTCCTCATACATTAATGTCCACAGTGGGAATTCTGTATTCATTCCTTTATTCTCCAACTTTTTATTGTGCTGTACTTCTGGTTGAACGCTAAGATCCCTCAGTTTCCAAGAACTGATACCCATTTCTTTAAGGAGTATTGCTTTATTCATCTGATTACCGAATGATCTTTTCCATTACCATCGCATCTTCTCGAACTAATTGATGATTACTATCCATAGGATAATAATCTTTTCTAGCGCCAATGAGTCGATAAGCTAATTTCTCATACAGTCCTATGGCTAAAGTATTACTTTTCCTCACTTCCAATAGTACTCTTGCATACCCTTTTTCAAGGCCAATCTTCTCTAAAGCTATCAATGCTTGTGATGCAATTTTATTACGTCGATAACGAGGATCGATCGTGATATTCAATAAATGTAACTCTTCCACTCCGGGCATAACGACGCAATGACCAATGATTGGGGACTCAGCAGACTCCTCTAGGAATACGTAATTCCAATAAGGTGCATGTATGCAGTCCAAAAAGTTTTTTTCCGTCCAAGGATGTGAGTGTGAGATTGACTCTATCTCTAAGACCCTTTTTAAATCATCTTTGTCCATAATCTTAAAACGAAAATTTGTCATAGCGATCCCTTAGCCCTTTTTCTTACTTTTGGATTGCCCGTTGCGCTATGCTCAAAGCTACTTGATCGCGTATATAAAGAGGTTGGCAATCCCTGGGCAGGAATTTCTCCAGGCCAAGCTTGAATGAGGCCAAATAGGCTATCCCTAAAGCGTGTGGTGCACTCACTTGATATATTTTTGGTACCTCAATGACCCCTTCTTGAATATATTCTTCTAGGTCATAGGCGAAGTAAATATCCTGCGGATTAAAGTGCAAATCATTGAGATGAATGAGTTGCAAACTAGAGTCACGATGAATTGTTTTATCTTGACCCATTTGATAGGACGCAAAATAAACTTGTTGCATGCGCGCATCAATCATTGCATGGATACTTTGTGTTGGGAGGGTCTGATTTCCTTTGATAAATAATTCATAAGCAAGCATGCCGTCTAAGCTCGGAATAGGAATTAATGGCTTTTGCTGGGCATACGCAAGTCCCTGCGCAACACCCAAACCAAGCCGAATCCCAGTAAACGCTCCTGGACCTTGCGAAACGGCCAAGGCTTGCAGATCTTGCCATGTTATCTGGGACTCATGCATCAACTCATCGATCCAAGTCAACAGTACTTGACTGGCTTTATTGCCTACCTTTTCGTGTCTAGATAGGTGTGTGCCGTCTGCAAAATAAATTGCCACCGAACACCACTGCGATGAAGTGTCGATGGCAAGGATTGGCATACTTTCGATACCAATTTTCAAAAGAATTAAATTTCTTCGTACAGCGGTAAAGTAAGGAACTCTTCGAAAGCTTCCCCGGTTGACATATGATCAAAGATTTCAGCAGCACGATTCCAATGGCCAGTTGCACCTGAATTACTCACTTTAACTAATTCCTCTTTGATATATCCTTTAACCATCTCAACTGTGACTTTCCGACCATCATCTAACACACCCTTGGGTGAACGAATCCACTGCCAAACTTGGGAACGACTAATTTCCGCAGTTGCAGCATCTTCCATCAGATTATGAATAGGCACACAACCATTACCCGCTAACCAGGCACCTAAATAATGTATCCCTACGTTGATATTCATACGAAGACCAGCCTCAGTAATTGGCGTCTCTGGTTGAAAATCTAACAAATCAGAACCTTTTACTTGCACTTCTGGTTTCTGTTTTTCAAATTGATTGAGTTTGTCGCCTAATACTTTTTTAAATTCAATCATAGCGGGTTCTACCAAGCCAGGATGCGCAACCCATCCACCGTCATAACCATCTTCTGCATCACGTCTTTTATCAGCAATAATGCCACCCATCGCGATCGCATTTTTCTCAGGATCGTTTTTAATTGGTATCAAAGCACTCATTCCGCCAATGGCTGGCGCACCACGGTGATGACATGTTTTAAGCAATAACAAAGCATATGAACGCATAAAAGGGGCCGTCATCGTTACTTTTGCACGATCTGCTAAACAGAAATTTTTGTCTACTTTAAACTTTTTAATGCATGAGAATATGTAATCCCAACGGCCTGCATTTAACCCCGCACTGTGCTCTCTTAATTCATATAAGATTTCATCCATCTCAAATGCAGCTAGGATGGTTTCAATCAAAACAGTAGCTTTAATGGTTCCTTGTGGTAAACCCATTTCTTTTTGGGCCATCACGAAGATATCATTCCACAAACGTGCCTCTAAATGGCTTTCCATTTTTGGCAAATAATAATATGGACCAGCGCCACGCGCTAATAGTTCACGAGCGTTATGGAATAAGAAGAGCGCAAAGTCAAAAATTCCTCCAGAAATTCGCCCGCCGTCAATCGTTACATGCTTTTCATCTAAATGCCACCCCCTTGGACGAACTTGCAATACTGCAATTTTGTCATTTAGGGCATAAGTTTTACCATTCTGTTCTAAACGTAACTCGCGTTTAATGGCACTTCTTAAATTGATTTGACCTTGAATTTGATTTGACCAACTTGGACTATTCGAATCTTCAAAGTCTGTCATGTATGAGTCGGCACCGGAATTGTATGCATTGATCACCATCTTTGCATCAACTGGCCCTGTAATTTCAACACGTCTGCAGTAAAGAGCTTCTGGAATTGGAGCAATTTTCCAATCGCCTTCACGAATGGACTTTGTTTCTGGCAGAAAATCCGGAATTTCACCAGCATCAAGACGCTTTGTTCGTTCCACACGCATTTTTAACAACTCTCTACGGCGTGGCTCAAAGGCATGGTGTAATTTTGCAACTAGGGCTAAAGCCTCAGGGGTTAAGACCGTAGCAAATTCAGGGGTGATATCAGCATGGATTTCCATACCTTGGGGCAAATTAGACATATTTTCTCCAGCAGGTCAAATTAAAAACAAGGTTCAATTATGCCAAAAAGTCATCACAAATGAAAAATTGGCACTTAAAATTTTATTTAGTAGCCTGATCAATGACTTCTTGAGGGGCTTGAACTAATTCAATGAGTACCCCATAACCTGATATAGGGAACTCCTCATTGCTTTTGGGGTGAATAAAAATGATATTGTGTCCATCCCCACCCCGACGAATACCCCCTGGTGCAAATCGCACACCCTGTTCGGTTAACCACTCTACAGCTTTGGGTAAATCATCAATCCATAAACCAATGTGATTGAGTGGCGTGGTATGAACTGCAGGTTTTTTTTCAGGGTCCAAAGGCTGCATTAAATCAAACTCGATGGGATGATCTCCACCACCAATGGTAAAAATATCTTCATCAACATTTTCTTTTTCAGATATAAAGGTACTTTTAAATGTAAATCCAAGCATGTCTTGCCATAGATTTTTAATTTCATTTTTATTAATTGCACCAATAGCTATTTGTTGAACACCTAATACACGAAACGGTCGTTGCATGACTACCCCTTATCAAAACGAATAATAATTTGATCCACAGCCAAACTCTCACCACTATTGGCCAATATTTGTGCCACAACACCCTCATTTTGAGCGGTTAAAACATTCTCCATTTTCATCGCCTCAATCGTGGCCAACTTTTGACCTACTTGAACTTGTTGTCCTACCACGACACAAATTTCAGATAATAAGCCCGGCATTGGTGAAAGTAGATACTGTGACATATCTGGCGGTGCTTTAAAGGGCATCAATTTTTGCAATAAGGCTTTACTTCGAGACATGACCATCGCCTTAAATGTAATGCCATTATAGGTAAGTACATAAAAGATCGACTCTCGTTGCGCCTGAAGTACTATCGGTGAATTATTAACAAGACCTTCAAAAACAATCTGTCCAGGTCGCCAATTACTATTGATGTCAAACTCTTGACTTTCTACTACTACATGATCTCCGTCCCCATCAGCTTCAACTTCAATATCAATATATTCTTGATGGCCATGCTCGCCAATCACCACAGTCAATTGACTGGGAACATGTGAAGCATGTCCTATAAGCTGACCGGAAATATGTCCGGATCGCCGAATATACTGCAAGTGAATCGATGCCGTAATTGCACATAGCAATTGTTTCGTATCGTTATCTAAATGGGCGCCTGTAAACCCTTTCGGAAAATGCTTACTAATAAAACCCGTATTGAATTTTCCTGATAGAAAGTCTGGGTGGTGCATTAGAGTTGCTTGAAAGGGTATGTTCGAGTCAATGCCTTGTATGACAAATTGATTTAAAGCAGTTTGCATCTTTGTGATGGCGTCTTCACGATTCTTACCATGGGTAATTAATTTTGCAATCATCGAATCATAAAACATGGGAATTTCGCCACCTTCATAAACACCCGTATCAACGCGCACGCCTTCAGAGGCTGCTGGTGGTTGATATTTAACAAGGCGTCCAGTTGATGGTAAAAATTGACGATAAGGATCTTCAGCATTAATACGGCACTCAATGGCCCAACCGTTTCTCTTAATATCCTCTTGTACAAACGAGAGTTTCTCACCGGCTGCAACCCGAATCATTTGCTCAACAAGATCAATGCCTGTAATCATTTCTGTTACCGGGTGCTCAACTTGCAAACGCGTATTCATTTCTAAAAAATAAAATGATTGATCCTGACCAACGACAAATTCTACAGTTCCTGCTGATTGATATTTAACAGCACGTGCTAAGGCAACAGCTTGCTCGCCCATCGCTTTTCTGGTCTGTTCACTAATAAAAGCGGATGGTGCTTCTTCAATCACTTTTTGATGGCGTCTTTGGATAGAGCATTCTCTTTCCAAAAGATAAACAATATTGCCAAAGCTATCTCCTAAAATCTGAATTTCAATATGGCGAGGCTCTTCTACAAATTTTTCAATAAATACCCGATCATCTCCAAATGAATTTCTTGCTTCATTTTGACAAGAGGTAAAACCTTCAAATGCTTCTGTTTCAGAATGAGCTACGCGAAGTCCTTTACCACCGCCACCTGCCGAGGCTTTGATCATGACTGGATAACCAATCTTTTTGGCTATTTCAACCGCCTGCTCTGCACTCGTAATCGCTTCATTATGGCCAGGAATTGTGTTGACCTTGGCTTGCTCTGCTAGCTTTTTAGAAGCAATTTTATCTCCCATAGCCGCAATTGCTTCATGCTTGGGGCCAATAAAAACAATCCCATGATCTTCTACAAGTCGCGCAAATTCTTCATTTTCTGAAAGAAACCCATATCCAGGATGAATTGCTTGCGCGCCAGTTGCCCGACACGCCTCTATCAAATGATTTATCACCAAATACGATTCTCTTGAAGGTGCCGGTCCTATATAAACAGATTCATCTGCTAATTCAACATGGCGAGCCTCTCGATCTGCATCTGAATATACAGCGACGGTTTTTATACCCATTTGACGGGCAGTTTTAATAATCCGACAAGCAATTTCACCGCGATTAGCAATTAGTATCTTTTGAAACATCATGATCTTTCCAATCTGAATTTATAGTGGAATATTGTCGTGTTTACGCCAAGGATTTTCGAGCTCTTTGTTTTGGAGCATCACGAGTGAGCGTGAAATTCGCTTTCTAGTCTCATGGGGCATAATCACATCATCGATATACCCTCTCCTTCCAGCAACAAAAGGATTAGCAAATTTAGCTTTATATTGGGCCTCTCTTGCGGCTAATTTTTCTGGGTCACCTTTTTCATCTCTAAAGATGATTTCAACCGCCCCTTTTGGTCCCATCACAGCAATTTCAGCAGATGGCCAAGCAAAATTAACATCCCCTCTTAAGTGCTTTGATGACATCACATCATATGCTCCACCATACGCTTTTCGTGTGATCACCGTAATTTTAGGGACTGTACATTCTGCATACGCAAATAATAATTTTGCACCGTGTTTAATGATGCCTCCATACTCTTGAGAGGTACCTGGCATAAATCCAGGAACATCGACAAAGGTAATGACGGGTATATTAAAGGCATCACAAAAACGCACAAAACGCGCCGCTTTGATCGATGATTTAATATCAAGGCAGCCCGCTAGTACTAATGGCTGATTAGCAACAATACCAATAGTCTGACCATCTACTCGCCCAAAACCAATAATGATATTTTTTGCATAATCGGGTTGGATTTCAAAAAAATCACCGTCATCAACTGTCTTTAGTATCAGTTCTAGCATGTCATACGGCTTATTAGGATTACTTGGAACAATCGTATCCAATGAATAATCGACCTCATCAGAAACCGAAGAGCTCGGTCTAAAGGGAGCTTTTTCACGATTCGACAAAGGCAGATAATTAAAAAATCTTCGCACCATGAAGATCGCTTCAACATCGTTTTCAAAAACTCGGTCACATACTCCTGATTTAGTAGAGTGGGTTAAAGCCCCACCTAACTCCTCGGCAGTTACCTCTTCATGGGTGACTGTCTTGACCACTTCCGGTCCTGTTACAAACATATATGAGCTATCTTTGACCATAAAGATAAAATCAGTTAAGGCCGGAGAATAAACCGCCCCTCCAGCACAGGGTCCCATGATTAAGGAAATCTGTGGAATAACACCGGATGCTGTTACATTTCTTTGAAATATTTCTGCATAACCACCAAGTGAAGCAACACCCTCTTGGATTCGAGCACCTCCAGAATCATTTAAGCCAATCACTGGAGCACCAACTTTCAAAGCCTGGTCCATAATTTTGCAAATTTTCTCTGCATGGGCCTCTGATAATGAACCACCAAAAACAGTAAAGTCCTGAGAAAACACAAAGACTAAACGCCCGTTGATCATTCCATAGCCAGTGACTACGCCATCACTGGGAACTGTTTCGTCAGCCATATCAAAATCCGTACAACGATGCTCCACAAACATATCCCACTCTTCAAAAGAACCCTCATCTAACAATAAATGGATCCTTTCGCGCGCCGTTAACTTACCCTTATTATGTTGAGCTTGTATGCGTTTTTGCCCCCCACCAAGGTAAGCTTGTTCGCGCTTTGCTTCTAACTGTCTAATAATATCTTTCATGATCAAGCCTTAGATTGGTTATCGGATTTAAATACATCTAAAATTTTTCTTGCCGCCACAGAAGCTGCAATTGACCCACTCTCTACTTCTTTTTGAAGATGTGGCAATAACGCAAATACACCAGGATGCTCTTTAAACTCTTGCGCTAATCCTGATTGGATTCGGTCCCACAACCATGTTTTAGCTTGATTTGTCCGACGTTGAACAAATGATCCATTAGCCTGCCCCATGCTTTTAAATTCTTCAATCTTGTGCCAAAGAGTTTCTAATCCGTCCCCCACCAAAGCACTCATTGAAATCACTTGAGGGTTCCAAGTCTGTTGATGAATCGATGGGTGATCAGCATGACCATGTTGACTAAAAATACGTAAGGAACCTACGATATGAGCTAATGCTTGCATCGCCGCATTGGGGTCTAGGTCGGTTTTATTAATGACTACCAGATCAGCAATTTCCATCACCCCTTTTTTAATCGCTTGTAGATCATCGCCAGCATTGGGAAGTTGTAACAAAACAAAGATGTCCGTCATTTTTGAAACAGCAATTTCACTTTGACCAACCCCCACGGTTTCTACCAAAATAATGTCATAGCCAGCAGCTTCACAAACCAGCATGGTCTCACGTGTTTTTTCAGCAACCCCGCCCAAATTACCTGAAGACGGTGTTGGCCTTATAAATGCTTGGGGATTCACAGATAAATGCTCCATCCGCGTTTTATCACCTAGTATCGATCCACCCGATATGCTCGATGAAGGATCAATGGCCAGCACGGCAACACGATGTCCTTTTTGAATCAAAGATAAACCTAAGGATTCAATCAGTGTTGATTTACCAACGCCAGGTACTCCAGATATTCCAATGCGCATCGATTGACCTGACATCGGCATCAACTCATTCAAAATCTGATCGGACTCCTTGCGATGGTCTGCTTTAGTAGACTCTAGTAAGGTAATAATTTTAGCCAGCGCTCGACGAGACACGGGTTGAACTACATCTCGCCCACTAATTAAATCATTCACTAAGGGATGATATGAAGGGTTCATGGATAAGTCTGCTTACGCAAGCGCTTTACGAATATTTTCTAAAACATCTTTGGCTGATGCCGGTATAGGTGTTCCTGGACCATAAATTCCTTTTACACCAGCCTCATATAAAAACTCATAATCTTGTTTAGGTATGACACCACCTACAAACACAACAATCTCTTTACCACCTTGCTTACGTAATTCAGAAATAATATCTGGTACTAAGGTATTGTGACCAGCAGCTAAAGTTGATATCCCAACCGCATGCACGTCGTTTTCAATTGCTTGTCTTGCACACTCCTCAGGCGTCTGAAACAGGGGCCCCATATCTACATCAAAGCCTAAATCAGCAAATGCTGTTGCAACAACTTTAGCGCCCCGATCATGACCGTCTTGACCTAATTTGGCAATCATCACTCTGGGTCTGCGACCAAACTGATCTCCAAACTGAGCAATTTCCTGTTGTAGTTTTTCCCAACCTTCGGCTGAGTCATATGCGGCAGCGTACACTCCGGTCACCTTTTGCGTATCAGCACGATGTCGACCATACACCTTTTCTAGGGCATCAGATACTTCCCCGATTGTTGCCCTTAGTCGAATCGCAGCTATGGTTAACTGCAATAAATTTCCTGATTCATTTTGCGCAGCTGTTGTAATTTCTTGTAAAGCTTTTTCTACTAGTTCTGAATTTCTGGATGATTTAATGGCTTTCAAGCGCGCAATTTGATTATCTCTAACTTGAATATTATCTACCACCCTAACATCGACATCACCTTCTTCATCTAATTGATATTTATTCACCCCAACAATGACATCTTTACCCATATCAATATTGGCTTGCTTTTGGGCAGCTGCAGCTTCAATTTTCAATTTTGCCCAACCGCTTTGTACTGCTTTAGTCATACCACCCATTTTTTCAACTTCTTGGATGATTTCCCAAGCTTGATCTGCCATATCTTGAGTTAACTTCTCCATCATGTAAGAACCTGCCCATGGGTCTATTACACTCGTGATGTGCGTTTCTTCTTGAATAATTAATTGGGTATTTCTAGCGATTCTGGAAGAGAATTCTGTTGGCAAGGCAATTGCTTCATCGAAAGAATTCGTATGTAATGATTGCGTCCCTCCGAAAATAGCCGCCATTGCTTCAATGCTTGTTCGCACAATATTATTGTAGGGATCTTGTTCAGTTAAAGACCAGCCAGAGGTTTGACAGTGCGTTCTTAACATTAAAGATTTTTGATTTTTAGGCGCGAATTCTTTCATAATGCGCCACCATAAAATGCGAGCAGCGCGGAGTTTAGCAACCTCTAAATAAAAGTTCATACCAATCGCAAAGAAAAAGGATAAGCGACCCGCAAAATCATCAACATCCAAACCTTTATTCAAGGCTGTCTTCACATACTCTTTTCCGTCCGCTAGAGTGAATGCTAATTCAAGGGATTGATTAGCCCCAGCCTCTTGCATGTGGTATCCAGAAATGGAAATGGAGTTGAACTTTGGCATATGGGAGGCCGTATATTCAATAATGTCGCCAATAATTCTCATCGAGGGTTCTGGTGGATAAATATAGGTATTTCTCACCATGAACTCTTTCAAAATATCATTTTGAATAGTCCCCGACAACTTCTCCAGACTCACACCACTTTCTTCAGCAGCAACGATATACCCCGCCAAAATAGGCAGAACAGATCCATTCATTGTCATAGAAACAGAGACTTGATCTAAAGGAATCTGGTCAAAAAGGATTTTCATATCCTCAACCGTATCAATTGCTACCCCAGCCTTACCAACATCGCCAGTCACTCGTGGGTGATCAGAATCGTAACCACGGTGTGTAGGCAAATCAAAAGCAACGGAAATTCCTTGCCCTCCACCAGCTAAAGCTTTTCGATAAAAAGCATTCGACTCTTCCGCCGTTGAAAACCCTGCATATTGACGAATGGTCCAAGGTCGCGCTGCATACATGGTTGCTTGTGGACCGCGTAAAAACGGCTCAAAACCTGGTAAGGTTTCAATAAAAGGCAATTGCTTCAAATCATCTTTGGTATACAGCGCTTTTAGAAAAATATCATCGGGAGTTTTCCATCCCAAAGTATCTGGGTTTTTATTGGGCGATGATTTGGCCGCAGATGTATTCCAATCCTGCATGCTCGCTTTGGGAAATTGTGGCCACTTAGAATTTGATGATTGATCTGACATGGTTCTCTCTTCATTAAGATTGATCAACATATTGTTACGTTACTCTAAGAATAACATTGACAATACAATTAATAAATAGTTAAATGAATTATTAATTATGAATTCAAAATATACTTTTATTAATGAAAAACAAGCCCTTAATTTACTTTTTCTTAAAGATTTTTCAAATATTTCAATTATTTACATACATCTCTGAAGGTTAGAAATTGAATAAAATACTTACCAATAAGCCTTTATATGAAGAAGTTGCTGACCTTATTAGAGAAAAAATATTTACACATGAGCTTGCTCCTGGGTCATGGATAGATGAAAAACAACTCACCGATCAGTTCGGCATTAGCCGCACTCCCCTAAGAGAGGCGATCAAGGTACTGGCATCTGAAGGTCTTATTACGATGAAAATAAGACGTGGCGCCTATGTTACTGAGGTGGATATTCAAGAAATTCCGCAAATATTTCATGTTATAGCTCTGCTCGAAGGTAATGCCTGTAAGACGGTCGCACTAAATGCAAGTGATACAGAGCTAGAGTCATTAGATGCCCTGCATCTTAAATTAGAAAAGGCTGCGGCAGATCGGGATATTAATCGTTTTTTTGAGTTAAATCAGGACTTTCATGACAAAATCCAGGAGATTTCTGGGAACCGATGGATGCGAAAAGTGATTACAGATCTAAGACAAGTCTTGAAACTGCAAAGAAGAAACTCACTGACGAAACTGGGCAGATTAGAGCAGTCATTGCAAGAGCATCGACTCATACTCTCGGCAATTATTGCTAGAAAAGGTGATTTAGCTCAAGAATTAATGATCAATCACCTAAAACAAGGGCAAGCTGCTGCCATCTAACAACTACTTTTTGACAACAAAATCACCTTGCAGTGATGCAATATAAGCAGCCATATCCTTCAATTGCGCAAGCGTAAACTGCTTAGCCTGACCAGCCATAATGGCGTTTGAACGACCTACTTGGGGATTATTCTCAACTTGATAAGCTTTTAGGGCATAAAACAGATAGTCTTGGTGCTGACCTGCAATCTTTGGATAATTAGGTGCAATAGGACTTTTTAAATCAGGACCGTGGCAAGAATTACAGTTATTTTTTTCAACCAAGGCTTTGCCTTCTTGAATACTTGCCGCCTGAAGATGAGAAACCATACCAAGAGTTAATGCCAACGTCATTACAAAATATTTCATATTCATAACCTTTAAAAAATCTTATTTAAGCTTGTTTGCCTTAGAAACTGAATCTTGAGCCGCGTAATACGCAGCAATGTCTGCCATTTCTTGATCAGATAAAGATCCCGCAACACTTCTCATTGTGGGATGCTTGCGCTCCCCCTTTTTATAAGCCTGGAGAGCTGAGACCATATATCCTTCGGATTGACCACCAATCATTGGCACAGTGTAGACCTCAGGAACTGAAGAGCGATATCCTGGAATTGCATGGCAACCGGCACATAATCTGACTTTATTTGCGCCCTGCTCAGCATTTCCTTTTATGTCAGCTGCATGTACTACAGAAGCAAAAAACAAGGAAAAAGAAAGGGAAAGAAAAAATTTGGAAGGTAATGTAGTGTTGATTTTGATCATTTTCATCTAATTAAGTAAAAAACTTTTATAAGATAATAGTATAGAGGATAAGTTTTAAAGATGAATTCATTTTGAGAATTCAAAGAAATTACAACAATTCATGTATAGGAAATTTAATGTCAAATCCGCATAAAGGCTTTGAGGGATCAAATCAATATGTTGCTACAGATGATTTAAAAATGGCGGTCAATGCCGCCATTGCGCTAGAGCGCCCTTTATTAATTAAAGGTGAGCCTGGAACGGGGAAAACGATGCTTGCTGAGGAAGTAGCTGCGGCTCTCAATATGCCCCTTCTTCAATGGCACATTAAATCTACGACCAAAGCGCAACAGGGTCTTTATGAATATGATGCTGTAAGTAGGTTAAGGGATTCACAACTCGGTGATAGTAAAGTCCAAGATATTCGTAATTACATTATCCAAGGTGTCCTTTGGCAAGCATTTACAGCCAAAGAACCAACCGTCCTGCTCATCGATGAAATTGATAAGGCAGATATCGAGTTTCCTAATGACCTTTTAAGAGAACTGGATCGGATGGAGTTTTTCGTCTATGAAACTCGTGAAATGATTAAGGCCACTCATCGTCCGCTGGTGATTATTACTTCTAATAATGAAAAGGAATTACCCGATGCTTTTTTGCGTCGCTGTTTCTTCCACTATATTTCTTTTCCAGATCCTGTGACAATGCAAAAAATTGTTGATGTTCACCATCCTAATATCAAAAAAGAACTTTTAGCTAGCGCTTTACAAACTTTTTATGAAATCCGAAATTTACCAGGACTTAAGAAAAAGCCATCAACTTCCGAACTTATTGATTGGCTAAAACTTCTCATGGCTGAAGATTTTTCAGTGGAAGATTTAAAAGGCATGGATGGTAAAGCTGCTATTCCTCCTTTGCACGGGGCTCTTTTAAAAAATGAACAAGATGTCCATTTATTTGAACGCTTAATCTTTATGAATCGTCAAAATAGATAATGTACTTGCATGCTCATTAACTTTTTCTTCTCTTTAAAGCAAGCGAAAATTCCAGTTTCGATTGTTGAGTTTCTCACTCTCCTTGATGCTCTCAAAAGAAATGTCATCACTCCTTCACTAGATCAATTCTATTACCTATCTAGAATGACGATGGTTAAAGACGAGAAATTCTTTGATCGGTTTGACAAGGCATTTGGTACTTACTTCAATGGTATTGAAAATATTCTTGATCTTTACCCTGACATTCCGTTGGAATGGCTGGCGGAAAAATTGAAACGAGAACTGAGTGCTGAAGAGAAATTAGCTTTAGAAAAATTTGGCAGTCCTGAGGAGTTAATGAAACGATTCAAAGATCTTCTTGATGAGCAAAAAGGTCGGCATGAGGGTGGCACTAAATGGATTGGAACTGGTGGCGGTTCTGCTTTTGGCAATAATGGTTATCACCCTGAAGGTATTCGCGTGGGGGGTAAGTCTGCCGGCAATAGAACAGCCATCAAAGTATGGGATGAAAGAAATTTTGCCGATTATGATGATTCGATTGAACTCGGGACAAGAAATATCAAAGTAGCACTGCGAAGGCTAAGGCGCTTTGCAAGACAGGGTCAGTATACGGAATTAGATCTTGACCAGACCATTACTGCAACGGCGGTCAATGCTGGTTACTTAGATATTAAAATGCGACCAGAGCGGCATAATCAGGTCAAAGTTTTACTCTTAATGGATGTTGGTGGGTCTATGGATGACCATATCGCTCGTGTTGAAGAATTATTTTCAGCAGCCAGCTCTGAATTTAAACATCTTGAACACTTTTATTTCCATAACTGTCTTTATGACTTTGTCTGGAAAAATAATCGACGCAGATCTGTTGAGAAAATTCCCACGATTGATATTCTCAGAAAATATGGGCCTGATTACAAACTGATTTTTGTAGGTGATGCCACCATGAGCCCTTATGAAATTTTAGCGACAGGTGGTTCAGTTGAGTACTCAAATAGTGAACCTGGCGCAGTTTGGATCAATCGTATGTTGGAGCACTTCAAGCATCATGCTTGGTTAAATCCTGAACCAGAACATGTTTGGCAATATCGTCAATCTGTTTCTATTATTAAAGATCTCATGAAGGCTAAAATGTATCCAGTGACTCTTCAAGGACTTGAGCGAGCAATGCGAGAATTATCAAAATAACACTTTAATATAGAGTAAAGTAGTCCTATCACCCTTAACAAGGAGTCCTAAATGAAAAAAATGATGAAAACACCATCACCTTTATATGCACGCATTCAGGAATTAGGGATCAAGATTCCAAAAGTAAGTTCTCCGGCTGCTTCTTATGTCATGGCAAGTCATGTAGGTAATATTGTTTATCTGTCCGGCCATATTGCAAAAAAGGGAGCTCAGGTTTGGGTTGGTAAATTAGGCCTCAATATGACCACAGAAGAAGGTAAGCTTGCGGCAAGATCTGTAGCTATCGATTTACTCGCTAGCATTGAAAAACATCTTGGTGATTTAGATCAAGTCAAACGTATTATTAAAATTACAAGTCTTGTCAACTCAACTCAAGAATTTACCGAACAACATCTCGTTACCAATGGATGCTCTGATTTAATGCTTGATGTCTTTGGCGATGCCGGCAGGCATGCGAGAAGTGCATTTGGTGTAGCTCAACTCCCCCTTGGCGCCTGCGTTGAAATTGAGCTTATTGCAGAAATCAAAGATTTTATTTAATTTTGTAAAAGTCTTGCTTCTTTGAGTTTAGGCTCAATTGCATGGCCTTTGCGTGCTCTTTGTGCTTTGAAGTCCATTAGGGTTTTATAGCTGATGTTCACTGCAGTTGCTTTACCAGCTCGTCCCAAACCTTCCATTTGCAATCCTTGATTACCAAAAGCAATCGCACTTTGTAGGGATTCTTTAGCTTCAAGATCCATCAAGATGACTCCCTTACCACCAGCTTGTAATCTCTTCAAATCAGCAAGTTCAAAGGTTAATAATCTACCGTTCGCTGATAAGCAAGCAACCATTGTCATACCTTCGCGAACAACTTGCAAAGGCAAGACATGATCTCCTCCTTCAAATTCTTCATTGACACCCACAAAGCTCTTACCTGCTTTGTTACGAGTCAGCATGTCACTCACATTCGCTAAAAATCCATTACCTGATGCCATGGCAATAAAGAGTAAATCATCTCCAGCGCCTGCATAGTAAGAAACCATTTGCGTACCTGGCTCAATATTAATTAAAGAGGTATATGGTGTGCCATCGCCACGCGCTCCTGGTAAATCAGCCACTGGAACACTATAGGCCCGACCATTACTACCAATACCAATCATGACATCAATCGTTCGACATTCATAAATGGAAAATAGAGCATCACCAGCCTTAAACGCAAATTGCGATGGATCATGTCCATGACCCTGCCTAGATCGGACCCATCCCTTTTGAGACACAATCACTGTGAGCGGCTCATCTATTATTTTAGTCTGCACAACACTGCGTTTTTCTTCTTGTATCAATGTGCGTCGATCATCACCAAATGTTTTGGCATCTGCTTCAACTTCCTTGATAATTTTTTTACGCATCATCGAATCACTGCCTAAAAGACTTTCTAAATCATCTCTTTCAGCTTTTAACTCTGTGATTTCCTGCTCAATCTTAATGGCTTCTAAGCGAGCTAATTGGCGTAGACGAATCTCCAATATATCTTCCGCTTGTCGATCAGATAATTTAAATGCACTCATCAAATCAACTTTGGGTTCGTCGCTATTTCTGATAATCTGAATCACTTTGTCAATGTTCAATAAAACGAGTTGTCGTCCTTCAAGAATATGCATGCGATCATTGACTTTACCCAGTCGATGCTGTGTGCGACGCGTAACGGTTTCAATCCTAAATTGTGCCCATTCTTGAACGATTGACAAAATCCCTTTTTGTCGAGGGCGTCCATCTGTGCCAATCATCACCAAATTAATAGAGGCATTTGATTCTAATGATGTGTGTGCCAACAAAAAGTTAGCAAATTCTGCTTCATCAATATTCTTAGTTTTGGGCTCAAATACCAAGCGTACTGCGGCATCTTTACTCGACTCATCGCGAACGCCATCGAGTAACGCTAGGGTCGCTTGCTTTAAGGTATTTTGTTCTGCGGTTAGCGCCTTCTTACCGATTTTGACTTTTGGATTGGTCAGCTCTTCAATTTCTTGTAAAACTTTCTGCGTAGAAGTGTTGGGTGGTAACTCATTCATCACCAACTTCCATTGCCCACGTGCCAACTCCTCTATAGACCAACGTGCTCTTACCTTGAGGCTGCCCCTACCTACTTTATAAATCTCTGATATCTCTTCTGGTGAAGAAATAATCTGCCCACCACCTGGAAAATCTGGCCCAGGAATTAAGGACAATACTTCATCTTCCGTTATTTTGGGATTTTTGAGGACTGCAATACTTGCTGCAGCCACTTCTTTTAAATTATGTGATGGGATTTCTGTTGCCATTCCCACCGCAATACCTGAGGCGCCATTCAGTAATACAAATGGAAGTCTTGCTGGCAATAATGCCGGCTCTTCCATGGAACCATCGTAATTGGGGATGAAATCTACCGTTCCTTGATTAATTTCATCCATCAACAGGCTTGCAATCTTTGTAAGTCTTGCTTCGGTGTAGCGCATCGCCGCTGCACCATCGCCGTCTCTTGAGCCAAAATTACCTTGGCCATCAATTAATGGATAACGAAGACTAAAGTTTTGCGCAAGGCGCACTAAGGCATCATAAGCAGATTGATCGCCGTGGGGGTGAAATTTACCCAAAACATCACCAACGACCCTAGCACTTTTAACTGGTTTAGCATCAGCCTTCAAATTCATCTCATTCATCGAATATAAAATTCGGCGCTGGACAGGTTTTTGACCATCAGCCAACTCAGGTAGTGCACGACCTTTAACAACGCTAATCGCGTAATCTAAGTAGGCTCTCTCCGCATAATTTGCAAGCGTTAGAGAATCTTCTGGATCAGTAGGCAGATTAGAAAATAAATCAGGTTCGTTATTCGACATACGTACTTTATGAGATTAATGATTAAATATCGGCTTCAACTTCGTTTCCATGCTCTTCTAACCAATTTCTTCTTGCCAAAGACTCAGACTTACCCATTAGCATGTCCATCATCTTATTTGTATTTTCAAGATTAATAGCACCTGTAAGAATCGGTAAGAGTTTTCTTGTATCTGGGTTTAACGTGGTATCCCACAACTGCTCTGGACTCATTTCACCTAAGCCTTTAAACCGAGAAATTTGCCAACTACCTTCTTTAAGACCATCTTTTTTTAACTTGTCTTCGATTGCCGTCAATTCTCCTGCATCAAGAGCATAAATTTTTTGTGCTGGTTTTTTTCCGCGAGCAGGCGCATCTACCCTAAACAGGGGTGGGCGAGATACATAGATGTGACCACGTTCGATTAATTTAGGGAAGTGTTTATAAAATAAAGTAATGAGTAAAACCTGAATATGCGAGCCATCCACATCAGCATCTGACAATATGCAAACTTTACCGTAGCGAAGGTTAGTCAGATCTGGGTTTTCATTCACGCCGTGTGGATCAACGCCAATTGCAACAGAAATATCATGAACCTCATTATTCGCAAAAAGTCGATCGCGTTCGGTTTCCCATGTGTTTAATACCTTACCACGCAGAGGTAATATCGCTTGATATTCTTTATTACGGCCCATTTTGGCAGAACCACCAGCAGAGTCGCCTTCTACTAAAAAGATTTCATTCATGATGATATCTTCGCTTTCGCAGTCGGTAAGCTTGCCTGGGAGAACTGCCACCCCGGAAGATTTACGTTTTTCAATCTTTTGCCCAGCTCGTGTTCTCGCCTGGGCTTGTTTAATCACTAGTTCAGCAAGCTTTTTGCCGTAATCAACATGTTGATTCAACCATAAATCTAGTGCGGACTTAACAAAACCAGAAACTAGACGGACCGCGTCACGTGAATTGAGACGCTCTTTAATTTGACCCTGAAATTGCGGATCTAAGACTTTTGCCGACAAAACAAATGAAGCTCGTTGAAATACATCATCAGGCATTAGTTTCACACCCTTAGGCAAAAGGGCATGTAAATCAATAAAGCTTTTAACTGAGTTATAAAGACCTTCACGAAGTCCGCTTTCATGTGTTCCACCTGCTGTCGTTGGAATCAGATTTACATAACTCTCCCGAACAGGCCCACCTTCCTCTGTCCATGCAACAATCCAAGAAGCACCCTCACCTTGAGCAAAGTTTTCTTCACCAGCACGATCTGGCTCCGCAAAATGCTCTCCATCAAAGGATGGGATCAATAGCTCACTATGACCGGCTTGAAGCATCGCTTCATCCAAGTAGCCTTTTAAACCATTTTCGTAATACCAAGAAAGAACTTCACCTGACTTTTCGTAAACAAGCGTTACCTTCACACCCGGCAGTAAAACTGCTTTCGATCGAAGTAAGCGCTGTAACTCATTGATTGGAATAACTGGAGAATCAAAGTATTTGGCTTCTGGCCAGACACGAACACGTGTTCCTGCCGTTTTCTCACCTGCCGGAATAGATTTTGAGGCAATCTTTTCCACTAAAAAACCATGCTCAAAAGCTAAGGTTGAATATTGCTTGTCACGCCACACTTGAACTTCTAATCGTGTTGATAAAGCATTTGTTACGGATACACCGACGCCATGCAAACCACCTGAAAAAGCATATGCACCTGCGTTTCCTTTTTCAAATTTACCGCCTGAATGTAATTGCGTGAAGACAATCTCAACAACAGGAATTTTTTCTTCTGGGTGCATTCCTACAGGAATACCCCTACCAAAATCCTCCACACTCACACTTTGATCAGTATGTAGCGTCAAAACAATCTCTTTACCGTGTCCACCCAAGGCTTCATCAGAGGCATTATCAATCACTTCTTGAATGATATGAAGGGGATTGTCTGTTCTGGTATACATACCAGGTCTTTGTTTAACAGGCTCTAAGCCCTTCAAGACTTTGATGGATGATTCGCTATATTGTTCTTTACGTGTTGCCATAGTTCGAAATTGTAGCTTGATTATGAAACTTTCTTAGAATCTGACTCTTTATAGATTCTGATTTATCTTAACAAGTTTCAAAGTCCTCAATAAAACAAGTGAATTACAAAATAAAATTGCCTTTTATATCAATTACTTTGTGAAAATGCCTGAACGATTTACAAAATAAAAGGTATCTCCCGGTAGTTCAATGGATAGCATAAGCCCATCCTAAACACTATACTAGCCCTAGAAGTATTGCCGGTATTGAGTGTATCGCGTAGAAATGACTATTTACCTACAAGTTTTACACTAATTTACAACTGATAATTTATAGACTAAATGTGCCAAACGTATAATGTAAAAACTCACTATAGTTCAACGGATAGAACAGTTGCCTCCTAAGCGACAGATGTGCGTTCGATTCGCGCTAGTGAGACCATTTAAATACTGCCTTTATATAACTTCACCTAGAAGTGGTCGAAAAACTATTATTTAATGCAGTATTAATTAATAGAGTTAATCTAATAAATCTAAGCGATTTACTCAATTAAAAAACGATGAAGATTACTTATCAGTTGGTGAATAAGGCCGGAAATGACGGAAGTTGCGACTTCGACACCAAAGATGAAGCAGAAACAAAGGCCGCGCTTGATGATTAAATTTGGTGATTCATCCTCGCAGAGGGATAAATACCAACGCATAAATGATTAGCCGCTTCTAGCGCTATCATTCTTAATGAGTCCATGTCAGTCAATAAAAGATATTTCTTTGAGTGGGATCGACATGACCAAAACATTTCAATGGCAATACGGAGATTTAAATACTACTTTGTTAGAATAACCATGATTATGATTTTAATCCTCACCCTAAATTAACCATTACTACAACAAAGGACACCTTATGGATTCGCATGTTTTTGAGAATTTACTTGAAAAAATAATTTTTAGAAGTCGTTGGATTCTTGCATTTTTTTACTCAGGATTAGTTTTTTGTCTCTTGATACTTGCGGTAAAATTTGGCCAAGAATTACTGCACTTTTTCCTTGTATTTTGGGCTGCAGACGACTCGCAGTTTGTCACGGGCATTCTAGGCTTAGTGGATAAAACCCTTTTGGCTAATTTGTTAATTCTGGTGATATTTTCTGGCTATGAGAACTTTGTTTCGGTGATTGGGATTGCAAAAGACAGTGAAGATCGGCCGAAGTGGATGGGCGAGGTTGATTTTGCTGGCTTAAAGCTCAAGTTAATTGGGTCAATCATTGCTTTATCAGGAATTAATTTATTAGCGGCATTCTTAGAAATTGGCGCTTCGGATAAAGAGAATGTGGCCTGGATGGTTGGCCTTCACTTTACTTTTGTGGTGACTGGATTCTTGTACGCTTATTCTGAAAAGATTTCGCATAAATAAGTTGATACCTCATGCATACATTGTTTGGAGTTATTTTAAGACGACCAAACCAGGCTGAGAATGCATGAGGAGTTTCAATTTCCAAGTAATATTATTTAGGTAATGATTTAACTGAGAGATTTACACCCTCTTTACAACACTATTTAAACCTGTATCAAGCCTTACACCCTTTTTTTATATAGCGGGTATAAAAAGTAAATTCATCCTAAAGGCTAGGTACTGGTTCGACTCCAGTCGGGGATACTAGATTGATTATTACAAAGCATATTAATTAATCGTCTAATCAAAACAAAATACCCTGTCAAGGACAATAATTCAATAATTCAATAATTCAAATAAAACTTATCCACAAGTTTTGTGGATAAGTAAAAGAAAATGCATAAAATATCTAAGCGTAATAGGGGTTGAGCTGACTTGCTACTTTTTTAAGCAATGTCATCATAGATATAAAAATAAACTTGAAAAAAGTTATTGCATTTTAAAAAAGATTTATTCTAGGTGTAAATACTTAAGAAAATATACTGATACTGACGAGAAAATATTACATGCCTACTTATAAAATGGATTTGAATTCAAGGTCTGCATTGACAGAAATTATTGAGACCTCATTTCGTAATATTCCTGTTGATTTATTACCTGTGCATTATGGTGATCAGATCTTTGGATATGTGACTCCCACCATTTTTCTAGCCATTCAAAATTTCTTAGAAAATGATCAACAGGCACTCCATTTTGTTCATT
>Ga0114959_10001048_pt1 | contig 25264 bp, 15 predicted proteins | sample C_130625_EF_Meta_FD_87317 | JGI IMG/M metagenome (GOLD analysis project Ga0114959, IMG submission 87317) | Freshwater microbial communities from Lake Croche, Canada to study carbon cycling - C_130625_EF_MetaG | ecosystem: Environmental > Aquatic > Freshwater > Lake | place: Lake Croche, Canada... | reverse complement strand
CTTAGTTTAACACACTATCAATTTGAAGAAATTATGGATATAATATTATTATAAAGTCGTTAACATTTTAACTCACACCCTCGCTCGCATCTTGCGAGTAACAAGTAATAATAGGCATCTTGCCTGTTAACATTACACAAACGGCTGGAAGCCTGTGAATAGTCGTCACTCGCAAGATGCGAGCGACTGACTTTATAAAAACTACCCACTAAACCCCACCACCGCCTAATCCTAATTCTTTTTCTTCTTCGTCTCCAAACCATAACCTGCCAGAATTGACCTTGCTAAGGCTGATTTGTGTACTTCGTCGGCTCCGTCGTAAATTCTGGCTCCTCTTTCGTGGCGATACCAAAATGACAACAATAAATCGTCCGTAATGCCATACGCTCCGTGTACTTGAATGGCGTGGTCAATGACTTGTAACATCACATTGGCACAGAAAAACTTGATTTCCGAAATCTGATTTCTTACTGCCGATGCCCCGAATTTATCAATATTATCGGCCGTTCTCAATACCATTAATCGGGCGGCATCAATATTTGCTCTACTTTCGGCAATCCAAAATTGTACGGCTTGTTTTTCGCCCAACATGGTACCATCGCCCATATCACGAGTGGCGGCACGCCTGCACATGAGGTCGAAACAACGTTCCGAAATCCCAATCCAACGCATACAGTGGTGAATTCTGCCTGGCCCCAAACGCTCCTGTGCCAACATAAAACCCATGCCTTCCGCCGCAATCAAGTTGCTCACGGGTACACGAACATCCGTATAAGTTACCTCCGCATGGCTCGCCCAATGGTCGGCATGATAATCGCCCATGATGCAGATATTTCTTTCAATTTTAAAGCCTTTCGTATTGGTCGGAACAATAATCTGGCTCGCTCTTTTGTGGGCTGAAGCCTCAGGATTTGTTACCGCCATGACCACCGCAAAAGCCGCTCCATCTGCCGAGGAAGTGAACCATTTTCGGCCATTAATTACGTATTCGTCACCATCACGTACCGCCGTTGTTCCCATATTCACAGGGTTTGAACCTGCAAAATCTGGCTCCGTCATCGAGAAACAAGAACGGATTTTTCCTTCAATCAAAGGATGTAAATACTCGTCCTTGATGGCCTGAGAGGCATATTTGTCAATTAATTCCATATTGCCAATGTCGGGTGCTTGGCAATTGAAGGTATAATGTCCGAAGGGCGTTGTTGCCAATACTTCCGATACTTGTCCGAACTCGCAAAGCGTCAGTCCGTGTCCGCCTTCCGCTTCGGTATGTTGCAAACCCCAAAGACCTAATTGCTTAACCAATGCACGTTTTTGGTCAAGGATTACCGCCAATTCTGAGAACCTACCCGTAATGTTTTCGGCGGTTTCGAGTGGGTATATTTCTTTTACCAAAAACGCTTTAATTCTTGGTAATAAATCACGGGTTTTGTCGGTGGCAAATAGTTCTTCCATTTTATCAGTCAATCTTTATATATTTTGTAAATTTAGTACAAAATAGTAGGGTTGCATAATGTTTTGAAGGATTTGGCGGTATATTTTTACTTTCCTGAAAAATGTGGATTACGCTAGTATTTTCCTACTAAACCACAAAGCACGTCTATTTCACTATTAATTTTGCCGTCATTATTGTAACTTTGTGATTCTTAGAAGAAAACAATAATTTTTATTATAAAATAATCATAAAACGAATGTTAAATCTCGTCTTGTTTGGTCCTCCAGGGGCAGGTAAAGGAACCCAATCCGCAAAATTGATTGAAAAGTATCAATTAGTTCATATTTCAACGGGCGATATGTTCCGAATGCACATTAAGAATGATACTGAACTTGGCAAACGTGTAAAACAAATTTTAGCGCAAGGAATTTTAGTTCCAGACTCCATTACGATTGAGATGTTAGAGGAAGAGGTACAAAGAAATCCAACAGCTAAGGGCTTTATTTTCGATGGCTTCCCTCGCACATTAGCCCAGGCAGAAGCACTAGATGCGTTTTTAGAAGGAAAAGGAGGGAAAATTAATGCAGTTATTCAATTAGAGGTTACCCAAGAAGAAATCAAAACTCGTATTGCCGAACGTCAAAAAATATCTGGCCGTTCCGATGATAATGCGGATAAACTATTAACAAGAATTGAAGAGTATTTCTCAAAAACTATTTTCGTTTTGCCTTATTACGAAGCGCAAGGAAAAGCAGCGAAAGTAAACGGAATTGGTGATATTGAAGATATTTTTACCAACGTTTGCACAGCGATAGACGCAATTTGAACGGTTCACGGTAAAAAGTAAACGGTGAACGGAATGATCCCAAATTAATTTCGGAGATTAACGTATTTTTTCAATCTTCTCTTGTAATTCGTTCACCTTTTACCACGGACCGTTCACTGATAAAATCCAGTTCACCAATAAAAATTATGACTTCAAATTTCATTGATTACGTTAAAATAAATACCCGGTCGGGGCATGGGGGAAGTGGTTCAAGTCATTTCCGTCGTGAAAAACATGTACCAAAGGGTGGGCCAGATGGGGGAGACGGTGGGCGTGGTGGTCACGTGATTCTGAAAGGGAATTCTCAACACTGGACTTTATTACATTTAAAATACAAAAAACACATTTTTGCCAAAGAAGGTAAAGGTGGCGAAGGCGGTAGGCGTTCGGGGCTTCAAGGCGAAGATGCCATGATTGAAGTGCCTTTGGGAACGATCGTGAGAGACACCGAAACCGGAAATATTCTTGCAGAAATTACCAAACAAGACGAAGAGTTTATTCTATTACAAGGAGGCCGTGGAGGTTTAGGAAATGCTAATTTCAAATCTTCCACCAATCAAGCGCCTCATTATGCTCAACCCGGTGAAGAAGGGCAAGATATGTGGGTAATTTTGGAACTGAAAGTTCTTGCCGACGTCGGTTTGGTTGGTTTCCCCAATGCAGGGAAATCGACGCTACTATCCGTGTTATCAGCTGCTAAACCTGAAATTGCCGACTATCCTTTCACAACACTCGTGCCCAATTTAGGCGTTGTTTCTTATCGAGGATATAAATCGTTTATTATGGCGGATATTCCCGGGATCATTGAAGGAGCAGCGGATGGTAAAGGCTTAGGAACTAGATTTTTACGTCACATCGAAAGGAACTCCATTCTATTATTTTTAGTGCCTGCCAATGCCGTCAACATCGAAAAAGAATACCAGATTTTATTGAATGAATTGAAATTATATAATCCTGCTTTATTAGACAAGGAACGTATTTTGTGTATCTCAAAAATAGATTTAGTACAATCCGACGGAGACTATAAACGTATTTTGTCAGAAATTCCATCCGGTTTACCCCATATTTTCATTTCCTCAATCCTTGAACAAGGATTAGTCGAATTGAAAGATCTATTGTGGAAAACTTTGCAAGATGCTCAACCGATAGTTGTGACAGAAGCCCTGAACGCCGAAACGTAATTATTTTTTCACAGCGACAATTCAATCTTTACTTGCAAAGCACTTAAATCCTTGATCTGCCATATCTATTATTGATCGTATGCAAAATATTTATTATCTTAGTACAATTTTTTGAAACAAAATTTAATGATATTCCCAACTAACACTCTTAGCATAATTTTAGTTATGAAAAATCTCCTCAAAAAGCTTATTTTGTTTTCATGCGTAGTTTTAATTGCTTCGTACAGCTCATGGTCGCAGGTTATTCAGCCTACTTATGATTGTACAGGCTCTGGTACTGTTTCTTTATATGTTTCACCTACGACTGGAATCACTGGTGCTTACGTATGGAGAAAAGGCGGTATTGTCATCGCTGGTGAAACAGGTTCCTCTATTTTAAACCAGACAAGCGGTTCTTATTCAGTTACTTATGATTTAAACGGGACCTCAACTACTTCTAGTAAATTAGTGCCAGTAATTGTTCCAGCTACACCCGCTATTTCGCCTGCAACCGGGACACCACCTATTGTGATTTGCGGGTCGGCTACTCAAGTATTGACCTCCAGTTCAAGCACTTTTAATTACATCTGGGAAAGAGATGGAACAGCAATTACTACTGCTTTAACCAATTCGATTACCGTTTCGGGTACAGATGTAGTTTTGCCTGGAAATTATAATTACACATTAAGTTTATATAACTCAGAATCGACTTGTACCTCCCCTCCTAGTAATACCGTCACACTAACAATATCCCCACCACTTGCCACGCCCACCATTTCAACCTCAGATGTTAGTACTTTGATCTGTGGATCATCAACCAATACATTAACGGCCAGTGGGGGCGGAGCTTCCTATGTTTGGAAAAGAGGTTCAACAACCCTACTTAATACGGGTAGTAGTTTGACTTTAACCGGAACGGACACGCCAGCAGGAACAAATACATACACTGCCGCCTTGACCAATACAACGGGTTGTCTTTCTAATTACTCTGCCGGAGTGTCCTTGACTTTATCTCCAGCGGCAATTACGCCAAGCATTACGACAGCTCCTAACCCAAATCCAATTTGTGGTACAGCAACACAAATATTAACAGCCTCTACTGGTGGAACGACTTATATTTGGCGGCGTTCGGGAACAATAGTTACAGGCTCAACCAATACGATAACCGTCACAGGGAATGATGTAACTTTGGAAAATACTTATAACTTTACAGTTTCTGCGACAAACTCAGCTGGTTGTGTATCGGCGGAATCTCCTTCTTTTGTTTTAAAGGTATCCCCCAAACCATCTTCCCCCACGATTTCACCGGCAACCTTTAATCCAAATATTATTTGTGGTTCCGATACAAGAACCTTAACCGCAACCGGTGGGGCAACAATTTATACATGGAAACGTGGAGGAGTAGCTTTAACGGGTTTCACGACCAACACTTTGAATGTTGCCGGCACTGACGTTTTAAATGGTGGAACCTATATTTACACCGCTTCCTTGACAAATTCGGTAGGTTGTGTTTCTGATGATTCCCCAACCGGCGTAACCTTGCAATTATTTCCATTAATACCCGCAACACCAATCATCACGGCCAGTGGGGCGGCAACTTTTTGTCAAGGCGGTAGCGTTACGTTGAATTATACCCGTGGCGTTACGTCAGACATTAAATTTTGGAGCAGAACAACCGGTGCCGATACCACTACGACAAATGCGGATGGCATTACTGTTAGAAATACAAATACGTTTAGCGTAAAGACGAAAGATGTCAATGGTTGTTTTTCATTGCCGTCTGCTACTTTTGCAGTAACGGTAAATCCTAATCCTACGGCGCCAATTATTGATAGAGGTACCGCTGATGCCATCTGTGATTTAGAGAGTATTACGTTAACCTCTAATAACAAAGGAACTGGGAAATATTTATGGAATTCCGGACAAGTAACGAGTAGTATTACCGTAAGAAATGCGGGAAGTTATTTCTTAACTTTTACGGACGGAAACTCATGTACGTCCTTGCCATCGACCCCGTTTGTGTTAACAATCAATCCTTTACCGGAAAAACCAACGATAACAAACTTAAGGCGAAGTGAATTTTGTTACAGAGATTTTGCGACTTTAAGAGCCTCATCAGCAACAGCGGGAACAACTTTTGAATGGGATTATCAAAACAGTACAGCAAATCAAATTGACATTGCGGGTTCTTCCAAAAAGACAGTGGATGAAATAATAAGAGTAAGTGTAAGGGCAGTATCAGCTTTTTCTAATAGTTCAATTAGTCAAGTTTGTAAATCAAGAGAATCTTCGGATATCACCACGATTACTGTTTATCCTTTACCCATAACCCCTTCTATTACTGCGAGTGGCCCCATTACTTTTTGTCCAGATTCAACAGTTTCATTGACATCAACGGATTCTCCTAATGGATATAAATGGATAAATGCAACAAAAAACAATACAGAGTTTAGTAATCAGAAAGTAGTAGTTATTGATACTACCAGCAAGTTTTATAGTATTACTCCACTTGGCAAAGTAGGCAAATTTTATGTTCGTACGATCAGTGATAAAAGCTGTTTATCAGATACCTCAAGAAATGTTATTGTCACCGTGCGCAACGCTCCTCAAAAAGCAGTAATTAATCCATCACCCATTTCTGCAACGGTTTGCCAGGGCGGAAAAGTAACGCTGGATGCGCTTATTTCTAACGGAAATATTAACCGATATAGTTGGCGAGATGAGAAAACTAAAAGAGAAATATCAACATTAAAATCGTTTCAAGTAGATACTGCTGGGACGTACTCCGTTAGGCTTAGAGACGTTTTTGGGTGTTTTGCCGATAATTCAGCCCCTTTGAAAGTAACCATTAACCCTTTGCCAATCAAGCCAAGCCTTTCCATTGTAAGACCAAAGATTTTTTGTGATGAAGACAGTACATCACTACAGTCAAGTCTGCCAAGCACAACGCCAAACGGAAAAAATTTATATACTTGGATAGTGGACGGGCAAACCGTTTTGGAAACGTCAAATCGTTTATTTTACTGGAAAAAAGCCGGCAGTATTGCTGTTGCTGTCACAGATTCAAATGGTTGTAAGGCAAGCCTTAGTTCGGATACCATCCGAACAACGGTGAATCCACTGCCACCCTCTCCTTCAATTATTGCACGTGGTGCGATCCCTTTTTGTGCGGATAAAAATGTAACATTAAGTGCCAGCGGTGTAAATGGAGTAACTTTTAAATGGAGTACTGGAGCAACAACTACAAATATAACGACCAATCTAGCAGGCAACATAACCGTACAGTCCATTAATGGTTTTGGTTGTTTTTCTAAACCATCTCAAGCAATACTGGTGCGGGTAAATCCATTGCCTGCCACGCCAAAACTGACAGCCAGTGGTGAAACAGCTTTCTGCGATGGCTCAAAAATAAGAATTCTTTCTTCTAGTCCTTTTCAGGCATTTTGGTGGCGAAATACAGCGGATTCGGTGGGAAAAGGAGAAGATCTAAACTCAATTTTTGCGTCAACATCGGGTAATTATTTTGCTAAGGTACAAGACGATAATGGTTGTATATCTTTAGCATCCACCCCAATTATTGTCGCTGTAAAACCAAATCCAACGCCAACAATTATAAAACAAATTGGATCGTTTTCTCTTGATGCGCAGGGTATTGGTGATGAAAATGGGTATATTTGGCGGTATAATGGAGATGTTCGAAATGACTTAACTACCCGCATTATAAAAGCTAAGCAAGATGGTAATTATCAAGTTCAAGCGAGTATAACTTACACAGGTTTGCCAATTACGGGAGGTAGATTAGTTTGTTATTCCAACACCTCAACAGCGCTCAAATATGTACAAGATTTATCGTTCAATGGATACAGTGTTTTTCCAAATCCAACGTCAAATGGAGAAATAAATGTTGAAGTAGTTGAAGATTTAATTGATGCAACCATTTCGGTTTATAGTTTATACGGACAACTTATTTTGGAATATAAAGTAGATAAATTTAACACTTCAAAAAAGATCAAATTGCCGAATTACGAAGGAAATACCTTCATCGTAAAGATTTCAAGCGATGGCTTCGATAGAACAAAAAGGGTAATTACCTTCAATCAGTAATTTTTAGTATATTCGTAAACCAAAAAGCTGATTGGGAACAAATAATTCCCAATCAGCTTTTTTATTGCCTAATGCCTATTTACACATCACAAATCAAAACTCCTTGTTTCAACGAAGCGATTTTATCGGCCTTGGCAGGGATAAACTCTTGGCCAACAAATCCTTTGTAGCCTGTATCAATGATTGCTTTCATGATGGCTGCATAATTCAATTCTTGTGTATCATCAATTTCATTACGACCAGGCACACCACCGGTATGATAGTGTGAAATATATTGATGGTTCTTTTTAATCGTGGCAATTACGTTTCCTTCCATAATTTGCATGTGATAGATGTCATAAAGTAATTTAAATTTATCCGAACCCACCATTTCGCACAATACAGCACCCCATTCTGTATGATCACATTGATAATCTTTATGATTAACCTTCGAGTTCAATAACTCCATGGAAACAGTGACGTTGTGTTTTTCAGCAGTTTTCATAATTCTTTGAAGCCCTTTTTTACAATTAATCAACCCCTGTTCGTCCGAGAGTCCATCACGATTTCCTGAAAAACAGATTACGTTTTTAACGCCGGCATTAGCCGCTTTCGGAATCAAATCTTCGTAGAAAGCCACTAATTGGTCATGGTTTTGGACTTTATTAAAAAAATTAGGTAAACCCATCCCTTTGGGATAATCGCCCCATCCCATTGCGGAGGTAAGATCATATTTTTTTAGGATTTCCCATTCGGCAGGACCCGTTAATTCCAGAGATTGCATACCGATTTCTTTGGCAGATTTACACAAATCCTCAAAAGGAATTGCTTGATAACACCAACGACAAGCGGAGTGATTAATACGTCCTTTCAAGGCAGTCCCTATCTGGCTATCAGCCGCTTGAATGCGATTGCTGAGTGAACTTGTAAGCAACGTTGCCGATGCTAAACCGAAACCTTGAAGCGCATTCCGGCGTGATATTGGTTTTTCCATTTTTTAATTTCTTTTCGTTATGAGAAGATATACTCTTTGAATCTTACTTAAAAATCAAGGAAATTTACAATAAGTTTATGAAAAAACTATCTGTTTCAGTAGGTACTTAATAAAAAGTAAATTTTAGACAGAAAATAGAATGTAGTTAATTTTCTGATAATCAAGATTTTTGCATTTTTATCTCGTGTAATTTCCTGTTTAATGCCGAGTCATTTTACAGACAAAATAAACCCCGGCAAGCGTTTTAAACGATTGATAGGGTTTTAAAATTAACCGCATTTTTGTATAGCGTTTCACTCCCCAATTATTTGAATGAGAATCTTAACTTCTCCAACCTTTTATTATTTCCAAAGTCTCGAAAGCAACTTTTTGGTTATGCTCAAAAGCCAAACTTTTATGGTTTACTAAATCCACAATTGTACCAATAAAACATAGTCCACCTGTGAAAAAATAAAGAATTCCCATACCAATCTGGTTAGTCAAAAAACGTTGAATACCCGCAAAACCAAAGAAACCGATAATGGTGGTTACTAAGATTAAAGTTGTATCACGTCTTCTGTTTTGATACATCATAGCGAATGTTTTTTGTTTTTCTTCGTCCATATCTTTGATTAAATTTTGGACAAACATTGATTCTTCGATGTCAAGATTCGATAGCATCATCATTACGGTTGAGTTCATGTTTTTGTTGTTTGGTTCACGGTGAAGGGTTCACGGTAAAAGGTTGAGAGATAGATTGTTGATAATCAATTGTTTATGTCTAAAAATTTGCTATTTTTAATCAGTTTTAAAATCCTTAAAAAAATCACCACCAAAGCAAAAGCTCCAAGCGGGTGATGATGAAAAGACTCTTTTATTTGCCCATGAAAAAGGAAAGAAATGGAATGACCCAATCCACAACCTAGACAAAAAGAAAATCCTAAATTCTTGATTGGACAGACCGTAAAATGGGTTACCGATGGATTCATAATGGCCAACCAAGTCAATCCGCCAATCCAGCAAAGGAGTTCTATGTTTATTCGCTTTGTCATTGTAATTCAAAGGTGTGCGGGTTTGGAGAATCTTCAATCGTTTTCTACATGAAGTATCGGTTTTGTGTTATGACTAAGAGGTTTTAACGGATGAATTAAATATTTATCAACCGAAATGAACTAAACGGAAAAATCAAAACGTTTAGAAAGTATATTTGCACAACGATGAACAAAACTTTGATTCGTATATTCTGCCTTTTTATGGCTTTTCAAGTGCTGTTTGTCAGCACTGGATTTTCGATGTACGAGCATTTTTGCAAAATCAAACGCCTAACCACTTATTCGTTATCTACCCCCAAAAAATCTTGTTGTTCGGTTAAAAAGCCCTCAGCAGAAAATGCAAAGAAATCAGTTTTGAAAAGAGCAAAATGTTGTTCAGACCAAGTTTCTCATTTTAAAATTAGTCCAAATGCTTCACAGGGCTTTAAAATTGATTTCAAAACTCCTTCGCTTGCCTGGGTTTACACGCCCTTGTTTACTTACGCACACATACACAGGAGCGAAAATATTTCTTTCAATTCCCTTCATTATTCTAATTCAGCTCCGCCAATTTCTGGACGAGACAGACTCGTTTTTATTCAATCTTTTTTAATTTGATCTATGCTAAATGATTTGATGTCAATTCATTAGCAGGTTAAGTATATATATTTGTTGAGAAGTCAGGAAAATTCTGGCAAATATCAATTACGTATATCAATTACTGAAACTCATCATCATCACCACGCACCTAAAATCACGAGTTTGAATCGGACATTTGTGATCGGAATCATCTTAAATTTTGGCTTCGCTATCATTCAAATTGTGGTTGGATTTCGAATAAATTCTTTGTTATTCTTATGCTATGAGGCGCATAATTTTGCGGATGTGGTGTTTCAGAAATTTCACTGCTGGCATTTAAATTAGAGAGTATAAAACTCACTGAAAAATACACTTTTGGTATTAAAAAGGCCTCGATTTTGGAAGCTCTTTTTAAAGCTCTAGTATTATTATTATTTCGGTTGGGGAAACATAACGTTGTGACGGTTCAAAACCCTCCCAACGCTCACACAAATAGAACTTTCATTTTTACGAAAAGTAAAGAATTTTCCAATGAACGACACGCTATCGAAGAATTTAAAAATCTTAAAAAATCAATTCAATGAAGCCTTCATATAAAATATTGATTGTCAGCTTATTACTCCTCTCAAAAACCGCATTTTCTCAAACTGAAGTCGTTAGAGGAATTGTGTTAGAAAAGAAATCGGATGGTAAAACTGAACCCGTTATTGGCGCCACTTTGCGTTGGGAAAATGCTAAAAGTGGTACTTCAACCGATGCAAAAGGTGAATTTTCTTTAAATAAATCAACCCAAAATCACGAATTAATTGTTAGTTCAGTTGGTTACAAAATCGATACTTTGATGGTTCATTCTTTGGATTTTGTGACGGTTATTCTGAAAATCTCAAGTGCTGATTTGCAAGAAGTTGTCGTGAAAAGTGGTGCAACAACCATAGACAGAATGAACCCAATTCATACCGAAATAATTACGACAAAAGCACTTGCCAAAGCCGCTTGCTGTAATCTTTCGGAAAGTTTTGAAACCAATGCCTCGGTTTCGGTGAGTTATTCGGATGCGATTACGGGTTCAAAACAGATTCAATTATTGGGGCTTTCTGGAAATTATGTGCAAACCAACGTTGAAAATATTCCTTCCATTAGAGGTTTAAATACCACGTTTGGACTCAATTATTTACCTGGAACCTGGCTGGCTTCCATTGATGTTGCCAAAGGTGCGGGTTCGGTGGTCAATGGTTATGAATCCATGACGGGAGCTTTAAACATCGAATTGGCAAAGCCCGATATGGCGGAAAAATTGTATTTGAATGTTTACGGAAATAGTCAGGGTAGGGGAGAAATTAACCTGAACTTAGCCAATAAAATTAATAAAAAATGGTCGGTTGGTTTACTCACACACGCCAGCACTTTGCAGAGTAAATTAGACCAAAATGGTGACGGCTTTCTGGATTTACCACTTTATACCCAGTTCAATGGCATCAATCGTTGGAAGTATCAATCGGATAAAATGATGGCTTCATTTGGCTTAAAGGCTCTTTACGAAGATAGAACGGGTGGACAAGTGAGTTTTAATCCTGACACGAGGGGAACTTATAGCGGATTTTATGGATTTGGAAGTAAGACTCAACGTTACGAATTTTTCAGTAAAACAGCTAAACTTTATCAAACAAAACCTTACGAAGGTTTAGGATTGATAATCAATGGTTTATATCATGATAATGTTTCTTATTTCGGGTTTAAAAATTACACAGGAACTGAAAAAAGCCTTTACGCAAACCTGATTTATCAGAATATTTTTGATAATACCAACCACCAATACAAAGCAGGATTGAGCTATTTATTGGATGATTATCACGAAAAATACATTGATTCAACGTTCAAAAGAACTGAATCGGTGCCTGGGGCTTTTGTGGAATATACCGAAACAATTCCCGATAAATTGGTGGTCGTGTTGGGCGGTCGGGTAGATTTTCATAACCTTTACGGAACTCGTTTTACGCCTCGATTTCATCTAAAGTACAATCTATCAACGAATACTGCGCTGCGTTTGAGTGCGGGGAAAGGTTGGAGAATGCCAAATGCCATTGCTGAAAACTTTGGAATGTTGGTAAATTCGAGGCAATTATCGGTCATTGGCATTATTAAACCAGAAGAATCTTGGAATTTTGGGGCGAGTTTAAGCAATGATTTTTATCTTTTCGAGCAAAAAGGAACCTTGATTTTAGATGCCTACCGAACTGATTTTCAAAATCAGTTAATTGTAGATATGGAAAATTCCGATTTGGTAAGATTTTATAATTTAAAAGGAAGTTCATTTTCCAATAGTTTTCAAGCGGAAGTTAATTATTCGCCCATCACACGAATGGATATAAAACTGGCTTACCGAGTATTTGATGTACAAAATGATGTGCAAACTCCCACAGGCGAACTGACTTTATTACCAAAGCAATTTGTTAATCGTGACAGATTTTTAATGAATTTGGCGTATACGACAAAATTCGATAAGTGGAAATTTGATTTTACGTGGCAATGGAATGGAAAACGAAGAATCCCAAATACGAGCGAAGGACATATTCATTCTTCGACTTCACCGTCGGTTTTTGCACCCGCTTTTTCTAATATCAACGCCCAAATTACGAAGGCATTTTTTAAATGGGAAATGTATGTTGGAGGGGAGAATTTGAATAATTTTACGCAAAAAGACCCAATTTTTGGAGCAAATGACCCTTTTGGGAAAAATTTTGATGCCTCAATGGTGTGGGGACCCGTTATTGGGCGTATGGTTTATGTGGGAATGAGGTATAAGATTAAATAGCTATTAGCAATCGGCGATTAGCTTTTAGCAATTTTATAAGGTACAAATTAACCAACTCAATAAAATGCTGATAGCCAATTGTTATTAGCCAAAAGCAAAATGAAACAACAATTCAATATATCAGGCATGACTTGTGAAGCCTGTGAGTATAAAATTCAACACGTTTTCTCACAAATTCCAAGCGTTAAATCCGTTACCGCCAAACATTTAGATAATTTGGTGGTAATTGAAACGGATAACAAAATTAGTACAGAAACCATTTTAGCGGTTCTGAAACCTCACTCAAAATATGGATTAATTACTTCTCCCGATTTGCAAAGTACTCCTGTAATGCTATCGTGGATGAGCCAATATTATCCTTTGTTATTGATTGGCGGAATGATAACTTTGGTTAGTTTTCTGACTTCATTTCATTTGGGAATCTATGAGTTGCAGCACTTTCAAATAAATTTGTTTTTGCATAATTTTATGACGGGCTTCTTTTTAGTATTTTCATTTTTTAAATTATTAGACGTAAAAGCTTTTGCGGAAAGTTTTCAAATGTATGATTTATTAGCAGCAAGATTGCCAGTTTACGGTAAAGTTTACCCATTTATCGAATTGGCTCTGGGCGTACTTTGTTTGATTCATTTTCAAACACAATTTGTTTACATGGCTGATATTGTCATTATGGGGTTTGGAGCTTTGGGTGTGATTCAGAGCGTGGTGGATAAACGAAAAATCCGTTGTGCCTGCTTGGGTTCGGTGTTTAATTTGCCGATGAGTACCGTAACCATCGTTGAAAATTCGTTAATGGTCTTAATTGGAATAATTTTGTTAAACTTGTAGAAAATAAGGGAATGAATTGAAAGGCTAACTGCTAATTCAAAGGCTAGTAAATTATTAATCACTCAAAAATAAATTATCATGAAAAAGAATCTAATGTTATTTGTTATTTTATTGGTTTCAGTATTCACTTTTGCGGATGCACCAAAGCCACAAACAGTTAAAATCAAAACTTCTGCCATTTGCGAAATGTGCAAAGAACGCATCGAGAAAAAGTTGGCATTTACTAAAGGTGTAAGCGATGTTAATTTGGACGTTGAAAGTAAAGACAAAGTAGTAACAGTGATTTTTAATCCGAAAAAAACATCTTTAGAAAAAATCAAAAAGGCAATTTCAGAAGTTGGTTATGCTGCCGACGAAGTAGCGGCTGAAACGGCTGGATACGAGAAATTACCAGGATGTTGCAAGAAAGGTGGGGGAATGTGATAAATTGATTTAGGATTTGGGATTTTGTTTTTGTAAATCCCAAATCTCAAATCGAAAATTTAAGCAAGCATTCCCAAAAGAGAAGCTAACTTATCTTTTAAATCTTTTCTATCAACGATAAAGTCAAGGAAACCGTGTTCAAGTACGAATTCAGCACTTTGAAAACCTTTTGGGAGGTCTTTTCCAATCGTTTCACGGATTACTCTGGGCCCCGCAAAACCGATTAATGCGCCGGGTTCAGAAATATTAAAATCGCCTAACATGGCATAAGAAGCCGTAACTCCGCCCGTGGTTGGGTCGGTCAAAAGTGAAATGTACGGAATTCCTGCTTCGGCCAATAAGGCTAATTTTGCTGAAGTTTTTGCCATTTGCATTAAAGAAAAGCCTGCTTCCATCATCCTGGCACCGCCCGATTTTGAAATCATTAAAAATGGAATCTTATGTTGCAAAGAATAATTGATGCCTCTCGCAATTTTTTCGCCCACAACCGAACCCATCGAGCCACCAATAAACGAAAAGTCCATCGCTGAAATCACAATATCCGAACCTTCCATTTTTCCAACCGCCGTTCTTACAGCATCTTTCAAGCCAGTTTTCTTTTCAGTAGCTCTAATTCTATCCGGATAATTTTTGGTGTCCACAAAATTCAATGGATCGCCTGATGATAACATTGCATCCAATTCTGTATACTTTGTTTCATCAAAAAGAAGCTCAAAATACTCTTGAGAGCCAATTTTTTCATGATAATTACAGTTTGCGCAAGTATAAGCCAACAAACGATGTTCACGAGTGTGCATGGCTTTTTTACAAGATGGACATTGATACCAAAGTCCATCAGGAGCTTCACGTTTTGATTCTGTGGGGGTCAAAATACCCTTATCTTTTCTGGTAAACCAAGACATATTTATTTATTTCAGGTTTTAAGCATTGGGTTTTAGACTTGAAAATGTGATTCAAAACTTTCGCTTGAAAAATAAGTCCTAACAGCTAATTATTTTACAAATATACAGTAAAAATAAAAAGGGTAAGAGATGAAAAGGAGAATATTTGTAAATCCTGACTTTTCACTTCTCACCCATCGTTCAAAATAGGGCAATACTATTTTGAATAAATTGCTTTACGCACAATTACTTCCTCGCCTGCTTGCATACGTACAAGGTATATTCCGCCCACGAAACGTGAAAGGTCAATCACTTGATTTAGTTCTTTTCCTACACCTTGATATTCCATTGAGGAAACTTCTTTTCCTGAAAATGTTATTACTGAAAGCGTTAAATTTCCAATGGGTTTTTCAAACTTCGCTGTCATCAAAAACTGTCCATTACTACTTGGATTAGGCGTTAATTTAAGCTCCATTTGTTCTACCGTTGGCTCACTTGCCAAAGGAACTACGTTCACAACCGGTTTTGGATTATTGCCTTGAATATTCAAATTGTCCACTGCCCAACCCCAACCGTATCCACCAGTGTCGGCTAACATTCTGAATCGAATCAAAATTTGGTCTCCCCCTTTAAAAGTACCCGATTTAAGCATGTTAATTACTCTGGGCTTAAACAAAGTGGCATCTGCGACTGCCAGTGAGTTTCCATCTGCATCAATATTGCTATCCCATGTTTTTCTCCAGACCGTTTGTGCGTTGGCATCCCAGCCATCTTGAAAGGCTGCCCAAGTTTTTCCACTATCCTTTGAACCTTCCACAATCACATAATCGTAAAAATTGCGATTTACTACTCCATTAGTTTGAAACGCTATTCCATTATCACCGGGCTCAACTAAGGCTATTTCGTCGAAATAAATATTGGCAGTATCGCTACGTACAATAATGGGTTTCAATAAATTAAAAGTGTAATTGGTAAATTTATCGGTTGTACTTCCGGGATAATTATTCTCAGAACCATCGGCGTAGGGGTGGTCAGACTGCATCGATTTTGTGCCTCCATTCAAAGATTTAGACGCAAACCCTTTCAAAAAGAAATCCGCAACAGGTGTACTTTCAAAGTCCGTTGTGTATTTGGTTACTGCTGATGCAATTTTTTGCACTTGAATATCGTAAAACCCAGTTTTTGGCAAAATTACCTTATTTTTTAAACTACTTTTATCTTGAACAATGATTCGAAAAGAAATTTTCTCACCACCTTTCAATGATAACGAGGTAAAGTCAAAAGTTCCGGTAAAAACATTACCCTTTCCGCCCGAAATTAATTCAATTAATGTTCCTCTTTTCAAGCCAAAGGAAGGAAGTGCTTTTCCATCTAATTGATATTCAACGTAAACGGTATCAATGCCGATATTATCTGTTGCACTTAATTCTGGGATTGCCACTTTTGTATCCACCGCAAAAATAGAGGATAAATTATTGGCAAAACTTACCTCTGGTTTGGTGGTATCAGCGCCAACTTTAAATTTATAAGGCGTTGAAAAAGTGAATGTTGCGTTAGCAATTTTAGAAATGACGGGGTTTGGCGCTTGGGCTGGCGTAATCATTTTCCGGCCGGCGTTGTCTTCGGCCGTAAAATAATACGTAATTACTTTCTCTTTTCCATCGGCTGGTAGCGTAAAAGTAAAGTCTCCTGCATCACCTTTTGGCGTTAATTTTACTTCAGTCGGTGCCTTAATTACATCTCCTAAGCTATAAATTAACTTTACGGTTTCGGGTTTATAAGTTGTGTCACTGAATACTTTTACACTAAAGGTCAAGGGTTTTGTTAAATCCTCCGAATCCGTAAAACGCTTATGAATAATGGATGAACCTACCCAACCCATTTCTTTGAAAAATGCAGATACGATGGGGCCAGGATTGGCATTTACTTCACCATTAGCGCCCTGTGGAGTCATTAAAGCATTAATTGTTCCTGTTCTGTAGGTAATTTCATCTAAATGACTGTAGCTTGACCCTGGCTCATAAACCTTGGGGACATATAAACGACCAGGCGTATTATTGTTTGCTTTAAGAATTTCGGAAGAGTTAATGAAAAGACTATCACCCGTCAAGGCTTTCAATAATTCTGCTGATGGGTTTTTAAAAATATCAGTATTGAGAATTTTCTGATTGGCAAAATTCTCGACAAAATGGTCAAAAATAAAAGGAAGTCCTCCACTGGTGACAATGCCCTGCGCAGCGTCCCCATCATAAGGTCTTAAAGACCCAAAAAATCCCAAACCATGCCCAATTTCGTGTAAAACGGTAGAGACTAAATCTTGACGATTCTTGGGTGGATTTCCGTCCGTTCCCAAATACCAGTTAAAATCACCATTAAAACGAGCTATAATATCTGGATTATCTCCATTCAAATTTACGTGGTTCATTTTTTCTGCCAGTGCAATTGGATAATACGTAAAGGCTTTGTTGGCACCAGGAAAATCACGATATAGCGAAGCCGCCGAGGCAGAACCCAAAACGTTACGTCCTAAACTTTCCCAATTGGCAGTTATCCGAATCGAAACATCCGAGACTAAAATAGATTGCCAAATATCAACGGCACGTTGAAAAGCTAGTTGTGCATCCGCAGGAAAATCAACGTAGGTTACAATAAATTTACAACGGTCGGTTTCTGGACGAGCATTCTTATTGAACTTACGTAAATATTCGGCTGGTGGTGGCACGTAGGTACGAACGTATGGTTTTGAAAAATCAGGGATAGGACATTCTATGACTACACCAGGAATAGAGTGCGTATCCAATTGTTTTTGTCCGTAGCCCAACCAGAAACTGAGCATTAGGATGGTGGAAAGGGATAATTTTTTCATGTAAGATGATGGTTAAAACAATTGGTAATACTTTACTAAAAGCAATTTTTGAATATATTAAAGTAAATATAACGATTGGATTTTATTTTTGTAAAAAAACAACAAAAAGCCTTCCTAACAATTAAGTTAAGAAGGCTTTTTTCAAGAAACAATTTTATTATTAATATCCAGGATTTTGCTGGGTGGCAATGCTTGGATTTGCTTTAATCTCACGATCCGGAATTGGCAATAATGCTTGATTATCATTCCAGTTTGTCAAAACTTTTGCTGCTCTGCCTGTCCGAACTAAATCGAAGAAATAATGACCTTCCAAGGCTAATTCCAATCTTCTTTGTAAGAAAATCTCGTCCTTCAAGTCTTGACCCGCCAAAGTGCTTGCTGCTGCTGTCAAGCCTGCACGGGTACGGATCTGATTAACGAGAGCCACAGCATCAGCATCTTTTCCGGTTTCTGCTAAGGCTTCTGCTTTGTTCAACAATACTTCCGCATAACGGAAAACAATTGGAAAATCTGTTCCGTTGATCCGGTAATATTTTAATTGAACATCATAAGAAGTCGTTAAAATACGACGTGTATCAGTAAGAGAATACGCAGCCGTCAAAGTTGGTGAAGGACGAACCTCGTTTCTTCCACCCAGTGAAGATGAAAACAAGAAGAAGGCCAATGAATTACTATTGGTTGTTTCGAAATTCAATTCCCAAATACTTTCTTTTGTATTCTGCGTGGCAAAAATGCTCTGAAATGGCGTTACTAAAGCAAATTGATTCAAAGCTTGAATCTGACTAGCCACCGCAATTACTGTTGCATAATCTTTCTGATACAAAGCCGCACGACATTTTAGCGCCAAAGCAGATCCTTTCGTTACCCTACCTTTGTTGGAAGCTAATAAATTTGGAAACGCAGCGTCGAGATCAGTATAAATTTGTTTATAGACTTCCGCTACGGTGTTTCTCCCAACGGTCAATCCATCAAGCGATGCTGTTGGTTCGGTTACCACCGGAACACCGCCCCACCATCTCACCAAGTTGAAATAAGATAAAGCTCTCATCACACGGGCTTCTGCAACAATTTGGTTTTTTTCAGCATCAGAAAAACTACCATCTTGTACGAGTGGAATAGATTTTATGACAATATTAGTCCTTAAAATTGTATTGTAAATCCGGATCCACATATTCGTTACCGAGGCATTATTGGTAAGAATAGAACGGTTAGAAATTTCAGAAAAATCCCCGAAAGTACCTGTCCAACGAAGATTTCCTCCTTGAAGGTCTGGTAACAATTGGTAGCGAGTCCCTAGATAATCGGCTGATTGAAACCCGTTGTAAGTTCCATTCATTACTGCTCTTGCCGTGGCAGCGTCTTTTACGTCCGTTGAAACCTGACTTTGAGGGTCTTGGACAAGCACTTGTTCGCAGCTAGTTAGTGCTAAAACAAAAGCTGAAAATAATAATATTTTATATTTATTCATGTTCGTATAATCTTTTTGAAATTAATGATAGTTTTTAGAATCCGATATTTACCCCAAACGTATAAGTTCTTGCTTGTGGAAAAGTTAAGAAATCTGTTCCTTGGGCTGCATTGGCAGTGGTGTTTGACGTACCCCCAATGGCTGTATTTTGGGAATTGAAAGTACTAACCTCTGGATCCATTCCTTTATAATTCGTAAAAGTCAATAGATTTTGTGCTTGGGCATAGAATCTGATTCTATCTACCTTAATTTTATTGCTCAACATTTTAGGTAGCGTGTAGCCGAAAATTACATTTTTGAAACGCAAATAAGAACCGTCCTCCACATAAAGATCCGATACTCTTCGGTTGCTGTTTGGATCCCCCCAAACGGCTCTTGGCACAGTTGTATTCGTATTTGTTGGAGTCCAACGATTTAAAACTGCATCCGTTTGCCCAAAAACACTATTCATACCTTCCGAGAAATTACGGGTATAATTCAATATTTTATTACCCGAAACAAATTGCATGAATATCTTCAAATCAAATCCTTTGAAAGTAAAATCGTTGGTAAAGCTACCAAAGAATTTAGGTTGCGCAGAACCCAAGATCGTTTGGTCATTGGCATCAATTTTACCATCTCCGTTCAAATCCACAAATTTTATATCACCTGGTCTTGTAGCCGTTGATTGATAGACCGTTCCGCCATTCGTTTTTGGTAAAGCATTCGCAGCGTCAATTTCCTCCTGCGTTTGGAAAATTTTATCTACTTTATATCCTCTGAATGAACCCAAAGACTCATCTTGTGCTACCCAACTACCAAATCCTGCCGCAAATGGATTTCCGAAGATTTTCCGAACTTTATTTTCATTGGCTGAAATATTGAAATTAGAAGTCCACGAAAAATCTTTAGTTTTTACATTTTCAGTTGAAATTACGAATTCAAAGCCTTTGTTTTCCATTTCACCAAAGTTTTGTAGAGCCGTTGTGAAACCGGAGGTAGCTGGAATATTAACATTCAACAATAAATCTTTGGTATATTTTGAATAATATCCCGCTGAAAGTGTGATTCTATTTTTAAATAATCCAAGGTCAATACCAACTTCCGAAGTGGTAGTAGTTTCCCATTTCAATGTTTTATTTTCTAATTGGCTTGGCGTTAAAGCGGCTTGCAACTGGTATGCACTACCCGAACCTAAAAGACCACGTGAACCAAAATTCGGAATTTCTGAATTACCCGTCAACCCGTAACTACCCCTTACTTTCAAATCGCTGATTAAGGTAATATCATCCATAAAACGTTCTTTATTTACACGCCAAGCCCCAGAGATTGATGGAAAATACCCCCATTGATTATCCTTTCCAAAACGAGAAGAAGCATCCGCTCTGAAAACACCTTGAATTAAGTATTTTCCTTCAAAATCATAGCCAAAACGTCCGTAATAAGAAACTAAGCCCCATGAGGTTCCGTCAGATAAAGCATCCGTTTTTGTGGCTCCTGCGGCTAATTTTTTAATTGAATTTCCTGGAAAACCTGTTGCTGAAGCATATACAAAATCATAAGAAGATTGTTGGTAATCTGCTCCGGCCGTAACGTTGATATTGTGGATGTTATTAATTGAATGATTATAAGAAAAGTAATTACTGGTGGCCAAATTCAAATTACCGCCACTCGTAGCAATTCCTGAACCGTTTACACCAGAAGCCGCATTCAAGGTATTTGGCAAAAATCTATCGTCTTTGAAATTTACTTGGTCAACATTCCAAGCACTTTTAAATTTTAATCCTTTAATGATATCTACTTCGGCATTAACGCCCCCTAACAAACGCCCAAAAGTGCTTAAGTTATAAGGTTCAAATGCGGCTGCAACGGGATTTTCAACCGAAGATGAATTATCTTTACCGTAAGCACCATTCGTAAATCTGGTTGGAATATCCGAGGCCATCAAAATAGCTGCACTCAATACCCCATAAATATTATTGTCATTATTGATACGATTTGAATATCCGTAGGTATATCCTAAAGTTGCTCCGATTTTAATTCTAGTGCTCACTTGGTTATCTACATTGATTCTACCCGTATAACGTTTGTAATCGGAACCCACAATAATACCAGATTGGTCGAAAATTGAAGCCGAGGCAAAGAAAGTTGTTTTCTCATTTCCACCTCTTGCCGAGATGTCGTACTGTTTGATTGGAGCTGTTCTGAAAATCTGATCTTGCCAATTAGTGCTGTTGGCTTTCGTTGGGTCACCGAAAACAGCCACTGTTCTAATATTTCTTGCTTTTTCAGCATCCGAATTCACAAAAAACAGTTTACTTGTGGCAGGGTCTTGTTCTGTGGAAGAATTGGGATCATTTGAAAAGAAAAAAGCGGCAGCATCCCCGGGCGTTCTCCAGGCAGCCGTTCCCGTTCCGAAAGCTGGTGTCGTAAGTCCTCCTTTTGCATCAAGCACACCGTAGCGATTAATCACCATTTCTTGCAATAATTTGGTTTCTTCAGATCCTGAAATACTTTTCAACGTAGTGTTGTATTTCTGTGAATTTCCCGTAGAATAGTTGAAAGTAATTTGTGTTTTTCCGGCTTTTCCTTTTTTCGTGGTAATCAAAACAACGCCATTGGCGGCTCTTGAACCATAAATAGCCGAAGCCGCTGCATCTTTCAAAATATCAATTGATTCAATATCAGATGGCGCAATATCGTTTAATGCGTTGGTTGTTTGATTTCCAAAGCCTAATTGAGAAAAACTACCAGTACTGATAGGAATACCATCCACTACGTACAAAGGCTCGTTGCTGGCAGTGATTGAACTTCCTCCACGCAAACGTACGTTTACACCCCCACCGGGTGATCCTGAACTTGAGGTTACCATCACACCCGCCGCACGACCTTGCATTGCTTGGTCAAGACCCGTTACCGGAATGTCTTTAATGGCATCACTCTTAATAGTTGAAACGGAATAAGTTGCTTTTGATTTAGCCTGCGTTCCATAACCCACAATTACTACTTCATCCAAATCAGTTGCCGCTGATTTCAACACAATGTTTAATTCCGTTTTTGCACCAACTGTCACATCTTGTGCATTGAAACCCACAAAACTGAAAGCTAATTTTGCATTGTTTGGCACACTTATTTTGTAGAAACCGTTTGCATCAGTTGTTACGCCACGGGTGGTTCCTTTTACTGTGACACTTACCCCTGGAAGTGCCGAGCCTTCTTCTGAGGAAACTACTTTTCCTGAGATAACTCTTTCTTGGGCGATAACTTGAAAAATTGTGATAAACAAAATTCCAATCATCATTAGTAATCGTTTTTTCATGCTCGTTTTTTTAGTTTTGGTTTGAATGAAAGTGATTTGATAAAAATAATAAAATAACAATATCACCTTAACAATGAATATATTTATTTGTTTTGCTAAAGTAACGGGAATTATATAAAAACAGTCATAATAAGCAAATGTTTTGCGAAAAAACCGAACAATATTCTGTCTAAATACTAAAATAGTGGTTCAGTATTCAATCCCATAAATAATTTTTATCTTTGTTACCTTAAAAATATCTCAACTCGATAACTCAAAAATATGTCCACAGAATTAGATGCTCTTACCCAAACAAAAATCAATGCTTGGCTTTCGGGTAATTACGATGCCGATACCAAAGCAAAAATCAAAGAACTTATAGCAGATAAAAAAGAAACGGATTTAACGGATTCTTTCTATAAAGACCTCGAATTTGGAACGGGCGGAATGCGTGGCGAAATGGGCGTTGGTTCCAATCGCATGAATAAATATACCGTTGGAAGTGCTACGCAAGGGTTTGCCAATTATATTAATCAAGTTGCAGGTCCGGGCGACCCCGTGCGTTCAAGCGTTGCGATTGCGTATGATTCAAGAAATAACTCACCCTTTTTTGCGAAAGTTGCTGCCGATATCTTCACAGCAAATGGTATTAATGTATTTTTATTTAGTGCTTTACGCCCAACGCCCGAATTATCTTTTGCCATTCGGTATTTAAAATGTCAGGGCGGTTTAGTGGTTACGGCTTCGCATAATCCACGGGAATATAACGGATACAAAGCTTACTGGAATGATGGTTCGCAAGTGGTTGCTCCGCATGATAAAAACATTGTTGCGGAAGTGAATAAAATTCAATCGGTGGATGAAATTAATTTTGTGGGAAATCCAGCCTTAATTACGATGATTGGTGAAGATATTGACCTCCAATATTTGAAAACAATCCAACATAATTGCATCAATCCCGACGTTATTGGCCGTCAGTCAGCATTGCGTATTGTTTATTCATCCATTCACGGAACGGGGATTACACTCGTGCCAAAAGCCTTGCAATTGCTTGGTTTTGAGAATGTTAGTGTAGTGGAAGCCCAAGCCGAACCCGATGGTAATTTCCCAACCGTTCTATATCCAAATCCCGAAGAGGCCGAGGCCATGTCCTTGGCCATGAATCAAGCCCAAGAATTGGATGCTGATTTAGTCATTGCCACCGACCCCGATGCCGATCGGGTGGGAGCTGCCGTGAAAAATCCTGCCGGTGATTGGGTTTTACTGAATGGGAATCAAATGGCAAGTTTGATTATTTACTATCTTTTAGATGCGTGGAAAAAAGCGGGTAAATTGACGGGGAATGAATTTGTCGCCAAAACGATTGTAACCACCAATATTATTGATAAAATGTGCGAAAGACAGGGCGTTAAGTGTTATAATACCCTCACGGGTTTCAAATTTATTGCGGCGGTTATTCGTGAATTGGAAGGCAAAGAAAAATTTATTGGCGGAGGTGAAGAATCGTATGGATATTTAATTGGGGATGCCGTTCGAGATAAAGATGCCGTGGCTTCATGTGCGATGATTGCCGAGTTGACCGCTTATGCCAAAGATAATGGAAAATCATTATTTGATTTCTTAACGGAAATGTACATGGAAAATGGTTTCTATTACGAAGGTTTGATTTCACTAACCAAAAAAGGCAAAGCAGGTGCGGAAGAAATTCAACAAATGATGTTGAAGCTACGGGCAAACATCCCCGCAACCGTGGCAGGTTCGGAACCGATTACCGTGTTGGATTACAATAATTTGACTTCCAAAAATCTCAAAACGGGCGAAATTACTAATATTCCAGTGGGTTTGGGTATGGAATCATCTAACGTAATTCAATTAGTTTTGGCGGATGGCACCAAAGTTTCTGCTCGGCCATCGGGTACAGAACCTAAGATTAAATTTTACGTTTCGGTCAATGCTCCTTTAAATAATCCAGCAGATTTTGAGAATGTTTTGGCAAGTTTGAAAGCGAAAGTTTCAGCCATTCAAGAAGATTTGGGATTGAAATAGAAATAAAGTATAATTACTGGCGATTATTGTGACCAAATACGAGATAAACATGACCGTTTACTAAGTTTATTGTTGATGTATTTATAAAATGTGTTTAATTTGTGCTGTTAGATATTCTCGAGGGTTCATAAACCAATCGTCTATTCTAGTTATCATTTAATCAATTTTCCACCCTTAATTTTTTGTAACATGAAAAAATTACTAACTTTTTCCTTTCTTTTAGCAGTATTGCTAACTACTTCTTTTAAAGGCTTTTCACAAGGTTTTAAACAAGGAGACAAATTCTTAAACGCAACTATTGGACTTAACTCATATTATAGCACAGGTCTGCCTTTGGGTGCTTCTTTTGAAGTAGGAATAACAGATGCCATTAGTGTAGGTGGACAGGCAGATTATGCTTCTGGCAATTATGGCTCAGGTCTTGGATTTACCGCATTTTATATTGGAGCAAGAGGAGCTTACCATTTAGGAGAGATTCTTAAAATAAATTCTGATAAGGTTGATGTTTATGGAGGTTTAGGTTTAGGCTACCGTTCTTTTAGCTGGAAAGATGGCTATAATGGCGTTGGTTACAGT
>Ga0114959_10001046_pt1 | contig 25290 bp, 21 predicted proteins | sample C_130625_EF_Meta_FD_87317 | JGI IMG/M metagenome (GOLD analysis project Ga0114959, IMG submission 87317) | Freshwater microbial communities from Lake Croche, Canada to study carbon cycling - C_130625_EF_MetaG | ecosystem: Environmental > Aquatic > Freshwater > Lake | place: Lake Croche, Canada... | reverse complement strand
CCCGACGTCGCTTCCCGAGTGCCATGCCCCCTCCTGGGTCTGTCTCCGATCAAGCCGTAGCCGATGGCAGCAGTTTAGCGCCCTCCGCTCGGGCGCGAAGGGGACTTTGGCCACAGCCTGCTAACCAGCGAAGTTGTTCCGGCAGTGCACCATGCGAAACCCGATTGATAGACCTTCCGGGGAGCAAGCAGGGACTTCGCCAAGAGGCGACAACTGGTCTATCATCGAGCCGCCCGAGGTTCTCGTCCACGCCCCCCTCGAAGCCACGAACTCTGCCACGCCCGGCGGAGATAATCGCCCACCTCGCCAAGGCCGTCCGGGGCCGAGAGAAGGCGAAGAAGGTCATCGCCAGCGCCGTCTACAACCACTACGTCTCCCAGGCCGAGCGCGACCGCGACGGACTCGACATGGGGACACAGCATATTCTCCTCCTGGGTCCTACCGGTTCCGGAAAGAACTTCACCGTCAAGACGCTCACGGAGTATCTCGGGTTTCCGGTGAGCTTGGCCTGCGTTACGGAACTGGTCGAGACGGGCTGGCGTGGAAGGCCCGTCAACGACGTCGTCAAGTCGCTCCTCGAACGCGTCAACAATGTCGCCTGCCTTGCGGAGCGCAGGATCATCTTCATCGACGAGATCGACAAGATCCGTTGCCAAGACACCGAGGGCCAGCGAGACGTGAGTGGCGAGGGGGCGCAGAACGCGTTGCCCACGATGCTCGCCGGAAGGATCACCGACGACGTCGACAGCAACCACCACGAGCCGATCGACACGTCGCGGATCCTCCTCATCTGCACAGGGGCGTTCGTCGGCCTCCAAGAGATCGTCGAGCGCTGCCTCAGAGAGTCCGGATCGCCGACCATCGGATTTCCAAGCCGTGCGTACCGAGACCTTTCTGGGGTTCCCAACCAGTCGATCCACGCAACGCTCCGGCGGACGACCACGCCCGATTTCGTCGAATTCGGAATGATCCGCGAGTTCATCGGTGGTTTCGCCGCCGTCATGGCCCTCCACGAACTGGTACGTGCCGACATGCGGGCCATCATCAGCGAGGCCACGGAGGACTCGGCGTTCATCCGGCAGCGGAAATTCACCGAACTCCAGGGCATCGACCTAGAGATCACGCCCGACGCACTCGACTGGATCGCCGACGACTCCCTCCGGCTCGGCACCGGTGCACGCGGTCTGCATCGCCAGATCGGCGCCGCGGTCGACTCTCGCTGGGGAGAACTGGCGGACGGCTGAGTGACCAGGGTAACGATCCATCGCGATTGCCTGTTGGGCGAGGCGGAGCCTCGTGTGGGAGGGGGGAACGGGAGGCGTCCTCGCGTCGATGAGCAGTTGAGGCTGGACTGTGTCGCGAGCCTGCCCAACACGCCGACCTAGACGCCGACACGAATGACGGACATGCTCCCGAGCGGCATCACCGACTCTTCCGGATGGTCCAAGGGGACAGGGCCGGGAGAAGCTCGAGTGGATTAAGGCCAAGGACATCGACTGGGAGAACGCGTCTCGCAGTGCCAAAACGTGGTGGGTCGCGCTCGAGAACTCCAATGCGAAGCAGTTCCACTCGTTCTCCGCGTCGCCGAGGATCTGAAGATCGTCAAGGCGACGATCGGCGATTTCTTCCTCACCTACGTCTAGAGTAGTTGAGACAATGTCATGGCGACCCGCCACTACCTCGACTACAAGAAGATCAAGGATGATGAGGATTGCATCAACAAGGAGAAGGAAGGGCGGAGCAAAAACCGCCCTCCTGCGGACGACTCGCCCGACAAGAAGGAAGGCTCCGACTCGGACGATGACATCCCATTCTGACGACCGTTCCGATCGCATTCCATCGGCTGGCCCGGAGGCGGGACCGACCTAGCGGCCGATCACCGCACGCTTCGCGAAACGAATGCCCCACCGCAGCGCTCCCGCTGCGGCCACCCCACGACGGAGGACCCATGGCACGCCGATCGGTGAAGGCCACCTATACCCCCACGCCCCTTGACACCGCGCGAATGAAGTTGCCCGCCGCGCTCGACTTGCTCCTTGAGCAACTCGCCGAGCACGTCCACGACGTATGGGCCAAGCAGCGCATCAAAGATGGATGGCGCTACGGCCCCGCCCGCGACGACGCTCTCAAGACGCACCCCGGCCTCGTGCCCTACGCCGATCTCTCTGAGAGGGAGAAGGCCTACGACCGCAACACCGCCGCGGAGACCCTCCGCGCCATCGTGAAACTTGGCTACACGATCCAGCCGCGCTGACCGGCGTTTTCATCCCTCCCCGCAGGGGTCACCCCCCGGCGGCATCGCTGCATCCCCATGACGCGATCGCGGATGGAGTCGGGAAGCCCGTCGGACGGCGGGCTTCCCGAAGGAGCGGACGCATGGATCGCACATGGCCGATTCCACCGGCGGAGAAAACCGTTGCCCCTTGAGCCAGGACCCGAGAACGCGGAGTCGCCGACGCCGTCCGTTTGGCATTTAGTGGCAGGTTTTCAGACCCTTTGACACTCGCCATCGGTGCCGTTGTGATGACAATCGGTATCGGCGGAAATATCGAATACACGAACGGGTTTCTTCCAGTCTCGGTGCCAACGATTTTTCCGGACGGCCTCCCGGCGATCGCGACAGGTGCGGTGGCTGGCGTCTTTCTCCACGTGGTCTTCGGTGGATGTATGGAGAAAGGCCCCGAAGCTACGATTTCCACCCAAACACCGATCGGCCCGCCAGACGTGCGAGAGTTTTTCCAAAGGCAACATGTTTATTAGGAGCGCGCTGACATCTCCTTCCCCGGAAAAGACGGCTGGCGATAGGACAGTTCCCACGGTCAATCGCTGGCATTCCACACTGTGAATCACGCGGAGATCTGTGATGCCAGTATCACGGGAGTGCGTTTATTGCAGTTCGAGAAACCAAATCGATGCTGCATATCACGACGACGCTTATCTGCTAGGACAGATTCTTTAACATAAGCGAATCACTACGGTCTATGGCGGAAGTCGCCTGGGATCGATGGGCGGCTCGCCGGATAAAGCAACACCTTTTCTGTACATCGCGTTTTTCAAAGTGGGTCATCTGGCTTCCATGGTCAGGTAGGCACGTTCCGTTTCCTAGTCATCGCTGATCTCGGACAGGACTGCGGAGGCGAGGCGGAGGAACAAGGCCTCGTTCGGGAAGATCGTCGCGACGCGGGAACGTCGCTTGATTTCCTTGTTAAGTCGCTCGAGGCCGTTGGTCGTGCGGAGGCGTCGCGATTGCCAGAAGGGACGCGGGGGACAGTGAAAGCCTTCGGAAGATTCGCCTCGATCCAGTCGGCGAGCTGCGGCGCGACCTTTCGGTAGCGGGCGACGACATCCTGGCGCCGCCGCTGAGCCTCGGCCGATTCATCAGCGTCGAAGACGCGGCGGAGATCGGCCGCGACTTCTGCCTTCATGGCCATCTTTGTGACGTGGGCCATCGCGTTCTGCATGACGTGACACTGACACCGTTGCCATGGCACGCCGGGCAGCACGGCTTCCCTGGCGGCACGAAGGCTGGAGTGATCATCGCTGACAATCAGCGCCACTCCGAGCATGCCCCGACCACGGAGCGACTCGAGAAACTGACGCCAGTGGACCTCGGCTTCGCTCAGGGCGACGCTGCATCCGAGAGTCGACCGCTTGCCGTCGGGGCCGACAACGATCGCCGTGAGGAGTGCGCAGGGCACGACGGTGCCATCAATTCGTACCTTCTCGTACCGGGCATCAAGGATGAGGTAGATAACTTCGCCCAGAGCACGGTTTCGCCAGGCATCGAGCTGCTTGTCGAGCTCGGCGGCGGCTCGGCTGACCTGCGTCGAGGTGACCTCGAGGCCACAGAGCTCCTCGACGATCTTCGTGACCTTCCTCGTGCTTACCCCCTGGACGTACATCTCGGCGATGGCGATCGTCATCGCTCGCTCGCTGCGGACGCCTCATTCGAGTGCCCGGGGATATACTGGGGCGGCCCAGGTCGTCGCGGAAACCCCGGGTCTGGCGAATCCGCACATTGACCTCGCCGACGCGGGTTTTGAGGGCGTTCGGCTTCAATCCGTTGGCGTAGCCTTGACGGTCGGGACGCTCCGAGACTCGGCTCTGAGGGCCTGCTCGCGCTCGATCCTCTTGTCTCGATTCATGAGCGAGGCGAGGACCTCGGCGATCGCCGCAGGCCCCAAATCGATCAGCAGTACATTGAGGTCGGCGAACGCCGATCCGATTCCTTCTTGGTGGGTCATCGCAGGTCTTCCTTTTTTGGTGAGTTAGCACTTCCAAGAAAACCTCGATGGCCCGCCTCTTCAACTCGCGGCCCTGTGTGGGCCTGCCCTCAGCTCGCTACGCTCTCCTCGGGTAGGACCAAACAGGATTTACAGAAGGAATGTTGCACTAACCGTCGTCGCTGCGACCGTGCTTCCCAGCAACGCTCCCGACACGCAGACGATCGTCGACACCTCGATCGATGCGGCCTTGAGCGCAGAGCAGGCCGGAGTCGAGAACGACCTGCAGGCGATCGTCGCCGACAAATGCTACCACTCGACGAAGGTCGTGACGCTCGCCGCCGGTCTCGGGATAAGGGCCTACATCCCCGAGCGTGCCTCGCCGAAGCAGCGCCGCTGGACAGACAAAGCTCCAGCAGATCAGCGGGCCGTCTACAACGCGCGAAGGCGGACGCAGAGCGACCGAGGCAAGCAGCTCTCTCGACTGCGAGGCCAGCTCACGGAGCGATCCTTAGCTCATGCCTGCGACACCGGAGGGGCGAGACGAACATGGATGCGAGGACTCGCAAGCGCGACTAAGCGGCACCTGATGATGGTCGCAACCCGAAATCTCGCGACGATCATGCCGGCGATCTTCGGAATCAGTGCTCCGAGAAGCCTGCAGGGGCTCCGCACGCTTCTGCAGACTGCCTGGATCCGCTTCGAGCTACTCCCGTCTGCTCTGGGCCGTCTGGGGCCGGCGCTGGTCGCGCCCATGACGCCGTGGTCGCGAGCCATCGGCGGCTGATGATCAGACGGTCAGAGACTCAGAAAACGACTTGGGCCACGGGCTGCCAGCGTAGCAGTATTAGCTTTTCAGTCTGCGGGCGAAGACGCTGGTCGGCCCGGTTGACCAGATTTGGAGGTAACCGAGCCGCTGGTAGAAATCAGCCGCGGAACGTTTCCCTGGCACACCGACATGGAGCATGGAATTGCTGAGGATGATCGAGTGGAATCGCCCTTCGGATTGCCGCTCGATCTCTCGAACGAGGCGAGACCCGACACCGTTGCACCGCATCCCTGCCTCAACGAAAACGTTGGCGAGTTCCACCACGTCGGGAGCGAACGGGGTGCAGAAAGCGAAGCCGACGACTTTGCCGGCGGATTCAGCCACTGCGGCAGGCCATGACGCGATATGGCGATCAACACGCTCCCGCGAGAGGCTGCGGCAGCTCCCTTGGAGGTAAAGCTGGACGATGGCTGATGAGTCCGCGACGACGGCCTCTCTTATGTGCAATGACTCTTGGAGTGGATCAGTCATGTCAACGGCCCTGTCTTGGTGAGGGCGAGGGAAAAAGTGAAGCGTTCTTTCGACACGGCCAGAGATACCCTTGGCGGGTCGCCATCGCGCAGGCCGCCTCGTGGATTTGACGGGCACGCGCTAGCGTCTCTTCCCCGTGTGGGCCCCGCGAGACGAGCAGGCGTGCCCTGAGCCAGTTGCACTCGAGTTCAAACCTGGGCATGGGGGCGGTCGCAAGGAGCTGCTCGACTCCCATCAACACCGACGAACTCGCTGCGTGATCGCCAGATCTCAGATTCAGATCGGCACGCGCGAGCCGGGCCTGTATCCATCCATCGAGAAGGTCGAGACTCCAGCAAGCGTCGCTCGCCTCATCGAGCGTCTTGCCGGCCGACACGAGAATCTGCTCGGCCATGGCATCCTCCTCGATGACCGCCTGATGCCATCGCGTTGCCTCCAATCGGCCACGGAGAAGGACATTGAAGGCCATGTCGTCGGCAACTCGCCGCCGATGCTCCTCGCTCCAGGAAGCGACTTGCCGACAGATCTGCTCGGCGGGGGCAAGACGCTCCTCTGCTTGCGAAATCGCGACGCGGTCGATCAGGAAGCTCGTGGCGAGAAACATTTTCTGGAACCGGATGTCAGGGAGTTGTCCGGCTTCCTCGGCGGTCGCCGCGTCCTGATCCTCGAGGCGGAGGCCCTCTGCAAACATCTTCTCGGCATCTTCACCTCTGTCGAGAAGATGGTAGACCCAGCCGAGAGCGCTGTAGGCGTCCATGCCGCGAAGCCGGGCCGAAGACACCAGCTCGCCTCTTTCGGGATCACCGATCCCGGCGAGATCGTGGCCCCGATCGTGGAGAACAAAATCGGCGATTGTTCGTGCTTCGATCGCGATGGAGGCAGCTTCTTCGAGGCAGAGGCAATTCACCAGGCTTTTGACGAGAAGGACCCGGTCTCGGATGGAGTACAGACGAGCTGTGAGCCGCTCTCTGCCCGGGCTTCTTGTGTGGACGATGTCCGACCAGATATCGAGTGCGGAGCGGAAAGCTCCGATCGACTCGCTGAATCTCGCCAGCTTCTGCAAGTCGTATCCGGTTTCATTGAACAAGTCCCCGCGATGATACGGATCACGAAGGCCCTGGCGACATTCCCGCCATGGATCGCGATAAAAGTTTGTGAGAAGAACCAGGTCGTCGCTTCGGGAAAGGAGGCGGCGGTAGACGGGGCGATTCACCTCGCCACCGCGGAGCTCCTTGAAGGCGATGGTCCAGGCTTCGACGATCCGGGTGGGTGTCAGGCAGCCGTGTGCGGTCGCACGCGACAGGGCTCTGACGCGAAGTTCGTAGCTTTCCCTGTCGCCATCCAGTTTGATCCGGTTGGCGTGGTCACGGTAATGGGTGAAGAGAGCGCTCTGGGCAGCATTCCACGTCGTGGGATCATCGGAGCGAAACGTCTCTGCGATCGCCGTGCGGATGAGGTGGTGACGAAAATCGAGCCCAAGCCCCGGATTGCGGAGAACCAGTCCGGCACGGACCAGCGCGTCGCGTGCTTTGACGTACATATCCTCGTCTCGCGTTACCGCGTTGAGGCAACGCAGTTCGGCGTCATCGCTCTGCCGCAGCACATCCACCTCGCTCGAGTCAACGCAACGCGAAAATAGGCTCATGGTTCTGGCCACCTCCAGCATGGCGGTGCGTAGCTGTCGCTCCGTCGATGTTTCGCCGAGCGAATCCGCGTGGCCGAGGAATTCGGCCCATCGGGCGGCGACCCGGAAGTTGTGTTTTTCTCCATTGTCGAGTGCAATGTGCCTGTCGTGCGGTGTGGGCTCGCCGGCGGCGATGCTGCGGGTGGGCGATCGGTCGCGGATCTCGAGATGCTCGACGACGGGGGTGTCGCCGTGTGCCGTGATTCGAAGCCGTCCTCCGAAATTCTCTATGAGAAAGCTTGCCATCAGAACCAAGGCGAGGGGTTGGCAGCCGACGAAACATGCCGCCTCCTCGAAGATCTGCTCGTCGGTGAATCTCGTGTCGCCGGGAACGGCTTGGAGCGAAACGGCCTTCCCTTTTGCTTCGGGAAGGCGGAACGATCGCAGAAGCGTCGAGGCATCGGGCAGATCAAGGGCCGGGATCTCGATGGCAGCGAAAATCCCGTCGTTCGGCAGAGGCAAGGGCCAGTAGGACGTGAGGAGAAGCGTCCAGGGTTGCACGCGGGTTTGTCGCTCCGCACCCAGGTGGAGGAGCCGATCAACAAGATCCTGCAGTTCATGGTCACGAAAGCGGCCTTGGTGGGCTCCGGTCAGGTACTGGAAGGGCTCCACACCGTCGAGGATCACGAGGCCTCCGTGCTTATCGATTGCATCGGCGAGCGTCTCACCGCGATCGTGGGGAGCAACCTCGTTCCGGGTTCCGCGGCCGACGGCGAGGTAGTAATCGAGGGCTGCGTTGAAAAACTCTACACTGCCGGAGGACGTGACGTGGTCCGTCTCGTTGGCGGCTTCCTCGGCGACGGACTGCCCCTGGCCTTCGAACGACCAGGCGAAGGCGTTGGGGAACCGGGAGCCGCGTTTGCCGAGCCGTTGATTCCGACGCAGTTCGTCGACCCAGTGAGCTACAACACTTGACTTGCCGATTCCCCCGGGGCCGTGGAGCATGACAACTCGGCAACGACCGGCATGCGCTCCGGCGAGTTCGTCGAGTCGTGTGAGGATCGCGGATCGACCCGTAAGTGCTCTGATCCGTCTGTCCCGCGCGGGGGGAAAGACTCGAGCCACGGTGGCCCGCCCCGCCAATCTATCTCGCACGCCGATTAACTCGGTGCGGGCGAGATCGACGAACTGCTCGTTTGAATCGAAGGAGCATCCGTACTGTCCATGGCCCGTCGTGATTTCTTGCCAGTGCACCTCCTGGTCTTCTGCGTCGGCGTTCGCGAGTTGAACTCTTCCGTCGCCTGTCGCACTGGGACGTGGCCGGTAGATGAAACACTCCTTCTCCAATCGAATCGCGAAGATCGCCTCACATTGGGTGAACGATGGGTACTTGAGCGCGCGTTGCCCTCGCGTCCCCACACCAGTGGCCCTCTCCTCGAGTGCGTTCCACAATTCAGGTTCTGATCGAGAGAATCGCAACAGATGAGTGGCTTCCGGTTCGGCTCCCCTCGCCTCACCAACAATATGGATCACGGCATCGCAAGTACGAATGCAGCCGGCAAGGGCTTCGAGGAGCGTTCGCCCATCGCGAATCGAATGATTTCTGCCGATGAAGTCTTCCTGAATCCACACCTCGCAGAAATCGCGTAGTGCTTCGTTGAGCTGCAGTCGATACGTTCCAAACTCCGATGACACGCACGACACGAACACCTTGAGTTTCCCGGCCATGGTAGTTAACCTTGGGAAGTGATTTGTCGGAAATTGAAGTGATCCGACGAGAAGTCTGCTCTTCGAAGTGAAGAGTTGCCGCGGGGGGCCTTCAAGGTCGTGCCGAAATCCAAGGAGGAGATTCCTTGTGGCCGGCGATTCCTGACTCACGCCGGGAGATAGCCCCAGGAACAAAGGGCCGTGCGATCATTGTCCGGGATGATCGAGCTTCTCGCTCGAGGGTGCTGGCCATGTCCATCGAAGTCCACGCAGGAATCGCCATGGTGAATCCGAACGGCCGAGTGACTTGTTCTCGTCGTGCGGCCCTGATCACGACGGGAGGTGTCATCATGGCACGAATGGCGATCGGCAGTGAACCCCAGGGTACTCTCGAGAGCCCCCTTGTGGACTCCCTCATGAGCGAGGCCGATGCGTTCGATGGCTTGAGCCCGGAATGCCCCGATGACATCCGCGAATCGCAGTCGATTGTCGAGGTGTGCCACGTCGCGTTCGATGGTCTCGTGCACCGCGGGCAAGTCGTTGTCCATCGAGACCTTGCCGCCGACATTCGAGCGGTTTTCGATGTGGCCCTACGCATGCGGTTTCCGATCGCCTCGGTCATTCCAATTTCGCACCCACGGTTCAGGAAGGACGGACGCTGGAACGACGACCTCTCGATGGAGGCGAACAACACGTCCGGGTTCAATTATCGAGCGGTAACTGGCGGAAGTCGGCTCTCGAATCATGCTCGTGGGAGAGCCATCGATATCAACCCAACTCTCAATCCGTACGTTAAGGAGGCCTCGGTGCTTCCTCCAGGGGCCCGGTACGATCCTGATGCGCCGGGAACCTTCACTCCCGATCACCCGGTCGTGCGCGCGTTTCTGCAACGGGGATGGGAATGGGGAGGAATGTGGACCTCACTCAAGGACTACCAGCACTTCGAGCGACCTCTACCCGAAGAGTGTTGAAGGTCAAGTGCACACTCCCGCCAAGAAGGCCGCCGTCGGGATCGATGAGACCGATGGGGTGGAGAGCAACCTGGGCCGGGGAGCGGATGCCGCGTGGCGCTGCGGGCACTGAGATGGAATATCACGAAGGCTTTAGGCATCTTCAACGCAGCCTTTCGGAGTGGAGCCCATCCAGCGGAGGAGCTGCGGCTGCGGTGGGGCCTGAAGGGTTGAACCCCCCAGCGGGAACGCCGGAGCTTTCGGGGGTTCTCCGGGAAGCGATGCTGATGACTGATGCCGCAGCGATCCGCGAAGATTCCATCGGCTTCTGTCGGGGGCAGATTGACGACGACAAGCTTCTCGACAGGCTTTTTCATCGACTTCAAAGCTGCCTCATTGGGATCGAGGTCGTGACGGTGGCCATGATTCTGTTGTGGCTCCGCGCCTACGCCGTCGGCCGTGTGGGCGGGCAAGCGCTGGGCATCCCGGAGCCGGAGTCGATGGAGGACGGATTCCTCCTCTTTGCCAGTGCCGTGAATCGGTCAAACGGCGTGTCTTGCCTCGTGTTCGGCCTGAAGCCAGAGTTGGCCGAGGCGGTCGCTCGCGGCGATTGCTTCGAGAAAGCGTGCGGGGATCGCTCGGAGGCGTTGGAGTTGGTGAGCCATTCGTGCAAACCCGCTGACGGGCTCCGCTGTGCCGCCGAGCTGTTCCTCCCAGACAGCGAAACCTGGCATGGAAACGTCCCCAAGCGGCAATTCAGCGCGTTCTGAACGGGAAGGACGGATCCAGCGGGCCGAGTACTGCCATCTGGTGGATCGGAAGCAAGGAGCGAATCTTCGATGGCCAACGTCTTCATCTCCCACGCCGAAGAGGATCTGCCGCTTGCCCGCGCCTTGGCAGCCTCCATCGAATCGGAGGGGCACCACGCCTGGCACTTCACCCGGGATTCGAAGCCGGCGGAGATCTACGTCAACGAGATCAGCACGGCGATCGGCGCCTGCGACTTGGTGATCCTCATGGTTTCCCATCCGGCGCTCGACTCATACCACATCGACAAGGAGGTTCTGCTGTGCTACGAGCAGCAGAAGAAGATTCTGCCGATCCTCATCGGGGTGAAGGCCGATGACATCAGTCGTCGCCGGCCTAATTGGAAGCTCGTGATCGGTACATGTACGCACCTCAAGTGCGAGGCGAGCCAACTCTCCGACATCGTGCCGGGGGTCGTTCAGGCCTGCCACGACGCCGGCGGGGCCCCTTCCGATCAACGCGCGCCCGCTTGGACATCCGACTCGCTGCAAATCGACATCGAGTCGCTCGATCGTGTTGTCTTCCAGACCCCGCTCGTGAAGCGGTTCATCGATGGGCAAGACCAGTTTTTCATCTCGGCGAACAAAGGAATCGGCAAGACGCTGCTCCTGAAGTGCAAGCGTGCCCGACTGATGGAGTTGCACACCAAAGGCAACGGGCGTGCCGAGCTGCTCTTCATACCCAGCGGGAGGCCGTATCTCGATTTCATGGGGGGCGGATTGCCTTCGCTGAAGAAGCCCGTCGTCGGTCTCCTCTCCGACCTCCGAGCCTGCCAGCGGATCTGGTCGTTCGCGATCAGGGCGGCGATCCTCGCACACGTGCCGGGCGGCATCGAGAAGCTCCCCGGGGAGCAGATCACCGAGGCTGCGGGGGTTTCGTTCGGCACGATCGTGCCCCGCGGTGCCGCCGTGACGACGGTCTTTCGCGCGTGCCTCGATCTCCCCCGCAGCACCATCCTGCGGCTTCTCGACCGGGTCGAATCGCCGCTGGAGTACGCCTTCCGCGGCATCCACACGGGGGTTTGCACGTTCATCGACCGCGTCGAACAGGGGGCCGCAAGCCTGCCGCCCCTGGCGTGGATCAACGTTCAGGCGGGGCTCGTCGAAGCGGCCTGGGACGTGATGAGCAGCAACAGTCATGTCAAGGTCTATGCCACGATCCGGGAGGAGGCCTTCGCGTCCTACGAGTCGGATAGCAAAGCCAATCTTGCGACCGCGACGCTTGGCCTGCGGTATTCGACATCCGAACTGCACGGAATGATCGATCAGCTCTGCGGGCTTTACGAGGCAAGCACGACGTTCAGCCGGTTCGTCGGTTGCGATCGCGTTCGCGGGAACGACGGCACCGATGAAGACACTTTCGACCACGCGCTTCGTCACACCGTCGGCCGGCCCCGCGACCTGATCGTCCTTTGCCACGCGGTGTCGAACATGCCCCGCGACATGGCGGCCGATGGCTTCCGCAGGGTGGTGCGTGACACCGCTGCCAAAGTCATCGCCGGGAACGTCTTCGCCGAAATGGCTCCGTTCCTCGACTGCCTGGGCTCGGTTGAGGAACGGCGTCGTCTGTATGCCCTCCTGCCTGCCGACATCCTCACTCGCGACGAGATCGAGCGGGTCTGCATGGCATTCAACGAGCTCTCCGACACGTCGTATGGAGTCGTCCGCGCCGCCGGGGCATCGCTTCGGCATCCGCTCTGCGAGCTCTTCAAATGCGGCCTGGTCGGCACCGTCGACAGCGGCCTGGATGGTTCGATGCCGATCCAGCAATTCAAACAGCCGCACGATATCGTCACCTGCGGCGACTGCTGCCTGCCGATGGCCGATCTGTATCTTCTCCACCCATCCCTGACGGCGGCGATCAGGGCCCATCGCGGCAACGATGGCTTCCTCGTGTGTCGTGGGGTTGTCGTCGGCCACCGTCAAGCCTGGCGCAAGGAGCACTCGGCACTCGTGGCATTTCAGAAGGCTCTTAACCCCCACCGGGAGCATGATCTCGGGCGACGTATCGCAATAGTTCTCGAGGAGATCCTGTCGAGCCGAGGGGGCGAGCGACCGGCGGCGGCGGAGCGCGGCTTCGCCTCCTTCGATGGCGTGCTTGAAGAGCAGGGGCTCGACGACGTTTGGCTGGCATTCGATCGGCTGCGTGCGGTTTTGGGTGCCGAACGGGAGCCGGGCGGGGACAGCCACAGTTCAACGGAAGGCACTCGCGACCGAGCGTGATGACCGCGAACGAAGGTGACTTATGCCGTTCCCGTCCCTCGGCTGCACGCTTCTTCGATTCCTGCCAGAGCGCTCCCCCGAGGCTGTGGCCTGGCTTGGAAATCCTAATCCAGTGGTATGAAGGTCTATGCCCCTGTGGGGGAGGAGACTTTCGATGACATCCAAACGACGGAAGAAGCACAAGCCGGAGCAGATCGTCGCGAAACTGCGTGACGCAGAAGCGATGCTGAACGCGGGGAAGGACCTGGCGGCGGTGCTGCAGGCTCCGGCGATCAGCGAGGCGACGCTGCACCGCTGGCGAGCGCAGTAAAGCGGGATGAAGTCCGAGGAGGGGAAGCGGCTCAAGGCCCTCGAGGACGAGAACCGGCGTCTGACGGAAATCGTGGCTGACCTCACCCTCGACGACAAGAGACGTGAGCATCTCTCGGAGGGAAACTGGTGAGCCCTTCCCGGAAGCGAGCGGCAGTGACCGAGCTTCAATCGAAGTTCGGGATCTCCGAGCGTAGGGCCCGCAAAGCGATCGGCCAGCCACCCAGCAGTCAGCGACTCAAGGCGAAGCCGAGAACCGACCAGGCACCGCTGATGAAGCGGACCCTTCAGCTGGCTCGTGCTCGGCCGCGGTTCGGCAATCGAAGGATCGGCGGGCTGCTCGTCCTCGAAAGATGGCGAGCGGGGCTGTCCCGCGTGTTCCGACTCTGGAAGCGAGAGGGGCTGAAAGTGCCGCACAAGAAGCCGCAACGGCGTCGTCTGGGCACGAGTGTCAACGGCTGTCATCGACGCAGGGTCGAGGCACCGAACGACGTTTGGTGCTGGGACTTAATCTTCGATCGCACGGCGAGCGCCAGCCAGATCAAATGGCTCTCGAAGATCGATAAGTTCACGCGGGAGTACCTGGTGCTGAGGGCCGATCGCGGGATCACGAGCGCCGACGTGATTGATTCCCTCGCAGAGCTCTTCGCCATGCGGGGCGTGCCGAAGCACATCCGCTGCGACAACGGCCCGGAGTTCATTGCCAACGAGCTTTGAGCTTGGCTCGATCCCGTCGGCGTCTGAACGCTCTCCATGCGAGCCCGGTAGCCCCTGGGAGAACGGCTTCGCCGAGAGCTTCCACAGCCGATTTCGTGACGGCTGCCTCGCACAGGAGATCTTCGCCGGACTCCACGACGCCAAGGCGATCACGGCGGCCTGGAAGGACGACTACAACCACCGGAGGCCTCACGGCTCTCTTGGTTTTCAGACCCCGGCCGGGCTCGCCGCCGCGTGTGCGGCATCCACCTCGGGCAAGGCCTCGGCTCCTGCCGCACACGCGGCTGTTTGCCTCGGTCAGACCCAACCCTAAACCCTCATATCGCCCGGTACAAGAAACCCAAGCCGGTCAGCCAGAGCGAAGCCTTGGAGTTGACAAACCATAGCGTTTGCCGAACTCACGTAGCTGCGACCCACGTTACGTCAACGGGTAGTGCGAAGCCGTAGACCGCGGGTTTCATTGATCTTCGATGCTTCCGAGACACAGACCTCCATACCGCCTGGATCAGGCAGGATTTCCAATGCAGGCCAATCCGGCGTCTTTCTGGCGTGCTGGTAGCCACCGAGGCCGCCAGCCAGTTACGTGACAAAAAGAGAGGCATCATTCCGGACTCTGGCCAGACGAATCCCCCCCCCGAAGCCGATGATCAAGCAGATGCCGAGCGAATGTTTCGTTGTAGAGCGCCCCTGGGCGGCGGGCCCGAATGAGGGCGAGGGCCTCCTCCGCCGGCATGCCCTGGCGCACGAGCGCCAAGCCAGCCACGAGTGCCGATCGGTTGAGCCCCATGCCGCAGTGTGACAGGACGCGATGCCCCTGGCCCATTAGAAACGCGACGAGATCGGCCACCGCATGGAGACGATCGAGGTTCGGCAGTTTCCCGTCGTCGATCGGGAGATAGACATAGAGGATGCGGTCGGTGTGGGCAGGCACGCCGCGGTCGACCCCTGCCTCGAGATCGACGATCACGGTGATGCCACAGTCGTGCACCGCCTGCCAGTCTTCGATGACGCCCGAGATCCAAAGCGATCCCTTCTCGTCGATCGGAGTCGGGGCGTGTGCCGGGGGAGGAGGAAGGTCGTCGCTCATCGATGTCGGCTCTCGTTTGGCTTCGGGAATTGGATGCTTCGAGCGAGCGTGGCTCGCTGCGGATCAGTCGAGCGACGACTCGGTAAAAACCACGTCGCACAGCGGGCGCTCATCCCTTGCCGTAACGGCAGGAAACCGCACGTCCGCCACGACCCTGGACCGGAACACCGTCCGCCGGTCGCCGCGGACGATGATCAGCCGCAGGTCGGGGGCGGTCTCCAACGGCGAGTCGAAGCTGGCGACCTTCGTGGTATCGAACCTCAGGTGGACCACGCCGCCGTCCTCGACCGGGCCCTCCGCGAGGAGGTCGTCGACGAGGGGATCCTTGTCGTAGAGGATCGCGTGGAGTCCGATGAAGTCGGCGACTTGCGACCATCGAGTCTCGATCCTGGCTCTGACATCGACGAGCATGGAAGCGACGATCCTCGGCTGAAGGGCTGGCCCGTCGGCGTGTCGATCCACGGCGCGTCGCGGCGTCGGGGAGGGGCGGCGGACGACGGCACCAGTATACCTGCCGCGAGGGGGCTGAGCCGCCGACAGAGGAGGAACTGGGGGCCACCGCGGTCAGTTGAACGCAGGGGATGGAACACCCCATACTGCTGGCCGGCGGACGCCGGGGCATGATCGCAAGGCCCTCCGGGCGTCACGCCCGCATCGTGGAGAAGATTTGCCATGCCCCGTGAGCCTGCTGCGACGACGATGGGCCGCGACCTGCCCACGCCGTCGGAGATGATCGCCCACCTGAATCGCTTTGTGCGCGGTCAGATCCGCGCCAAGCAGGACATCGCGGTTGCCGTCTACAACCACTACCTGTCGCAGGCGGTCAAGGAGACCGACGGCGATCTGGGCCGGTACCACATGCTCCTCCTCGGGCCCACCGGCTCGGGCAAGACGCACATCGTCAAGACGCTCGCCGATTTCCTTGGGGTTCCAGTCTCGTTCGTGAGCGCCACGGGGCTTGTCGAAAGCGGCTATCGAGGCCGGCCCGTCGACGACATCATCCGATCGCTCATCGACCGCACCGGCGACGATGCCAGGCGCGCCGAGAAGGGGATCATCTTCATCGACGAGATCGACAAGATCCGGAAGCAGAACACCGGCGGGTCGCGTGACGTGAGCGGGGAGGGGGTACAAAACGCCCTCCTCACGCTCCTCGACGGACGGCTCTCCGACAACGTCGACAGCCAGAAGCACGCTCCGGTCGACACTTCCCGGATCCTCTTCGTCTGCACCGGCGCCTTCGTCGGCCTCCCTGACATCGTCCGTCGCAGGCTCGGTGACGACGACAGCGAGACGATGATGGGCTTCCCCACGCGCGTCGCCGAAAAAATCTCCGAGATCCCCGATCAACCTATCTACGAAGCGCTCTGCCAGGCGCAGACGGCGGATCTCGTCGAATTCGGTATGATCCCAGAGTTCATCGGCCGATTCGCTACGATCACGGCGCTGCACGAACTCGGGCAGTCCGACCTCCGCGCGATCGCGAGTGAGTCGATCGAGGGCTCAGCGCTCGCCAAGCAGCTAAAACTCGCCGCCCTTCACGGCATCGATCTCGAGATCACCCCTGACGCCCTCGACGCAATCGCCGCCGAGGCGATCCGTCTCGGTACCGGGGCCCGCGGGCTCGCCCGGCTCATCGGTCGGGCCGTCGATCCGGTTGACCACCGCTGGCCAGAGCTGGCGGCAGATGGCGTGACGGGGGTTGTCATCGACCGCGGGGTGGTCGAACACCACCGCGAGCCGACATTGAAGCGAGGCCCGTCGAAACACTCCAGACGCGACACCGAGCTCCGTCGGTCGTGCCTGACAACCCTTCCCCCCGGCCCTGCGCCCTACATGGGGCGCGGCGGCAGTTTCATAGACACCTCGGGGTGGTCCGACGAAAAGATCGTCAGCGAGATCGAAAAGATCAAAAACGAGAGTCTTGATTGGGCCAACGTCAGGGACAGTGCACGGCACTGGTGGGAGCTTTTTGAGACGGAGAATAAGGATAAGTCGCTCGTGTTGCGTCTGACGGAGGAACTCAGGCTCCGCAAGGCCAGCATCGACGAGTTCTTCCTGGCGTTCGTCTATAGCAACACCGACAACATACAAGCCGTTCTCCATTTCCTTGATTACACCCGGCTGAAAAAAAAGGATGAGGAACGGAAGCGAAAGAGCGAGTGATTGACGGTGCGGTGCTGAAGAGGGTGGTAAGCCGACGTCATGGTTGGGAAGGAGCAGCGGCGTGATATCGACGCCTTGTTGAAATGGCGGTGATCGATGCTGAGCCGTCGTGAAGAAAGAGCGTCACAGACACCATGGCTTGGAAGAGCGTGGATAACGTGCCGACTCGACCGCAGGAGGTTGTCTTGAGTGCAAAGCATTCAAGACAACCAGAAGTAGTCCACGTGGAATCCATAGAGAGGACCCCAAATGCGATACGCCGCTCGATTCTTTCTCTCTCTTTCAGTCGTTCTTGCGGCGCCACACCTCATGGCCCAGTCACTCGAATTGTGGGACACAAGACCGGACGACATCCATGTGGAAATACGGTGCGTCGACAGAACGAAGGCGATGGCGTTTTCGGTAGACACCGCTGCAGGAGCTGCCGGGGTTGGCACGAAACGCTTCTCATCGCACACACCAGATCAGGCAAAAGAATACGGCTTCATGGGCGACACCGCTCATTTCGATTCTACAGAGGACAACAAACTCATCCGCGACCCGAGTGTCATCGTCGTTCGCCTCAAGCACTCCGAAGGAGCGAGGTACAAAATCACCTTTAATGGACTCAGGGAATGCCCGAACTGCAACAAAAGAGACCAAACAAAAGACAAGAGTTTTGAAACCGAGATGCTTGCGAAAAAGCAGCTCGTAAACATCACATTCCAAGAAACGGGAAGGGATCCTCGCAGCAAGAAGGGATGGGTCATCGACAATCGGTCCGGAATTCTAAAATGGGATTCAGGCTATTGGATTGACCCCGGTATGGCGGGCCGCTCCTTCAACATAACGTGCGTCAACCTGGACATGTCACTCATCGACGACAGCATTAGGCATAAAGTTTCGCCGATGTCCAAATTCCAAGAACTAGGCGCCTACGGGGACTTTGCCGAAAGTGCTTACGGAAGTGAGGTCGGAAGTGAGGTCGCCGTTGAAGGCAATTTACACCACAGCGGCGGCCATATGGGGGGCGGAAAAAACGCCTCGTTTGAGGGACAGCCTTCCGACAAGCACAGCGACTACTTACTGATTAGCGGCGACGGCGGGCAGGACACGCACAAAAACTACCGATACACGTTTGACGTAGTCGACGTCGCGGAAGGGCACAGCGAGTCCTTGTCCGAAGCACTCCTTGCCGGGCTCGCAGCGCCCTTCCCCCCCTTACGGCAACCGCTGCCTTCTAAAGCACATCCTGCTGGCGCGATCCCCCCAGGATTTAGGGCCATCACCTGTAGGTGCAAATGCTGTCCGGCGGACCCCAAGTACGTGATCGCGTTTGCGGGGACTACTGCTTGGTCTCTTTCGGACTGGATATCAAACATATCGCAAGGGCTGCCAATCGTCGTGCCGATTGGCAGCATGCAGTCTTACGAGAGCCGAGTCGCTCCGCACTATGAGTTTGCAGTTCAATACGCGTCTTGGGTGATCAGGCAAAACAAACTCGGATATGGCGGCGGGCTTATGGGTGCGCCATCTGTCAACAACCTGACGGTCGCTGGGCACTCCCTCGGCGGAGGCCTATCAAGTTATGTGTCCGGCTATTACAGCGTTCCAGGGTTTGGGTACAACCCAGCCCCGCTGGCCTCTGCCGCCCAAGTGTTGATGCGTGGCGAGCGTCGTCCTGACATGTATTTCACCAATGTGCGAACCCCTCTCGATCCCGTGTCTGGGTTGTTGCCGGTGCTTCCTTTTCAAAGCTCCTTGGTAGGCCAGGTGTTTACGGTTGAATCAGTAGGCGACTGGGGGTCTTCGTTCACCGTGAATGACCACATGATTGGGTCCATCGGAGAGAGAGTTATTGGATACCGTGCCCCTGTGCCTCTGGGAAAGTAGCCGGCGGAACGGGTGGAAGGAATCGTCTCCCGGTGTTTCGCTGTCTTGCCACGACTGCTCGCCGCGTTGCTTTCTGTGCTTTTTTGCGGTGTCTTATTCGTTTGGCCACGTCGGGGATCGAAGCGGGTTGATCGCGCTCCGCGGTCGCTCGAGCGTCAAAACGGCTGGTCATCGTCCTTGAGCCAGTCGCGTGATGGCCCGCTTAGGAAGGGACCGCGTGGGCGGTGGCGGGCTTCGTAGGCGGCTTTGGCCCGGCGATAGTCGAGGTAGTAGAGATTCGCTTGGATGTCGGGCGTGTTGCTCTCCTGAAAGCTGCGGTGGAAATCGCGGATGGTGTTCCCGCGGTTTCGCAGTTCCTCCGCCAGCCTGAAGAGCAGCTTCGGTCGGTGGCGGTTCTCCTTCTCGAACTCGAGCCACCACTCCCGCGCCGGACTGCCCGTCTCGCACCACCCGAGGGCCGAGCGTTTGATTTCCTCAAGGGCGTTCCAGGACCCCTCGGTCGTCCATGAGGAGGTGTCGGTGAGCGTGGGGGGGGACGATGCCTCGGCAAGGAACGCCGACGGCCGCGGGGGAACCTGCGCCAGGCAGGCGGCTCGCAGTTCGTCGTCACGCCGGCGATGGAGCGGCGGGCCTTTCTCGATCAGGGGCTCGGCACCAGATCGGACGACGTCCTCGCCGATCGTCACGCGGCACACGCCGGCATCCGCCAGATCTGGCCAGCGTCCATCGACGCAGTCCACGGCTCTTCCGATCAATCTCGCGAGCCCCCGGGCGCCCGTGCCTAGGCGGGCCGCCTCTCCCGCGATCCGATCGAGGGCTTCCGGCGTGATGACAAGCTCGATGCCGTGGATCCTCGCGAGGTCGCGCTGCCGCTCGAGCGGCGACGACTCGGTCCCTTCGCTGATGATCGAGCGGAGATCCTTCTTGGAAAGCTCGTGGAGTGCCGTGACCTCCACGAATCGGCCGATGAACTCCGGGATCATCCCGAATTCGACGAGATCAGACGTCTGGGCTTGGCAGAGAGCCTCGTAGATTGGCTGGTCGGGAATCTCGGCAGCGTTTTCGGCAGCGTGGGTGTGGAATCCCATCGCGCTGCCGCTGTCGTCGTCGCCGAGCCTGCGGCGGACGATGTCGGCGAGGCCGACGAAGGCGCCGGTGCAGACGAAGAGAATCCGGGAGGTGTCGATCGGGGAGTGCGGCGTGCCGTCGACATTGTCGGCGATTCTTCCGTCGAGCATCGTCAGGAGGGCGTTTTGCACCCCCTCGCCACTGACGTCCCGTGAGCCACCAGTGTCCTGTCGACGGATTTTGTCGATCTCGTCGATGAAGATGATGCCGCGTTCGGCGAGCCGAGCGTTGCCGCCGGCGGAGTCGAGAAGCGACTTGATGATCGCGTCGGGGGATCGGCCCCGGAAGCCTGCTTCAACGAGCGACGTCGCGCTGGCAAACGCCACCGGCACTCCGAGGTGTTCGGCGATCGTCCTGACGATGAACGTCTTGCCCGATCCGGTCGGGCCGAGGAGGAGGACGTGCTGCCGGCCGAGATCCCGCCCGTCGGCGTCGCGCATCGCCTGGGAGAGGAAGTGATTGTAGACCGCCACGGCCATCGCCTGCTTCGCCCGCGTCTGGCCGCGGATGGAGCGATCGAGGTGGGCCACCATCTGAGCCGGCTTGGGAAGAAGGCGGGGCTTCGTCTCCGGCAGGGAGGAGTCGGTGGCAGGGCTCGGGGCCTTGCGTTCGATCGTCTCCTCGTCATCCGGGGTGAGCAAGTCAGGGTCGATCCCGATAAGGACCTCGTTGACGGGGGCGATGACGTCGTCGCGGAGCTGGGGGCGGTAGAGGCAGAGCAACGACTCCCCGCGATGGTAGACCGATATCGTCGGGGTCGGCCAGAGCTCGCAATCCATCGCCAGGCTTGAGTTGCCCGAGACATCGCAGTGAAGGAGCACCGGCACCCCGATGAAGTCTTCGGCCAAGGAGAGAATGAAACGGGAATACTCCTCGCACTCCTCGTCCTCCGGCGACCAGGCGAAGAGAACGACCGGGAGCACGCTCTCCAGGACGCGGTCTTCGAAATCGTCGAAGTCGATCTCATCGAACGTCACAGTGAGAAGCCTTTCATGGTCAGGAGGCGCTGGGGGATGGAATGGGGCTGCCGTGGTGCGATCGCAGGCAGGCCTCCGGCGTCATCGCGGCCGCCGCGGTCGGGCGGCATCGTCGAGCCAGGCCTGCACGGCCGCGACGGTGCCAGGAGCCACCGGGGAATTTGCCGGCCCGACGAGCTCGCGGATCCGCCACCCATACGCCGCAGGCTCGATCGCGAGGGTGGCCCGCTCCGGCATGTCGACCCGATAGATGAAGCACGTTCCGGCGGACACCAGCGGGGCGTAAGCACCGACACAATTCCTCTGCAATCGCCCTTCGGCAAGGAGTGCCGCCGACGTTCGGAGAGGACGGATCGAATCGGTGCCCGCGATCGGCGGGGAGGGCAGTGTCGGCCCATCGGAAACCTCCTCCTGCGACATGCGGTCGACACACGCATCGTGGTATCGCTGCAACGCGGCGAAACTCGCAAGCGGTGCCATGCGGCGGAGGTGCAGGTGATCGATCATGGCCACCGTATCGCGGAGCAGACCGACGCCCCAAGCCGCCGAGGTGTCGCCGCCGTGTGTCAGGATGTCGGCAAGAAGGCGAGGGGAGACGAGCGGCAGCCATCGTGGCTCGCGGAGGAGCGCGACCGTGGTTCCATTCACCCGGGGAGCATGCCGGAGCAACGAGCTGGCCTGGTCCTGCTTCAGGAGGCGCGAGAGCGGATGGAGAATTGCCATCCGACAGGCGGCGGGAGGAACCTTTCGGAGGACGGAAATCGTCGAGCGGGTTGCCGGCAGTCCGAGCCATCCGGCGATCTCGATCTGCCGACGCTCAAGAAGCCTTCGGGCGGCTCGCAGATGCTGCTTTACCGGGGAGCTTCGGAAGCACCAACTCGAGGCGAGCATCCAGGCGAGCGCGGGAGTGGAATCGACGAGATCGTCCCCCCCGTCGCACCGAGCCATGAGGACGGCCAGATGCCATTGCCGCTCCTCGAAGCGGGCGAGTCGGTCACGGACATCGGCGGGAAAATCCCCGACAAACCTGGCTCGGGCCTCGGCCGCCCGTGTCTCCATCTCGACCCGCCATCCTTCTTCCGTGGCGGGCGAAGGGAGCGTGCCGCCGAGCGGTTCGCTCTCGACGTCGTCGTCACACGGTTGCTCAGGGGGGATCGGCGGATGGAAGTGATCGAACGTCAGGCAGGACTTTTTCGGGGTCGTGTCGGAAAGGAGAGGGTCGGCAAGGTCGACACGGAGATGAGGGCGGACCATCCGCCAAGCCTTCGCCTTCGGGGTCTTGCGCCACGCCTGAAGGTGTGGCCACCCGCGCACGACAAGGACTGTACCCCGCGTGAAGCGGTAGTACTTGCCGTCACGGTGAAACTCCCCCCACCGGCGTACCGACGTGGGGCCATGCTGAGCGTCGGTCGGCATCGGGAAGAGCGCTCGACGGCGGCGGTGTGGAATCAGGGAGAAGTTCTCGCCAGTAACGGAGCCTTCGGGTTGTGGGGCCGAACGGCGATCAGAAGTCGTCAGCCTTCGACATCTTCTTCTCGTAGGCGTCGGCGGCGTGACTGACGAAGTGGGCATGGGCGCGCAGCTCTTCTGCGTCGAGCGTCTCGAGGATCACGTCGCTGGACGCGACGATCATCATTTCCTTGGAGATCGGCCCCGCGTCCTGGATCCCGTACCGTGCGAAGAACGTGTTCTCGTTGAGTCGGAGGAGGTTGATGGCGTCCTCGCGACTGAAGCTGGAGAACCAGCCCTTCGATTGCAGGTGTGCCGGAGAGCTGATCGTCACCACTGTCTTGCCGTCGGGGGTGGAGCCGGTGGGGCGAACAAAGACCCTCTGGCTGCGGCCGTCACCGACCTCGAAGCCCATGAGAAAGAACTGCCCGTCGTCGCTGATGACGCCCTTGAGGCCGGCGAGCGCCGCGACGCTTTCGAGTTGCTTGAGCAGAGCGAGCCGTTCCTCAACCTTCATGGGCATTCTCCTTCTGGTACTGTTTGACGACGAGATCGCAGGCGTATTCCGGAATGTCGATGAGCCCTGCCAGCTCGCGCAGTCGCGTCAGTTCACCCTCGTGAACCGCCCCATCGACCGACGCGATGTCGAGCAGGCCGTACAAGACACGATGGAGTTCGATGGCGTTGAACTTGCGCCGCCGCGACCGGAATCCATCGACGAACCGCTCGCGACAAGCGGACGGAGCGACCGCTGCTTCGCGGATCGCAGCGTCAATGTCGACGTCGGGGGGAGCGACCGTGGCGAGCCTCCGCCGCTCATCGTCGCTGACTTCACCGGTCGAGGCAGCGAGATAGAGGCCGCCCCAGAAGAAGTGGTTGGCCAGCATCGTGTCGCCGAGCGGCCGCTCGGTCGAGACCGGGTCCATCATCGAGAGCATCCGAGCGACGGCGGCGTTGGCGTCGGGCAATCGCCCGGTCGGGTCGGAATGGCTGTAAGCGTTCCAGAAATCGAGGATGGCCTGCATTCGGAGGGGGGGGAAGGGATGCGAGAAGTGGTGATGCTCACGCTCGCCATCCTCGATCACTTCCTCGATGAGCCGCTGCCACTGCGAGGCGAACCGCTCCGGCGAAGTCTCCACGGAGGTTGCCACGATTCCCGACGACACCTTGAACAGAGCCCGAGCGGCCGCTGCGGGCGATCCGGCGACGAGGATGCCCGTCCTGTCGGCCGTGATCTCCGCGGCCCGCTGCCACGATCGGACCTTCGCGGTGAGGGCCGGGCCGACGGCGGGATCCTCCACGAGGAGGCCCGCGGCCAGATCGAGGTGCCCGAAGGCCGCGTGGCCGAACTCGTGGCCGAGGACGAACATCAGTTCGTCGGCGGCCAGATGATTGACAGCCCCGCTGGAAAGGCCGACGAACGTGCTCCGGCGTCCGGGGCAGATAAACGCGTTGATGTCAGGGCAGTTGAAGACGAAGCATTCGGTGGCGCCGAGATCGGGGAACTCAGCCCTGACCCGTTCCATCGCTTCGGCGAGATGGGGCAGCACCCCCGGGTCGACGAGCACGGCATTGGCGAGAAAGCCGAGCCGCCGGGCCTGCTTGGCGACCGAATAGGCGGGCGTCGCCAGGCGTGCCTTGACGGTATCGTCGGCCAGCAGCTCGACGAGCAACGATTCGTCGATCGGAAACCGCCACGACTCACGACCGACAGCACGCATGACACCACGCTTCCGGATGGGAGACTCCCCTGGGTAGGGAAAGACTATCCGCCTCGGGCAGGATGCTTCAAGCCGCCATTTCAAGCCGGGCGTCCTTCGCCCGTCGCGGCTCCCTGCGGGGCGATTACCGGCCGAAATCATCAGACTGGCGGCGCCTCTCCCGGCAGCGTGGCACGGAGATTCCCCGCGATCGTCTGGCAGATCCGTTCGAGAGGGAGATCGTGTGCGTTGTCCCCGAAGGGGGCCTCGACTTCGACACCGATCTCCTCGATGCCGAAGAACACGTAGCTAGAGACGAGGACGGCGATGATCGTCGACCAGCCGAACTCGGGGATGAGGACCACAGGCAGCGTGAGGAAGAACAACAGCAACACCCGCCGCAGATGGACAGTGTAAGCATAGGGGAGGAGTGTGGCACGGATCCGCTCACAGCCGCCGACGTAGTCGATCAGTTGTTGGGTATTGCGGTCGATGATCGCCAGTTGAACGCTATCGATCAGGCCTCGCGATCGGGCATGCTCGAGGATCGCGGTGATGCGACAGGCGATGGCCAGCGGGACGTGCTCGGCAGCAAGCACCTCTTCGCTTGCCACCGTCGGGAGGTCGGCCGCCGCCGGACCCAAGCTCTTGCTGCCTCGCAACGCTGCCATCACCCCCCACGGAAAAGCCATCGCCCAGAGCGTGATCTCGCGGACAGCATCCGGGTCGGCGGCGAGAAAGGCGGCCGTCGTCCGCACGAGATTTCTCGACTCGTTGACGATCCCGCCCCAGAGCTTCCGCCCTTCCCAGAATCGCTCGTAGGAGGAGTTGGTGCGAAAGACGAGGAGCAGGGCCAGGGCGCTACCGAGGAAGACGTGCGTCGTGGCAGGCACCCGGAATCCGCGGAGCGTGTCACCGCCAAACTCGTAGGCCAGGGTGAGGATCGCCGTCCAGGCGACGCAGACGCTCACGCGCAGGAGGATCTCGCGGGCCATCGTGCCGCGGATGTCGAAGAGGTGGTCGGTCCAGTGGCGGGGGTTGTAGGCATCCAT
>Ga0114959_10001044_pt1 | contig 25314 bp, 17 predicted proteins | sample C_130625_EF_Meta_FD_87317 | JGI IMG/M metagenome (GOLD analysis project Ga0114959, IMG submission 87317) | Freshwater microbial communities from Lake Croche, Canada to study carbon cycling - C_130625_EF_MetaG | ecosystem: Environmental > Aquatic > Freshwater > Lake | place: Lake Croche, Canada... | reverse complement strand
GTCCGGGCGCGGGGATCGTAGCGGCTGCCGCCGAAGGAGGTCGTCATCCAGTGCATCGGCATCGCGCCACACATGTACGAGATGCACGTCTGACGCCCGACCCCCTTCACACCGTCGGTAAAGCTCCCGAGGACCTCGCCGAAGGCGATCGTTGTCGAGGTGCCGTCCATGCAGTCCTTGATACCGGCCGCCTCGCTATTCCGGAACATCCCCTTGTACGTGTCCGCCGCGGTGATGGTAGCGGCACTCGAGGAGAAGTAGGCCCCGTCGAGCTCATTCCGACCGGCGCAGCCGAGGTAGTTGGTGACTTGGTGATTCGACGTGATCGGATCGGGCGCTTCATCATTGAGGTAGTAGCTCGAGCCAGCCGTCGGATCGAGCGTCATGAAAATCGTGAACTCCGACGAGCCACCCGTCTTCCGGGCCGCCTCGGCGTTGTCTGACGGGCAGATCAGGCCGGCCAGCCGCGTGCCGGTGACGGCGTTGACCTGCGGATAGACGAAGTAATTCTGCCGCTTCGGATCGCTGCCGTTGCCGTAGACCGCGAAGTCGGCGGGGTTCATCTTCATGTTGCTCGGAAACGGTTGATAGACCTGCGTCTGCTCCATGTAGGGAAGGAGATAGATGAGGTGGCCGACGAGCGTGTAGTCGTTCCAGCCGTTGCCCGCGGCGAGGTCTCCGAAGGCCTTCGGAACGATCTGCGACGGCGGGAGTTTCTTCGTCGCCGATTCGTAGTTGAGCAACGCGAGACTCAACTGCTTCATGTTGTTGGAGCAGGCACTGCGGCGGGCCGCTTCGCGCGCCGCCTGAACGGCCGGCAGCAGCAGTCCGACAAGCGTGCCGATGATGGCGATCACGACGAGCAATTCGACCAGCGTGAAACCGTGACGGTGGATTCCGGCACGGCTCGAGCCTTGAAGGACCATGAGTTCACCCCGCGAGAAAGAAGTAAAAATCCGATCATGCGTTAGGACGCCTCACTGTCGGCACACAAGTTGCAAATGCTGCGCCAACAATTCGGATTTCTTCAGTGCACGAATCGATCCGGGTGATCGATGGCCTCGCTGGGGCTCGAAATTGCGATCAATCAGCGGAAAAAAGCGGAGAGGACGGGGTTGAACGGTGTTCCGCCTGTCTGGCGGCCGCCGCCTCTGGGGGTGGGCACGGGGATGAGGCCCAGAAACCGCAGCGCATCTTGCGGGCAGCCGCTGCACGATGAATCGGCAACGCCCCCTTCCGGAGAAGAGACACCGCAGAGCCGGTCAAACAGGAAGGTGGGCAGCGAGGAGCATTTCCAGGTAGCTGCGTCGTTCCGGGGGGCCGCACCCGAGCTCGGCGGCGAGCGACTGGAGGCAGGCGAGGGCGGACGGAATCTCCTCCTCGCCTGCCACGATTTCCAATTCGAGGAAATCCCCCAGCCCTGTCACCGTATCGATCGCCACCTCGACCTCACGGCCTTGCCAGGCAACCCGGGCCGGCCGGCGGCACTTCACCACCTCCCAGACGCGGCGGAAACCGAGGGCCTTGAGGAGCTCCGACCAGGCCTCGAGCGTGGCCGCCCCCCCAGCTGCCTGAGGAAACGCCGCCAACGGAAGCTCGATCTCGCGCCGTGTCTTGGCAGCCAGGCCGATCCGAGGCCCCTTCCAGGTGATCGCGACGCCGTCCCCCGCGCGGCGGAGCCGGAGGGCCTCGTCGGTCTGGGCGAAATCCCGTGAGGGATGGGCAAAGTAGACGTCAGCCTGCTCGATCGCCGGGCGGAAGCGGGCGGCGAGCGTGCCGAGCGCTGCTTCGACCGCCGCCCCGCGGGCGAGCGGAAACTTCAGTTCAACCTCGTACACTGCAAGGCACTCCGCGGTTTGGCTCATCATCAGCCGCCTCCAAGACCGCCGGCTGCGGCGGTCCCCATCCCTCTTTTCTCGCCACACGCATGATACTCGCGCTCCCCTGCCGCCTCGCCCGACTGTTCCGGGGCGTCCTGGCAGGCTCGGTGCTCACGATCCTCTTCGGCGTGGGGTGCGTCGGGCCACAGACGCCCCACCCAGCCGTCGGCAAAAGGGTGGGGAGCGTGCCGCTCGTGGCGATCTTCGATCCTGGCCGACCCGCGCCCTCGTTTACCGGCCGCGTCACGCTCCTCAATTTCTGGGGCACCTGGTGCCCCCCATGCCGCCGCGAGTTGCCCGGCCTGGGACGGATCGCCTCGAGACTTGCCGACGACAATCGATTCCAACTCGTGGCGGTGTCGTGCGGCCCCGGTGGCCCGGATGACCTCGACGAGATCACCGCCGACACGAAGCGATTCCTCGACCGGGAGCGGATCAAGATCGAGCCCTGGTGCGACCCCCGCGGCCTGGTGCGGATGCTGTTCTCCGAGGCCTACGGCTTCGAGGCATTCCCCACCACCTATCTGATTGGCGGCGATGGTCGCATCCGCCGCGTCTGGGCCGGCTACCGCAACCGCGATGAGGCGGAGATCGCCGCCGCCCTGGTCGAGGCGCTCAAGAATGAGCCGCGGGACTTGCCTCAGGAATAGCTCCGGCGCCCGGCGGCGGAGGCTTGAGCCGCTCGAGAAAAAGGGCTGCCGTGGCGGCCGGATCGGCGGCGCTGGTGATCGCAGCGGCCACGGCGACACGCTGCCAGCCGAGGGCGAGGAGGTCGTCGAGGCGATCGAGCGTCACGCCGCCGATCGCGAACGCAGGCAGTGCGATCGTGGCGGCGACCTCGGTGAGAAACTCCTTCCCTGCATGGCTCCCGAAGGATTTCGTGGACGAAGGAAAGCAGGGGCCAACGCCGAGATAGTCGGCTCCCCCGCGGACGGCGGCGAGCGCCTCGCCGATGTCGTGCGCGGTGCACCCCACGACCGCCGTCGGACCGGTGACGCGGCGCACGAGATCGAGGGGGAGATCGTCGCTGCCGAGGTGAACGCCACCCGCTCCCACCGCCACAGCCACGTCGGGTCGATCATTGACGATGATCAGCGCGTCGGCCCCCGACCGGCGTCTGGCCAGTTCGACCGCCAGACGGACGCGACCGACAAGCGCCGGGACGGTGAGCGATTTGTCGCGCACCTGGATCATCCGCACCCCGGCGTCGAGCAAGCCCTCGACGAGGGTGGCGAAACGGCGTGCATCCTCCCCACCGTCGACGAGCACACAGAGCGTGATCCCCGCCAGGCGTTCGCTCGCCCGATTGGCGGAGGCATCAAGCGGTCGCCAGGCCCCCGCGGCTCCCTCAGGATCGCCCCCTTCCTCGACGGCACCTGTGCCTTCAGGCCGCCGGGGGGTGGGGCTGCTTTGGTTGCCGGAGGGGAGTGCCATGGGCGTGTTGTACCACCGCCGCAGCGGCAAGCCCCAGTGTTTTCAGCCCTTCCAGCGGCCTTGGCCTGCTCTCGTTCGCTCCCTACACTCCCGCTCCGCCGGCTTTGCCAGCCCCCATGGCCCCGATCGCCCGGAGCGGCTGTGACCTCCACCCGTTACCTGACACTCCTCTGGCCGGGGCTGCCCTGGCTCTGGCTGCGCGGCAGCCTCGCCGGCCTGATCCTCGCCCTCGCGTTCGCCGTCGCGCTCGACACGGCGATCCTCCTCACATGGGTGTGGACGGAGCTGGTGGCAACGGAGTTCGCCCTCGGCCTCTGGGCGGCGACGGCCGGCGTCTGGGCCGTGGCCACGCTCTCGGCGGTGACGACCTTTCCGCCACCGCTGCCGACCGGTCGCAACGAAGCCGCCGAGGCGCTGTTCGTCGCTGCTCGCGATGCCTACCTGGGCCGCGATTGGCTGGCCGCTGAAACGAAGCTCCGCGGACTTCTCGTCGTCGCGCCGACCGACGGCGAGGCCCAGCTCCTCCTGGCGACACTCCTCCGCCGGGTCGATCGTCGGGCCGAGTCTCGGGCGGCGCTCGAGAAACTCTCCCGGAGCGACGCCGGCCGCCCCTGGCAGGCCGTCATCCGTCGGGAGCTTGCCCGCCTCGAGGCGACAAAGACGCCGCCGGCAGCGGACCCAGCCGGGAACGATGAAGCCGGGCTCGACGATGCCCCGGAGCCGAGGGTGCTCCGTCTGCCGTCGGAGACGCGCGCGACGCAAACCGCCACGGAACGCGCCGCCTGAGAGCGTCAGCGAACCATCGGGGCCCGGGCCGCGAACAGCAGGGGCGACGGGCCCGATTTTGTCCTCCGGGGCGCGTCGGCTCGGTTTTTGGCCTTTCCCCTGCCAGCCTGTCCACCCCCGGGTGTCCCGCTGGCACGGGCCCCAACCGCCCCACCCCCTGCCCGATTCGGGCTGCCGCCTAGAATTCCCCGATCGATTTGGCGTAAGGTTTGCACCGTCCAACTGGGTGGAAACAGCGACTGCCATTTCCGGCGGCCACATCCGCCCCTCCACAAGCCACTCTCTCCGAGAACCCCTCATGTACGAGCGTTTCACCGACCGTGCCCGGAAAGTGATGCAGCTGGCCAATCAAGAGGCCCAGCGTTTCAACCACGAGTACATCGGCACGGAGCATGTCCTCCTCGGGCTCATCAAGGAGGGGAGTGGCGTCGCCGCCAACGTCCTCAAAAACCTCGACATCGACCTGCGGAAGATCCGCATGGAGGTCGAGAAGCTCGTCCAAAGCGGCCCCGACATGGTGACGATGGGGAAGCTCCCCCAGACGCCCCGGGCCAAGAAGGTGATCGAGTATTCGATGGAGGAGGCCCGCAACCTCAACCACAACTACGTCGGCACCGAGCACATCCTCCTTGGGCTGCTCCGGGAGCAGGAAGGGGTGGCGGCTCAGGTCCTCATGAACCTCGGCTTGAAGCTCGAGGACGTGCGTGAGGAGGTCCTCAATCTCCTCGGCCACGGCATGGAGGGGGAAGGTGGCGAACGCGCCGGGCTCGGAGGCCGGGCAACGTCGGGCGCTGGAGCCGGCGGCGGCGGCGAAGCGACGGCCAAGGCGGGAAAGAGCAAGACGCCGGCCCTCGACAGTTTCGGCCGCGACCTCACCGAACTGGCCCGCCAGGGGAAGCTCGATCCGGTGATCGGCCGGGAAAATGAGATCGAGCGTGCGATTCAGATTCTCTGCCGCCGCACAAAGAACAACCCCGTTCTCCTCGGCGAGGCCGGCGTCGGCAAGACAGCGATCGTCGAGGGCTTCGCCCAGCGTGTTGTCGACGGCCACGTCCCTGAGATCCTCGCCGACCGTCGAATCGTCGTCCTCGATCTGGCGATGATGGTCGCCGGCACGAAGTACCGCGGGCAGTTCGAGGAGCGGATCAAGGCGGTGATGAACGAGGTCCGCCGCGCCAAGAACACGATCCTGTTCATCGACGAACTCCACACGCTCGTCGGAGCCGGCGGCGCCGAGGGGGCGATCGACGCGTCGAACGTCCTCAAGCCGGCCTTGGCCCGTGGCGAGATCCAGTGCATCGGCGCCACGACCCTCGACGAATACCGCAAGTACATCGAAAAGGATTCGGCCCTCGACCGGCGGTTCCAGATCATCATGATCGAGCCGGCGACGAAGTCGGAGGCGGTCGAGATCCTCAAAGGTCTGCGCGACCGATACGAATCGCACCACCGCGTTCAGATCTCCGACGCCGCCCTCGAGAGCGCCGTGGAACTCTCGAGCCGCTACATCACCGGCCGCTGCCTCCCCGACAAGGCGATCGACGTCATCGACGAGGCCGGGGCCCGCGTCCGCCTCAAGGCGATGACCAAGCCGCCGGATCTCAAGGAGATCGACGAGGAAGTCGATCGCCTCAACAAGGAGAAGGAGGAGGCGGTCGCCAATCAGGACTTCGAGAAGGCGGCGGCGCTGCGCGATCAGGCCGACAAGCTCAAGAAAAAGAAGCAAAACATGACCCGCGACTGGCGCGACAAGTCGCGCGAGGCCGACGGCGTCGTCGACGAAGAGGTGGTGGCAGAGGTCGTCTCGAAGATGACCGGGATCCCGCTCACCCGGATGTCGACCGAGGACAGCAAGCGTCTGATGGCGATGGAGGACGAGCTCCACAGGCGGGTCATCGGCCAAAACGAGGCGATCAAGAGCATCGCCAAGGCCGTGCGCCGCAGCCGTTCCGGGCTCAAGGATCCGAAGCGCCCCACCGGCTGCTTCATCTTCGCCGGGCCGACCGGCGTGGGGAAGACGCTCCTCGCCAAGGCGTTGGCACAGTTCATGTTCGGTGACGCCGACGCGCTGATCCAAATCGACATGAGCGAATACATGGAGAAGCACAACGTCAGCCGGCTGATCGGCGCGCCGCCGGGCTACGTCGGCTTCGAGGAGGGGGGGCAGCTGACGGAGAAGATCCGCCGCCGTCCCTACTCGGTCGTGCTCCTCGACGAGCTCGAGAAGGCCCACCCCGACGTCTTCAACATGCTCCTCCAGGTGATGGAGGAGGGTCGCCTCACCGACAGCTTCGGCCGGAACGTCGACTTCCGCAACACGATCCTCATCATGACGACGAACGCCGGGGCCGAGGCGATCAAGAACGAATCGGCCTTCGGCTTCCAAAAGCCAGATGACGACGCCGGCTACGACAGCATGAAGAAGCGCGTCAACGAGCGGATCGAGAAGTTCTTCCGCCCCGAGTTCCTCAACCGTGTCGACGATGTGATCGTGTTCCACCACCTCACCGTCGAGGATCTCAAGCAGGTGATCGACATCGAGCTGGCGAAGGTCCGCGAGCGTCTCGGCGAACGCGGCCTGAAGCTGGAGCTCACCGAAGAGGCGAAGCAGTTCCTCATCAAGAAGGGCTCCGACACCGACTTCGGCGCCCGGCCGCTGCGTCGTGCGATCGAGAACTACATCGAGGATCCGGTCTCGGAGGAGCTCCTCAAGGGGGAGTTCATCGGCAAGGACACGATCCAGGTCGACTGCATCGAGGTCGCCGACAAGAAGCAGTTGAAGTTCATCGGCGTCGTCACCGCCGAGCCCGTCGCGGCGCTGCCGGCGGGCGACGGCGAGGCAAAGGCCGAATAGCCCTCGGGCGCGGCTCCACGAAGGCACCGACAAAACCGGGGCCGGCGCGACAAGCGCCGGCCCCGCTCATTTGCCTGAGGGCCCCCCCGCACGCCAAGCAGGGTCGTCGACGCCATCCGCCCTGCTTCTCTTGCCCCCCCGACCTCCCTCCTTCCGGCACGACCGGCTCAAGTTGCCGGGCCATTCCATCCGATGCAACCGGTAAGGAGAACCGCGCCGGAAGCGCGGCCGGACCGCCATGGCATCATCCCCCACCGATCTCGCCCCCAAAGGCCCCCTGCCGACCCCGGCGGGCGGCGTGGCCGACTGGCTCGCGGGGCTGATCGCCACCCTCGGCGCGATCGTCCTCGACCACGTCGCCGGCATCGGCGATGTCACGCTGTTCGCGTTGCGGACCATCGGCTGGATCTTCGTCCGACGGCAGCGTCGGGATGTCCTCCTCCCCGCCTTCTATCAGATCGGCGTTCTTTCGCTCCCGGTCGTCGCCCTCACCGGGCTGTTCATCGGGATGGTCCTCGCCGTCCAGAGCTATGCCCAATTCAAGGCCCTCGGCCTCGAGACGCGTCTGGGCTCCGTGATCAACCTCTCGCTCGTCCGTGAGCTCGGGCCGGTGCTTGCCGCCACGATGCTCGCCGGGCGCGTGGGGAGTGCCATGGCCGCGGAGCTCGGCACGATGCGCGTCACCGAGCAGATCGACGCGCTGGAGAGCATGGGGGCCAACCCGCTTTACTACCTCGTCGTTCCCCGGTTTCTCGGCTGCCTCATCCTCATCCCCACCCTCACGGTGATGGCCGACTTCATGGGGGTGCTCGGCGGCTATCTCTACTCAAACCTCGTCCTCAACATCGATTATCACCACTACTGGAACAACTCCCGCGAGTACGTCGACGCCTTCGACTTCCTCATGGGGATCTTCAAGAGCCTGTTCTTCGGCGCGGCGATCGCGCTGGTGAGCTGTCACCACGGCTTCCACAGCGAGCCGGGCGCCGAAGGGGTCGGCCGCGCTGCGACGAACGCCTTCGTCCACTCGTTCGTTCTGATCCTCGTCCTCGACCTCTTCCTGGGGATGTGGCTCAACAACGTCCATGACTTCTTCCGGCCCGAGGGGCCGCGCCGCCTCCTCTGATCCGCTTCACCCGCGTCAGGCCGACTGCCCGCCGCCCGCCCCGACTGCCCTCCCATGCCCGCCCCCGTCGCCACCGCTGCCGCCGCCACCGACCGCGCCACCGGCCCGATGCTGGAGGTCGACCATGTCTCGGTGCGGTTCGGCAGCCAGCAGGTGCTTCGCGACATCACCCTCTCGATCGGGGCCGCGGAGACAGTCGTCATCCTCGGCGAGAGCGGCTGTGGCAAGACGGTCCTCCTCAAGACGCTCATCGGCCTGGTCAAGCCCTCCGCCGGGGAGATCCGCTTCGAGGGAACGTCGCTCGCCCGTCTCAGCGACCGTCAACTCGCCCACCTCCGCACCCGCTACGGCTTCGTTTTCCAGGGAGCCGCCCTGTTCGACAGTCTCTCGATCTTCGAAAACATCGCCTTCCCACTCCGCGAACACACGCGGATCCCCGAATCGCAGGTCTCCGCGATCGTCGATGACCTCCTCGCCGAGGTGGGCCTTCCCCGTTCGGCGGCGGCGAAGAAGCCGGTGCAGCTCTCCGGCGGGATGCGGAAACGGGCCGGACTCGCCAGGGCACTGGCCCTCGAGCCCCCTGTCGTCCTCTACGACGAGCCGACCACCGGCCTCGATCCGATCATGAGCGACGTCATCAACGAGTTGATCCTCCGCGTCAGCCACCGCGGCGGGGTGACGAGCGTCGTCGTCACCCACGACATGCACACCGCCCGGAAGGTGGCCGACCGGATCGTCATGCTCTACCCGCTCTTCCGGCTCGGCCCCACCGATTCGCAGATCGTGTTCGAGGGGACGCCTGCCGAGCTCGACCGCTGCCGTGATCCACGGATCCGGCAGTTCGTCGAGGGCCGCGCCGGCAACCGGCTCACGGAGCTCCGCGACGAACAGGAACGGGCTGCCGCGCCGGCCACCGCAGCGACCACCGACGGGGACGAGGCGGAAGCGCCCGGAGACGAATCATGAACGATCGTGTCATGCAGTTTCGCGTCGGCGTGATGGTGCTCGCCACGGCGATCATCGCCGGCATCCTCATCGTCCTCTTTGGCGACCTGCCGTCGCTCGTCCAGCGCACGTATCCACTGCGGATGAACTTCTCCGACGCCCGCGGCGTGACGCCCGGCACGCCCGTCCGCAAGAACGGCATCCTCGTGGGGCGGGTGACAAACGTCGCCCTCGACGAGAAGGGGGGGGTGAACGTCGTCGCCGATATCGACGCCGCCGTTCCCATCTACAAGGACGAGGAAGCGCGGATCTCCGGGTCGATCCTCGGCGACGCCGAGATCTCGCTCATCCCGGGCATCATCCAGCCTCAGCGGGAGAAGGTGGGGCAGAACGACATTCTCCGCGGCGCCGCGGCCCGGAATCCTTTCGATGTCTTCGCGTCGCTCGAGCCGAAGCTCGGCCTCGCACTCGAGTCGCTCGTCCAGGCGAGTGAATCGGTCAACCGCCTCTCGGCGAATCTCGACCGCACGCTCCTCAATCCCGAGAGCGGCGACCGCTTCCAACAGCTCGTGAAGAAGACCGAGGCGACGCTCGACCAATTCTCGCTGGCAATGACCAACATCAACGCCGTCGTCGGCAACGCCGCCGCCCGCGAGGAGATCCTCGACACGATCAGCTCCCTGCCGGAAGTGATCGGCGAGCTGAAGAGCACCGTGAAGGGGATCGGCGCCACCGTCGAGACCGCCGACCGCAACCTCCGCAACCTCGAGGGGCTCACCAAGCCGCTCGGCGAGCGCGGCGGGGAGATGGTCGCCCAGATCGACAAGACGATCGGCCGGCTCGATGCCGTCCTTCAGGAGATCGCCTCGTTCGCCAAGGCCCTCGGCGACTCGCAGGGAACCCTCGGCAAGCTCGTCAACGATCCGAAGGTCTACGACGAACTGGCGCTGGCGGTTTCCAACGTCAATCACCTCACGCTCGAACTGCGGCCGATCGTCGACGACGTCCGCGTGTTCACCGACAAGATCGCACGGCATCCGGAGCAACTCGGCGTCCGCGGCGCCCTCGACCGCCGGCCGGCAGGGATCAAGTGACGAATCCGCCACAGGCGCGATCGCTCGCACCGACACAGGGGTCAGATCACGAACGGGAACGGGCGTCGATCGACTGGTCGATCGCTTCGTAGGTCCAGTGGCCCACCTCGCGTTCGACTCCGGCGATGTGAATGGCCAGCCCCGGACTGTCGACGGTCATTTCAAGGACCTTCGATCCCACGATGTCGACCCGCTCGATGAAGGACGAACTGCCGAATCGCTCGACGGCGTCACAGGCCAACGCCAGCTCGGCCGCCGTCGGCTGATACGCCTCGAACTCGGCATGATCCGCGTTGGCGATGTATTCGCCGGCGTGGAGCCGCTTGACGATCGCGTAGCGAAACTTCTTCGCAAAGAAAAACAGACACCGCTCCCCGTCGGCGATCTCGGGCAGATACTCCTGGAGGAGATACTCCTGACCGGGCTCGAGGGCCTCCCGCACGCGCTCCACAGAATTGGGAAGCTTGAGCACCCCCAGGCCACTGAAGCCGACGATCGGCTTGACGATCACGGTCTCCCCGAATCCTGCCAGCAGCGCCGGTATGTCACTGGAATCGGTGAGGAGCACGGTGCGGGGAAACGGCATGTCGTCGCGCTCGAGGAGATAGCGCTTGTCGACGAAATCGAGAAACGTCTGTGCCGTGGGCAACACGACGAGATCTCGAGCCACCATCGACCGCAGCATCTCCTGCGACCGGGGGAAGTTGTTCCAGGTCGTTCCCGGCCATGGCGCCAAGAGGATCATCAGCGCGTCGCATGCCCCGAAATCGGCCGCCCTCCACACCCCGCGGCGGATGTCCCAGGCATGCTGCGACTCGAGCGCCAAGTCGAGATCCTCCCAATGGACCATGAGGAAGTCGTCGTCCCGGGCGGCCAGCATCGATTCGATCTGCCGACGATCGACGGAAAAATCGTAGTCGAACTCCGTTTGATTGAAGTAACCGATGCACCCGATCGTGCGCTTCTTCATGCTTCCCTCCACACCACCAGGATTGCCCGTCACCCCGCGCAGCCCGGCGCCCGCGGTCCCCTCGATCGGCGGCGGGCAGGCCTCACGTGACCGTGGCCCCGCGGCCGCGATGGCCATGTCGATAGCCTCGTACGTCCACCCGCCGACTTCCCTCTCGACGCCGCAGGGGCTGATCTGCAAGGCGGGGCACTCGATCGTCATCTCGATGATCTTCCCCCCACAGAGATCGACTCTCTCGATCAACGACGGGCTGCCAAACCGCGCCACCGCATCGCGGGCGAGCGCGAGCTCATCCTCGGTGGGGTGATGGCGATCGGCCACCGAGTGCTCCCAGTTGCAGCGGAACTCATCACCGACAGGCCGCTTGATGGCGGCGTAGCGGAACTGCTTGGCGAAGAAATAGAGCGATCGCTCCCCAGCGGTGATCGCGGGGAGGTATTCCTGCACGAGATACTCCCGCCCCGGCTCCAAGGCCGCCCGCACGAGTCCGGCATCAGCAGCCATCCGCACGACGCCATCCCCTCCGGCACCGATCAGCGGCTTGACGACGACCACTTCTCCGAGATCCCGAATCGCAGCGTCGATGTCGGAGGCAGCCGTCACCAGGCGGGTGGCGGGAAAGGGCATGTCGGGGCGATCGACGAGGTAGCGCTTGTCGGGGTAGTCGAGGAACGTGCGTGGGGAATTGACCGCCGGGATTCCACGCCGAAGGATCTCGTGCATCGCGGCGTCAGCGCGATCGAAATCCGCGAAGATCGAGCCGGGAGCGGGGGCCTCGAGGATCAGCAGTGCCGCCGCTGCAGCCAGATCGACGTTCCCCCATGAGCTGTTCCGCAGGTCGTAAGCATGGGTCGAGCGGAGCGAGGCGTCGAGATCCTCCCAGTGAACCATGCGGATGTCGTCGTCGCGCGTGGCGAGCATCGACTCCACCTGGAGGCGATCCCCCTCGCAATCGAACTCGAATGCCTCGCGGCCGATGTAGCCGACGCACACCACCAGACGTCTCATGCCTGCTCCACGCCCTTCTCAACCAGCACGGGAATCAATCCCCCCCCCTTCGAAATGTTGACGATGTCGCCCTGCGGCGCGTACCGCGACAGGTAACCGCTCACCCGGCAGGAGAGCAGCCGACGGCTGCGGAGGTCGTAATCGTAATTGACATGGGCCGCCACGTCGTACGAGACCACCCCCTCAAATCCCATCAGGCTCTTCACTCGAGTCTGATTCATGGCGATGCGCTCCTGGAGGATGTAATCCCCGCGATGGTCCTGCGGCAGATCCACCGGCGACATCCACACTCCCTCCCCGCCATGCTCGTGCTTCCGCTTCAGCACCATCCCGGAGGTGTCGGCTCCGGGAGGGAGGGCCTCGAGGTCGATCGTGCGCGGCAGGTAGGCGCCGGCGGCAGGATCGATCCGCTCCAGGAAACGCAGATCCTTGTCCTCGACGAGAACAAGCGACCAATGGTCGTAGCAGAAGGCGCCGCTCGCGAGGAAGAACCGGCACCAGTCGGCCTCGGCGCGCATCGAATCCTGCCAGGTCAGCTCGCGAGGATAGATCGCGTCGATCTTCCGGCCGCGGAACATCAGTGCCGAGCCGTCGCTTATGAACTCCGGCCACTCGGCGCGCGGCACGATGATCATCTCCACCGGCCTGACTCCTTCGGCGATGATCACCCGATCAAGCCACGAGCCATAAAACTCCCGGTCATTGTCCTTCGTGAGCAGGGCAATCGTGCCGATCCCCTGCCGCAGCAGCTGCTCGCGGAAGGCGTGCGTGGGATGAAGGAGGCGATAACGCTCGGCGAGTTCAGGCACGAGGTCGATCAAGGCCCGGGTCGCCTGGAGCGAATGCCCCACCGTGCCCACGCCGACGAAGTTCATCTCCACGAGGCGGATGTCGTCCCCGCGTTCGAGGAAGTCGAAGCGGGCGTTCCCCGAAATCACGTCTTGGCGAAGCGGGAAGCCCTGCGCGAGCTGCTGGAGGGAGTCGCCGGTGAACAGCGCCGGGTCGCGGCGGTCGACAAACGCTTCGAGCGCCGCGCTGCACAGGCACTCCGCGGCGCGCTCGTAGGCGGCATGCCGCTCTCGGCTGATGACGAGCGGCAGGATCGACGCATCGCAGGGATCCCGTTCATCCCAGTAGAGCAGTTCGCGAAGCCTCGCTTCGTAGCGTCGCATGTCGAGGGGGGTAATCTGCCGATCGATCGCCGCGTCGAGGCGGCGGAAAACACGCTCGCTCATGATCCATCCTCCCGTTCGGAGAGCACCGGCACGATGCCGCCACCGGTGCAGAGGTTGACGCGCAAACCCTCCCGCGAAAACCGTGAGAAGTACCCGGCCACCTCGGCGGTGATCACCCTCCGGGAAGGGACGTCGTATCGGTAGGAGACATGGACGGCAAGATCGGTGATGGCGTTCCCCCGGTGGCCGTGGACGGTGGCGATCGGGAAGCGATTGGCCTCGAGCCTTTCCTGGAGGATCGCGCCGGGGTCGTCGCCATAGCGCTCCAGATCGCAGGCCTCGAAGAACACCCCCTCCCCGGAATGGCGGTCACGGAGCTTGAGCACCCACTGCGCCGCATCCGCGCCGACGGCCCCGCGTGCCGGTCGCATCCGTGGCACCACCTCGGCAAGCCCCGGATCCCGATCGACGAGGAACGACAGATCCTTGTCTTCGGCGAGCAGGAGGAGCGGATGATCGAGGAAGATCACATCCGCCCCCAAGAGCAGGGCTAGCGTCTCGCGGTTGAGCCGGGCATGGGGCCCGGAGAAGGCGGCCGGGCCGTCGAGGGCGCGGAGGTAGACCGCGTCGATCGGCAGATCACCGAGATGGACCTTGCCGTCGCGGCAGGAAAGGGCGCCATACTCCCGCTCGGAGAGCACCACCGACTCGATCGGCCGCAGCACCTCGCGGATCAGCTCCCAATCATTCTCGGCGTAGGGGGTGTGGGTCTCCTTGACGAGAATGACGAGCGTCCGCACGCCGAGTTCGTCGAGGCGACGTTTCATCCCCAAGCACGGACGCTCCACGTCAAAAGACTCCCCGAGCGCGGGCACGGTGTCGAGCAGCGCGGCCGCTGCCTGCGGGGCGTAGTCGACGGCGCTGAGGTTCACCCATCCGGCCTCGAGGAGCTTGAGTTCATCCCCCTGCGGCAGGAAATCGAATCGCACGTTGCCGACGAGTTGCCGCGGCAGACGACCTACCTGCCCGGCAATCCAGGCGAGGGCGAATCCGTCATCCTCGCCGGGCAGGGTCCCCCGGGCATCGAGCGCCGCGTCGATCGAGGCCTTGACGAGCCGCCCCACGAGCGGCCCGAGCCATCGCCGCCGCGCTGCGGTCACCACCCGTGGCACCAGCGAGATGTCACACGGCTCCGGATCGCGGGGCTCGTAGGCCCGGCGCCGGATGGCGTGCGCGAGAAAGTCGGCACGGAGACCGGCGTTCTCCTCCGACAGCCACGCCACCCGCGTGTCGGCCGGCTCGTGGAACGTCATCGCTTCGCTACTTCCTGACGGGCGACAGCCGGAAGGAGTTTTGGACCGCCTTGACGAGTTGCTCGGCCTGGAAGTTGAGCGTTCGACCGTCGCGTCCGAGCACGGGGCGGTAGGTGTAGACCTTGCAGATCTCGTCGGAGGTCCGCAGCAGGTGCGTTCCTTCCACCGGGATTTCGCCGGTGATCAGCACCTCGTCATACGACTCGGTGTCGGCGAGCCGCTGGGCGGGGCCGAGGTATCGCAGCTCATCGCGTTCGAAGATGTAGCGGCCGGGCTCGATCGACGCCTCGACCACCACGTCTTCACCCATGATGTTGTGCAGGCACATCTGGGAGACGTTGAGGGGATCTCCACGGCGGTTGTATTCCGCCACGAACTCGTCATCGAGGTAGACGTCGGGCAGATGAGGCACGAGATGGAAGAAGCTCACCGGAATCTTCCCCATCTCCTGCTGGCGATCGGCAACCAGCGCCGTGGTGCCGAGGAAGCGGGGATTGATCTCCGTGAAGTAAACATTCTCGCCGTCGGAGATGTAGTCGACCCCGAAGATGCTGTGGAAGCCCTTCTGCTTGCCCACCCGCAGCTCGCCGAGCCATTCCCCGATCCTCGTCTGCATGTCGCGCATCTGCTCGACCTCATGGTCGGTCAGATGGGAGCCCGAAAAGTCATTTCCGCACCAGCCGAAGCTGAGATTCGTCAGGCTCTTCTGGCCGATGACCTGGAGGGACGGCTCACCGAGGATGACGTAATCCTGCGTCCGCACGCCGGTCAGGCTCATGCTCTTGCCGTCGATGTACTGCATCACCGAGGCCGGAGCGCCCAGGTTGGCGGCGGCCACCGCCCGGAATTGCGACTCGCTCTCGATCAGATGGACACCCGAGCCGGCAGCCGACTGATCGAGACTGACCACCAACGGCATGCCGTAGCGGTCGACGAGATCTCGGAACAGGTCCGGGGAGAGGAGCACCTCATCGCCGGGAATCACCGGGACCCCGAGCGCCTTCAGCTTCCGACGCACCCAGGTCTTGCGGTTGAGAAGCTCCGACATCGCCGCCGGGGGATTCATCATCCGGATACTCGGATACCGCCGCGCCAAGCGTTCGAGTTGCCGGGACGACTGATAGCAGAGCACGTAGGACTCGGGGAAGTTCTCGTGGAGGAGGCCGATGCTCTCCTCGAGAAACGGCTGGAGTTCGTCCATGCTCGAATCGGTCCGGACCCTCGTCGATTTCTCCGAGGAGAAGAACGAGTCGAACGAGGCTTCCGCCCGGGCTGGCTCCTTCCCGTAGCGCGTCATCGCCATCACGTTGATGTGCGACCCGAGAAAATCCCCGGCGATCCAGTCGAGCATTCGCAGCGAGTAACACCCCAAGCCGCGCTCGAGGAGGGCTGGGTTGCGGTGAAAGTTTTCGAAAATCACATCCGCGCGCATGTCGAACTTGCTCATGCAGCACCTTCGATCGTTGCGCGGGCGACCGACAGGCAAAAGCAGGACGCTTGAGTGTCCATGAACGGAAACCGGCTCACTTCATTTCGCCCAACCGCGGACGCGTGCGGGGGCCAAGGACTCGACTCTGCCTCGCCCGTCGGACGTTCCGAGGGGCTGATGCTGACGACAGGACGACATCGAGAGTCAAGGGAGCGCGCGTCGCACAACCCCCTGGCACCCGATGGGTCACAAGGACCGGAGCGCGAAAGCCGCGCACCAGCCGGGGTCATCGACATCATGGCGGGCCGTGGTCCACCGCCACTGCGAAAGAGACACCGATCGCAAACGTAGGCGTTGCGGTGCGGCGTAGAGTCGAGAGGGAACTTTTAACGACCGAAAACCAACCGGCCAAAGTGGCCATGGATCGAATGAATCCCACACCGTGAGTTCGCTTTGCACCGCCGCACGCCACACGGACGCGCGTTCGCTTGCGGTACCCGATCCCCACGGCACCATGATTCGAACACCGACTTGAAAAACCCCAAAATCCCGGTGAAAGCGATCAGACCATCACCGGATTGGTATGGCTCCGTCACCACCGTGACTGAAACCAACCTCCAGATTCTACGACCTGACGGAACGAGTGCAAACTGCCTCCGGCGTTCCCTGAAACAGCATTTCCCGTGCCATCCGTCCCCTTCTCCACGCTCCCTGCCGTCGGTCCCACGGGTTCCCGGGGAAAGCCATGATTTCGGTCTCTCCCCGTGGGCTCTCCACCCCGGGCCGGGCCACGCCGCTTGGTAAAAGGTTCACGCATCCTGCAGGGGTTTGGGGAGTGGGAATGAAAATACTTCATTTTTTCCCCACTTCTTCCGACGACCCGGGATCGTCATGGGCGTCGCTTCTTTGGCCGAACTGCGGCTGGCGTACAATGCCTGCTCGGTCGTCCCTGGCCTCCCCTTGCCCCTTGCTCAGGTCGCCGGTCTCCTCTCGGGCTCACCGCGCTTGCCCAGATGCCTGCGCGGCCATCCGACACCCTTCCGCATTCATCGTCCTCCGCACTCCATGGCATCCCGCCCTCCTCTCCCCGCCCCCACCGATCCGTCAACCGGCGTACCCGGCACCCCTTGGGGAAGCGCCTTCATCCTCGGCAGCGGGGAGTCGGTCATCGCCACGACGACGTTCGACCTCGACGCTGGAATGCGGTTCACCGAGGGTTTTCTCTGCCTCACCGACCGCCGGATGATTGCCGATCCACCGGCTTCATTGGAGCCTGATCCAGCCTCCCCCGCCCCGTCTTCGGGACCGGTCTGGTGGCACCTCGACGACACCTCGAGCCTCGACCTCCGGATTCGTGGGGGCGTCGGGAGGATCGAGTTGTTGGCCGCGGGACGCGTGGTGGCACGCTGGATGTTCTCCCTCGCGCAGGCGAAGGGGATGCACGCCCTCAAGGACGCCTTCGAGCAGCGCCCTTCGCGGCAGCGCCAGCAGACACCGTGGCCGGCGGCCGCCCACCCCTCCACCGACCATGCTGAGACCGACGGGAGCGAACCCGACGAGGGGGACGAGGTCACTCCCCCTGAGCCCCATGCCATCCATCGCCGCGACCAGGCCGGGGATGACGATGCAGACGATCTCCCCACCACAGGAACTCCATCCTGGCGGATGCTCGTCCGCCTGGCGCCGTTTGCCCGCCCCTATCTGGGGCCGGCCCTGATCGGCCTGGGGCTTTCGCTCGCCGGGACCGTGGCGGCCCTGGTGCCCCCCTACCTCACCATGCCACTGGTCGACGGCGTGCTGATTCCGCGTCAGGCCGGCGAGGCGGTGCCGTTTTCGCTCGTCTGGTGGTATCTCGGGGGACTGGTGATCTCGGCATTCGTGGCCTGGATCCTCTCCTGGGCGCAGCTGTGGGTGCTGGCATGGGTGAGCGAGCGGGTGGCAGCGGAGCTGCGCGTGAAGACGTATGCCCACATGCAGTCGCTGTCGCTCGATTTCTTTGCCGGCAAACGGACCGGCGACCTGATCTCGCGGATCAGCAACGACACCGACCAGATCAACAACTTCCTCTCGATCAACCTCATCGGATTCCTCTCCGACTGCCTGCTGGTGCTCCTCACCGCCGGAGTGCTCGTCTGGCTCAATCCCGTGCTCGCGCTGGTCACGCTTGTCCCCTTTCCGCTCGTCGTGTGGCTCGTGTATTTGGTTCGGGGCCGGCTCCAGCGGGGTTTCAGCCGCTCCAACATCGCCTGGGCCGAGGTGGCGAGCGTGTTGGCCGACACGATCCCGGGCATCCGCGTCGTCAAGGCGTTTGCCCAAGAGCGGAGGGAGATCGACCGCTTCCGTTCGGCCAATGACCACGTGCTCCAAGCCAACGATCGCGTCAATACGGTATGGGCATTCTTCGGCCCGATGGTGAGCCTGTTCAGCGAAGTGGGATTGCTCGTCGTGTGGGCGGCAGGGGCATGGATGGTGTTCCAGGGGTCGGTGACCGTCGGCGGCCTGACCGCGTTTCTCGCCTACATCTCCCGCTTTTACTCGCGGGTGGAATCGATGGTGCGGATGGTGCCCGCCGCCCAGCGGGCCTCGGCGAGCGCGCAGCGGCTGTTCGAGATCATCGACTGCCGGCCGACGGTCGCCGAGGACCCTCGCCCCGTCCGCCCCGGCCGGGTGCGTGGAAGGATCGAGTTGTCGGGCGTCCACTTCCGCTACGGCACGCGCGAGATCCTCCGGGGCATCGACCTCGTCATCGAGCCTGGCGAGATGATCGGGCTGGTGGGGTCGAGCGGCTCCGGGAAGTCAACGTTGGCCAATCTCGTCTGCCGGTTCTTCGATCCCTCGAGCGGCACCGTCAGCGTCGACGGCACCGACCTGCGCCGGATGGCGGTGACCGATTACCGCCGCAATCTCGGTTGCGTGCTTCAAGAACCGCTCCTCTTCTTCGGGAGCGTGGCGGAGAACATCGCCTACGGCTGCCCCGACGCCGGGACGGAGCGGGTGGTGGCCGCCGCACGAGCCGCCGGCGCCCACGAGTTCATCCTTTCCCTCCCCAACGGCTACGACTCGCGTGTCGGGGAGCGTGGCGGGTCGCTCTCCGGTGGCGAGCGGCAGCGCGTCTCCATCGCCCGCGCGCTGTTGGTCGATCCCGCGATCCTGATTCTCGATGAGGCGACCTCGGCGGTCGATGCGGAGACCGAGGTGGTGATCCAGTCGGCGATCGACCGTCTCGTGAAGGGGCGGACCACGATCGCCATCGCGCATCGGCTATCGACCCTCCGTCGGGCCGATCGCCTCGTCGTTCTCGATGCCGGACGGATCGTGGAGATCGGCACGCACGACGAACTCCTCTCCCACGACGGCGCCTACGCACGCCTCTACAACGCCCAGTCGCAGGTGGCCGCCGAGGCCGCCGCCGGGCCCTGACTTTTCCCCAGACGCCGAGGCCGACGATGCCCCACCCCGATCCCCAAGCCCACCGCCCCCCCGCGTCTGACTCGGCCTCCCGCCCCCTGGCATCGGCGCCGGGCTGGCGCCTCGTCCGCCGCCCGCACGGGCACGTCGATTTCGTCGACGGCGCAGGCAAGGTGTTCTCCGATGTCGATGTCCTCCGTGCCTTCCCCGTGACGGCCCCCCAGGGGCCGGTGGCGATCGTTTCCGCCGACGGCGATGAACTGGCCTGGCTCGATTCCCTCGAGGATGTTCCCAAGGCCCTTCAAAGCAGCCTCGTCGCGGAGCTGGCGACCCGGGAGTTTCTTCCGCTCATCGAGCGGATCGAGGCCATCAGCGACGACGATCCCCAGGTGTGGAGCGTGGTCACCGATCGCGGCCAGCGCCGATTCACCCTCGCCAGCATCGACGACATCGATCGGCTCCCCGACGGCAGCGCCTTCGTGGTCGACGCCACAGGTGTCCGCTACCGGATCGCCGCCGTCGCCGCCCTCGACCCCACCAGCCTGCGGCTCCTGGAAAAGACGATGGAGTGACCGCACAGCGGCCCCCGCGAGCCTTCCGATCTCCCCCCGCCTGCCCCGCCTCCGGCCGCCTCAGGCCCCTCCCTTGCCCGCGGCCGTAAGCTGGAACGATTACACCGTTGGCGCCGGCTCGAGGGGCCTTTTTTTCGGGAATTCCCCGGAAAAAAAGTGAACAAACCGCTTGAAGGCCGCGTTCACGGAATTAGTCTCGGGAGGGCGCTTTCCCAGAGGAGATCCGATGGTCGTCACCATGCTCAAGTCGTTCCGAGTCGCGGAGTCCACTTCGTCTGTTCCAGCCGTCCGGCCGGCGCGGCGCCGTCGTCGTGACACCCTCGGCGCCATGCTCGTGGCCCTCTCGCAACTCATGCCGCTCCCGCTCCTCCATCCGGTGGCCGACGCCGCCTGCTGCGGGGAGACGGTCAGGGCCTCGGCGCCGGTCGCCAGCCAGACCTACCGGCTCGATTTCCAGACGGTGTACGACGAGCGCCAGATGGAGGCCGTCCGCGTCACCTACGAAACGGTCTACGACACGAAGACCTACACCGTCGCCAAGCCGGTATGGGAAACGCAGACGACCCAGCGCCGCATCACCGTCCAGCGCCCCGTGTGGGAGACGCAGACGCGTGAGGAGCGGACCACCGTCATGAAGCCGGTGTGGGAAACCGTCGTCGAAGACCGCAGCTATGACCAGGTGCGCGACGTCGTCGAGACATCGACGCGCGAGGAGCAGTTCACCGTCATGAAGCCGGTCGCCGAGACCGTCATGCAGCAGCAGGTGAGCACCGTTCGCAAGCCGGTCTACGAGACGGCCATGCAGCAGCAGGTGAGCACCGTTCGCAAGCCGGTCACCGAAACGGTCATGCAGCAGCAGGTGAGCACGGTCCGCAAGCCGGTCGCCGAGACGGTCATGCAGCAGCAGGTGAGCACCGTCCGCAAGCCGGTGTACGAGACGGCAGAGCGCGAGGAGGCCTACACCGTCGCGGAGCCGGTCACCACCTACAAGACCGCGTACGCCGACCGCGGCGGGTATGTCGATCAGGTGACGCCGATGGTCGCCCAAGGTGGCACGCAGCTCGGCTGGGTACAGGGCGGCTGGGCGGTCAACCCGTACACGGGGCTCGCCAATTGGCAGCCGGGGGGCTACGCCTGGACGATGACCCCGAACGTGGTCATGAATCAGGTCAACCGCGTCTACCAGCCGAACATCGTGGCGATGCAGGTTCCGGAGACGAGCGTCGTCAACCGTGTCGTCACCCGGAAGGTGCCAGTCCAGACCATGCGGTACGTCGACGAGCAGGTCGTTCAGCAGGTGCCCGTCCAAACCCTGAAGTACGTCGACGAGCAGGTCGTCCAGCAGGTGCCGGTCCAGACCTTGAAGTACGTCGATGAGCAGGTCGTCCAGCAGGTGCCGGTGCAGACGGTCCGCTATGTCGACGAGCAGGTCGTCCAGCAGGTGCCCGTTCAGGTCACGAAGATGGTGGCCGAGACGCAGGTCCGTCAGGTGCCGGTCCAGACCGTGCGGAAGGTTGTCGAGCGGGTGGAGAACAAGGTGCCGGTCCAGGTCTGCAAGTACGTGGCCGAGGAGCAGGTCCGCAAGGTGCCGGTTCAGGTCTACAAGCTCGTGACCGAGGAGAAGGTCGAGCCGGTGACCGTGCAGGTCTGCAAGATGGTCAACGAGGAACGCACCGCCCAGGTCCCGCGGGTGGTCGAGAAGCGAACCCCCTACAGCTACACCGTCCGCTCGCCGCGCACGGTCGTCCTTCGCGTGCCGCTCGACCCGTGCGGCAATCCGATCCCGTCAGCCCAGGCGGCGGCCGCCTCCGCAGCGGCCCCGCGGAGCCCGGCGACAAGCAATGGCGTTGTGCCGGCAACGGCCATCACCCCGCTGCCGTCGGCGAAGCCGGCTTCTCCGGCTCCCGCGGCGACCACCGCACCGGCCCTGACGCCGGCCGAGGCCGCCCCCCTCAAGACGTACCGCGATGTCGCCCCGGCCGAAGCCGCCAAACCGGCCGCCGAGGGGTGGGGGCCGTCGCCGCTGAGGCATGCCGATCCCGCCGTGGGCTCGCCTGCTTCGTCCGGCGCCCCGACGGTCGCTGAGAAGCCCGTGATCGTCGGCGACGCGTCCCCCCTGCCACTCCAGAAGATCGAGGTCATCCCCCTCCCCTCCGCCAAGGCTCCGGCCACGACCGCCCCGCCGGAGGCTGCCAAGGGCGTCAACGCCGAAGATCCGACGCTCGAGTTCGGGACGCCGAAGGATCAACCTGCCGCGCCGAGCGGCCCATCGGTCTCCCCAGCGCCTCCCGCGACCGACAACCGCGACCTCCCCACCGCGGGGACCAGCACGCGCCCCTCGCGGTACGTCGCCCCCTTCGGCGACCGTTCCACCTGACGCGAGCGCACGTCGGCGCTCATCGACACGCATCGCCAAAACCATCGGCCCCGGACGCGTCCGCAAGCGCGCGTCCGGGGCCGATTTCGTTTTCTGTAGGTCGCATTGCGCTTCGCGCTCGCAAACGTGATCGCTCCATGAGTTGTCACGTTGTGCCCAACGGGGTAGCTTCACCAGCCGTTTGGAGATCTTCGGCCGGCTCCGTCGCAGCGGCGGGGTGATGGGGGCGAAGATCGAGGAGGGGTGGCAACCCCCCCGTCCCCCAAGTTTTCTGGAGAAGCGCGTGAGCAAGCCCGGCAAGATCAAGGTCGTCGGCCCGGTTGTTGAGCTCGATGGCGACGAGATGACTCGCATCATCTGGCAGTTCATCAAGGATCAACTCATTCTCCCTTACCTCGACGTCGATCTGAGGTATTACGATCTCTCGATCGAGCATCGCGAGGCGACGGGCGACCAGGTGACGATCGACGCTGCCCACGCGATCCTCGAGCATGGCGTCGGCGTGAAGTGCGCCACGATCACGCCGGATGAGGCGCGGGTGAAGGAGTTCGCCCTGTCAAAGATGTGGAAGAGCCCCAACGGCACGATCCGCAACATCCTCGGCGGCGTGATCTTCCGAGAGCCGATCATCATCGGCAACATCCCGCGACTCGTCCCCGGCTGGACGAAGCCGATCGTCGTCGGCCGTCACGCCTTCGGCGATCAGTATCGGGCCACCGACGTGAAGATTCCCGGCGCCGGGAAGCTCACGCTCACCTACACGCCAGCCGACGGCTCGAAGCCGATGGAGATGCAGGTCTACGACTTCCCGTCGTCGGGCGTGGCGATGGCGATGTACAACCTCGACGATTCGATCCGCGACTTCGCCCGGGCGAGTTTCCGGTACGGCCTGGCACGGAACTTCCCGGTGTATCTCTCGACGAAGAACACCATCCTCAAGGCCTACGACGGCCGCTTCAAGGACATCTTCCAGGAGGTGTTCGACGCCGAGTTCAAGGCCGATTTCGCGGCCCAGGGCCTGACGTACGAGCACCGTCTCATCGACGACATGGTCGCCTCGGCCCTCAAGTGGGAAGGTGGCTACGTCTGGTCGTGCAAGAACTACGACGGCGACGTCCAGAGCGACATTGTCGCGCAGGGCTTCGGCTCGCTTGGCCTGATGACGAGCGTGCTGATGACACCGGACGGAAAGACGGTCGAGGCCGAGGCGGCCCACGGCACGGTGACCAGGCACTACCGCCAGCACCAGCAGGGCAAGCCGACCTCGACCAATCCGATTGCCTCGATCTTCGCCTGGACCGGCGGGCTCGCCCACCGTGGCAAGCTCGACGGCACACCGGCGCTAACCCACTTTGCCGACACGCTCGAGCGGGTCTGCATCGAGACGGTCGAGTCGGGAAAGATGACGAAGGATCTTGCCGTCCTCGTCGGGCCGAGCCAGCCTCACCTCGACACCCAGGCTTTCCTGGCGGCGATCGATACGAATCTGCGGACGGCCGTGGCGGCCAGTCGGGCCTGAGCCCGTTTGTCAGGCAGCGGTGCCTGGTGGCGGTGTCGGATGTCGGTGGCTCGGGGGGGATGGAGCGGAGTGGAAACCGGAGGGATCCGATGATGGGTTTGATGCGTCGTGCGTGGATGGTCGCGTGGGCCGTGGTGGGGCTGCTTGCCGCGACGGGGGCGGGAGCGGCCGAGCCGATGCGGGCCCTGATCGTCGATGGTCAAAACAACCACGGCAACTGGCCGACGACGACGAAGATGATGAAGTCGGCCCTCGAAGAGACGGGCCTGTTCACCGTCGACGTCGTCACCCATGCACCGCAGGGGCCAGATCCCTCCTTTCGCCCTGACTTCGCCCGGTACGCCGTGGTCGTGAGCAACTTCGGGCACGGCGCCGCCGATTGGCCGGAGGAGACCAGGAAAGCCTTCGAGGCGTATGTGGCTGGCGGCGGGGGCTTCGTGGCGGTTCACGCCGCCGACAACTCGTTCCCTTCGTGGCCGGCCTACAACGAGATGATCGGCCTCGGTGGCTGGGGGAGCCGCGACGAACGCAGCGGCCCCTACGTCTACCTCGACGACGAGGGCCGAACGGTGCGCGACGATTCCCCCGGCCCCGGGGGAAACCACGGCGCTCAGTGGGCCTTCCCGGTGATCGTGCGTGACTCCGGGCATCCGATCACGGCTGGCATGCCGCCGGTCTGGCTGCACGTGAAGGACGAGCTCTACGACAAGCTCCGCGGCCCCGCTCGGAACATGCAGATCCTCGCCACGTCTCGCTCCGACGTCACCCAGCGCCACGAACCGATGCTGATCGTCGTTGACCATGGCGATGGGCGCGTGTTTCACACGCCGATGGGCCATGCCGACGAGTCGCAGGAGTGCGTCGGATTCATCACGGTTTTTCAGCGCGGCGCGGAATGGGCGGCCACCGGCAAGGTGACCCAAAAGCTCCCCGATGACTTCCCGTCCGCCGAGAGGACGAGCAGCCGCCCCTTTGCTGGCCGTTAGACCGTGATCCCGACCCAACGCCAATTCGACGCGATCATCGACGGCGACAGCTCGGCGGTAGCGGGCGTCCGCGGCCATCACACCGTGGCGATGATGGCGGTGGTGCTCGAGATCCCCGTGACGGCGATCCGTCACTGGGTTCGCGGCGGACTCCTGCGGCCGACCCACCAGCATGCCGGGATCGACTGGTTCGACTACGGCGAGCTCGTCGTGGGCCGCCGCCTGGCGAGGCTGCTGCGGGCAGGCTTCGGCCTCCGTGAGCTCGACACCCGCCTCGCAGCCCTCCATCCGCTCGGAGCGGCCGGGGCAGCCCGAGACCTCGAGCGAATCGTCGTCGACGGCAGGCGGCTGAGCCTACGCTGCGGCAGCACTCTGCTCGGCGCCGGCGGGCAAAGGCAACTCTGCTTTTACTCCCCCGACCTGACCGCGGAGGAAGTC
>Ga0114959_10001037_pt1 | contig 25452 bp, 27 predicted proteins | sample C_130625_EF_Meta_FD_87317 | JGI IMG/M metagenome (GOLD analysis project Ga0114959, IMG submission 87317) | Freshwater microbial communities from Lake Croche, Canada to study carbon cycling - C_130625_EF_MetaG | ecosystem: Environmental > Aquatic > Freshwater > Lake | place: Lake Croche, Canada... | reverse complement strand
AATTTGAAAAATCGAATCAAAGATGCTACTAGTTTGGCAACTACATCTATTAGTGCGGCGGATTCTGAAATACTAGAACTAAATAAAGATGTTAATAAAGAACCAGAAAATTTAACCACGATAGTAAGTATGTTAAACATATTAAAAATAAGCTATCAAAACTTAATAGATTTGGATAAAATAGTTAAAGTTTTAGAGATAAAAATAAGTGAAACATTCAACAGAATAAAATTAATTAATATTGTAAGTTCGACTCAAACTCCATCTGCGTCTAGTATTTTACTTCAAGGAACAGATTCAACACCATCTTCTGAAATTTCATCTAGCACCTAAATACGCAAAATTTATTTTTATTAAATGAAGATAAAACACACAAATATAATTTTTTATTAGAGAAACAAGTAATTTAGAAAAATAATATAGCCACATAATATATAAATGAAGTTTGGGAAAACCTTTAACGAACTTTGCACGCCCGCGATGGTGTACTTTGTTATTTCTGCAGTAGCTATTTTATTTGCCTTATTTAGCGGCATTGCTCTTGCAGCTGTTGCAATGAAAGCTTTTTTTGTGGTCTTCTGGACTTATCTTTTAAATTTATTGTGCAAAAAAGGATTTAAATCAGTATCTTGGTTCCTTGTTTTATTACCATATTTAATGATATTGGGATCTTTTATTATGACTTCTATGGCACACAGAGAAGGGTTCGATATGGCGAATTATTTAAAAAAAGAAGCACCAAACATCAAGAAACAACAGCAAGTAGCTGATTACAAGAGAAAGATGGCAAACGCGAAGTAACAACACGAAAAATTTATAAATGATTAATTTTTATTATTTATAAAATACGATAAATTATCTAATTAATAAAATAATTCTTTTATATGAATGAAAAAAATTTAGAGGATAAAATAATAAATACTTTGCGCGGATTATCGGTAGATATGGTGGATAAAGCAAATTCCGGTCATCCCGGAATGCCTCTTGGTTGTGCGCCCATGATGTTTGTTCTTTGGGCAAAAGTTATGAAATATAATCCAGAAGATCCTTTATGGGAATATCGTGATAGATTTATATTATCTAACGGCCATGGTTGCGCATTACTATATAGTATTCTCCATTTATTAGGTTTCGATTATTCTCTTGACGATTTGAAAAGTTTTAGGCAAATTCATAGTAAAACACCTGGACATCCAGAATATAATAAAAAATTAGGTATAGAAATAAGCACAGGACCACTTGGACAAGGAATTGCAAATGGTGTTGGAATGGCGATTGCGTCCAAAAAACTCGGAATCGATAACACCATCTTTGTTATGTGTGGTGACGGATGTCTGATGGAAGGAGTATCTTACGAGGCAACATCTCTGGCTGGTCATCTAGGATTGAATAATTTAGTAATCCTCTATGACGATAATGGAATTACAATAGATGGAAAAACCGACCTTACTTTTACAGAAAATACGAGGGATCGCTTTACGGCTTTACATTGGAATGTTTTAGAAGTTGAAAACGGAGATCATGATGCAAAAGATATATATGAAAAGTTGATGGAAGCTAAAAAATCTTCTGATAAACCGACCATTTTGTTTGTAAAAACAACAATCGGATACGGATCTGTTTTGTCTGGAAAAAGTGCGGTACATGGCGCACCTCTAGGAAGCGAAAAAATGCAGCTCTTGAAGGAATTTTTGGGTTTTGATAAAATGCATAATTTTTTTGTGGACGATGATGTTAAAGAATATTTTCAATGTTTGAAAGAAAAAAAAATAGATTTTTACAAAGGTCAAAACGCATGTTCAAATATTTCATCAACTACTAGTTTTAATGAAAACTTGAAAAATGCAATAAATAACATTCAAAATGTGAAAAATTTTGAAAAAGATTATGCTACTAGAGATTCATCTAGTATAATTTTGAAACAAATTGCGAATGTTTTGCCGAATATGGTTGTGGGTAGCGCGGATCTCGCAGAATCAAATAAAACACTTGTTTCTCACAATTTTATTTCAAAATCTGATTTTTCTTCAAATTATTTGAACTATGGAATTCGTGAACATGCGATGTGTTCGATTGCAAACGGGTTAAGTACTTATAATATACTTCCAGTTGTTAGTACATTTTTAGTATTTATAACTTATTGCCTTGCTCCGATTCGCATGGCAGCACTTTCGAAACATAAAGTACTTTATATTTTAACACACGACTCTGTTTTTTTGGGAGAGGACGGACCAACGCACCAACCCGTAGAATCTTTAGCCATATTGCGATCAATTCCAAATCTTTTGACAATTAGACCATGTGATACTACTGAAGTTTCAGCAGCTTATCAGATCGCCCTTCGTTATGATGGTCCAGCTGCGTTAATATTGTCTAGGCAGGTATTACCAAACATAGCAAAAAGTAACGCAAACGAAACAAAAAAGGGGGCGTACATAATTTATGATAGTGATAAAAAAGACCCCGAATTTATTATTGTTTCAACGGGATCTGAGGTTTCGCTTTCTATTGAAGTTGCAAAAAAAATGGGTAATATTCGGGTAGTTTCGATGCCGTGCTGCGAGTTATTTGATTTACAAACAGCGGAATATAAAGAACTTGTTTTACCCAGAAGAATAAAGAAAATTAGTTTGGAAGCGGGAGTAACCCTGGGCTGGAATAAATACGTAGATTATACTTATGGAATTAACACATTTGGCGAAAGTGGAAAAATTGCGGACATTAAAAAGTTTTTTGGGTTTACCGAGGAAGATGTGGTCCTTTTTATAAATTCTTTGAAATAAATTGGTTTATAAAACAATATATAAATAAGACAACTATATATTTATGGATAAACAAGTAATTTTAGAAAAAATATGTAGGATTAATGAAAACAATATTTTTATAGAGTATCCAGCTTTCAAATATTTTGCAAATGAAAACACGTATGATGAGATAACAGAGTTTCTTAGAGATAATTTTAATAAAGTTTTAAAAAATCACATAAATTTTAACATACACTTATCTTTGAAATCTTTGACGATAAAAGAAGTAGAAAAACACTATAATTATATTGGAAAAATTTGTGGTATATTTAATAATGACTTTCCAGATAGCAACTTAGACACATGTTATATTTACAACGCCCCGTTCATTTTTTCTCAGGTTCTTTCTATACTTTCAATTTTTATTGATAAAGTCACGTGCAAAAAAATTAAACTGGTAAAAAAAGAAAAATAAATAATAATGTTCTAGTAAACAATATTAAACTAACTATGCATACTATTACAAATGAAGCTTGTAGTTTCAGATAAGAAAAAAAAAGAAACCTTTGTTGCGTTATTTCAAATTTTAAAAGGTTGCACAAGTCTTATATCAATAATATTTCACGAAGATTATATTTATATGCAGGGAATGGATAAATCTCATGTTTGTCTCTTTGATGCAAAAATTATGGGAATATGGTTTAATAATTTTGAAATTGAACCTCTTGATTCCAAAAATATTTGTTTTGACTCATCTACATTACATACTATCTTGAATATTGCTACAGATGATCAAACTATTGTTATTTCGTTCTCTGGTGATACGGATAAATTGAATATAGATTTAACATCAGATGTTCAAGGAGATTATAATAAGTTCTTTTCGATTCCTTTAACAGAATTTGATAATGACATATTTGATGTTCCGGCTGCTGAATACGACGCCGATTTTTCACTTAATTCCAAAAAAATATATGAAATTACCTCGCAGATGATTCACTTCGGTTCAGACATTAGAATAAGTTGCTTAGACGACAAAATCAACTTGAATACACAAGGCGATTTAGGAAATATGATGGTTTCAATTCCAGTTGAAGATTTAAATTCATATTCTATATCTGAAGATGAGGTTGTAGATCTACTTTATAGTTTAACATTTATGCATAAAATGTGCTTGTCAACAAAGTTATCATCTGATATTAATATTTCTATTAGCAAAGACTATCCCATGAAGATTGAATATGATTTAGGAGAAAACAGCAGGTTTTTGTTCTACTTAGCGCCAAAGTTAGAGTAGGTCTTTACAAAAGACTCTGGTGAGTATAAATAATAAAATATTATTATATTTTTTTATTAGTCATGAAAGCTATGTTTGGATTTTTTATATTTTGTCTCGTTTTGTTTTTATATTTACATATTCAGTTTCACTTAAAAACAAGCGATGATCTTGAGATGTACGAAATTGACTTTGCATCAAAAGATAAGTTTGAAGAAATTTGTAATCTAAGACAGCCTGTTTTGTTTGATTTTGAAAATGAAAAAATTATTCAAACCTCAAATATCGATTATTTAGCATCAAACTATAATGCATTTGAAATAAAAATTAGAAATGCAAAAGTTCCAGATTATTCTTCAGAAATTTATATGCCTTTGCCTTTTCATGCTGCTGTAAAATTATTCGAAGAAGATAAAAATTTAACATACTTTTCTGAAAGCAATTCGGATTTTTTGCAAGAAACGGCGTCTATAAAAAATTTGCAATACAATGACGAGTATTTAAGACCTTATATGGTGTCAAACTGCAATTACGACATAATGACGGGTTCTGAAGGAACTTTAACACCTTTTCGATACGAAATAAATTATAGAAATTATTTTTTGTGTACAAAGGGAAGTATTCAGATAAAACTAGCACCACCAAGAAGTATAAAATATTTACAACCAGAAAATGATTACGAAAATTTTGAATTTCGTAGTCCCGTCAATCCATGGGAACCTCAGCCGCAATACACTGCCGACTTTGATAAAATAAAATGTTTGGAATTTACGTTGCCTGTGGGAAAAACAATATATATACCAGCATATTGGTGGTACAGCTTTAAGTTTAATAAAGGATCAAGTGTGTCTTGTTTTAGATATAGAACTTATATGAATAATATCGCAATTTTACCTCAGGTTGCAATGTATGGACTTCAAATTCAAAATGTAAAAAGAGATGTTGTAAAAAAAGCTAGTTTAGATAATATGAAACTTAATTCTTTTAGTACAGATATAAAAAAATTGCCTTTAGAAAGCAAAGAAAAAATCTCAGAAGACACGAATCCTCTTGAAAATAATGTAATTATAGCCGCAAATGATGCAAATCAAACGTCTTTTATTTGACTTTTATGATGAAAATTGAAAATAAAACTTTGTGAAAAATAAAAAGAAAATATGGAAATCAAACTTAAAAGTAGAAAAAGATATTTATTTATTTGTAAATCACTAAATAATTGTTTTGATAAACATTTTCGCGCAAATTTTATCGATATTGTCTGTTCGGATCCATACAAACAGATACGTGTTTTTAATTATCAAGAAAAAAATGCGTTGCTCGAGAAAAATATATTACATGTTATGCCTTTTGCTTGGATTAAAAATGTTTTAAAACTAGAAGATATAATAGGAGATGCCGTCTTACCTTTAGACGTAGTCCGCATTATTGATAGTTTTTGGTGATAATCATGTAAACTAAGACCTAAAGAAATAGACATACTATATATAAGACACACGTCTGCATGACTCTTTACAAAATACATGTACACGATAGATCATACACTGATTGGACGTTTTATAATATACTCAATTATAACATTAATGATTTGAATGTGGATCCTCTCAAAAATAAGTTGTTTTCAAATGACGTCTTTAGTATTGATGAATCGGGAAATGTCAAAATAGAACATTCTAGCGCTCGAATAATCGGATCTGTTCCAGGAGTTTTGGTTCTTAAAAATAATAAAACCTACGGAAGAAAAAACGGGAAGCTCATGTACAAATGTGTTCCTGATGACATGAGACTTCCCTCTTTTTTAATTCCCTATGAGATGAAAAATATAGGATTTTCAAAGGTATTTGTTAATATGTATGTAACATTTTCATACACTGAATGGCCTGATAAACATCCTCATGGAGTTTTAAATCAGGTAATTGGAAATGTAGATGTTCTAGATAATTTTTATGAGTATCAGCTTTATTGTAAAAGTTTGAATGCATCTATTCAAAAGTTTACAAAAGATACATCTAAAGCTCTAAAATCGAAACCACATGATGCATTTATTGAGAACATAAGTAAGAAATATCCTTCCATTGAAGATCGAACAAATCAATCGGACTGGAAGATATTTACTATTGATCCGCCAAGTAGTGTTGACTATGACGACGCTTTTAGTATTCAGAATTTAGGTGATGGAAAACATAAGTTAAGCATATATATAGCGAATGTTACCATTTGGATGGATGTTTTAAACTTGTGGGACTCTTTTTCTAGGCGTATTTCTACTATTTATTTGCCTGATCGGAAACGACCTATGCTTCCAACTATTCTTTCTGATTGTCTATGCAGTCTTCAACAAAATAATACACGTCTCGCTTTTGTTATGGACATTACTATCGAAGGAGATGAAATTAAAATGATCGAATATAAGAATTGTATGATAAGGGTGGTTAAAAATTATGCATATGAAGAGCCAAAATTACTCGAAAATGTTGAGTACAACTATTTATTTGATGTAACAAAGAGCCTGACTAAAAAGTTTAGATATCTTTCCAATGTGAAAAATAGTCATGATGTTGTATGCTACTTAATGATTTTCATGAATTATCATTGTGCTAGAGAACTTTTAAAAAATAAAAATGGAATTTTTAGGTCGACAATAATGAAAAAAGAAGTTTCTGTTCCGGATAGTGTTCCTGAAGATGTTGCTAAGCATATAAAAATTTGGAACAGCTCGTCTGGTCAGTATCTTGACGGAAGTCAGGTAGAAGTAAATACAAGACACGACCTCTTAGAAATGGATGCATACATTCATATTACAAGCCCGATTCGACGACTAGTGGATTTGTTGAATATTATCAAATTTCAACAAAATAACAACATGATAAAACTTTCTGAAAATGCGTCAAAATTTTATGATAACTGGATAAACGAGTTAGAATATATTAACGTTACTATGAGAGCGATTCGCAAAGTTCAATCCGACTGCTCTCTTTTGGACTTGTGCACGAGTAATATTGAAATTATGGAAAAAATATATTACGGATATCCATTTGATAAAATTACGAGGAATGATGGTCTGTACCAATATATCGTTTATCTACCCGAACTAAAAATGTCATCTAGAATAACACTGAGAGAAAATATGGAAAATTATACAAAATGCAACTTTAAGTTGTATTTATTTTTGGATGAAGAAAACTTTAAAAAGAAAATACGGCTTCAAATGCAAAGTTAAGTTGATTCTTTATCGATTGTCACATTTGCAGATATTGTTTTAATAATTTTGTTTATTTCTTCTGGTTCTCCTCCATTTGCTTCGGAAATGATTTTCAAATACTTGTCACTTTTTTTGTTCGCGGCATCATTGTACCCTTTATTTTCTCTCGTCCACTCACCTACCTGTTTTGCATTTTTGATGGAAACGTGTCGAATCGCCCTTGTAATTTTCTTTTTATCTGTGTCTTCTTTTTCCCAAGAGTTATTATCTTTTACGTACAAGGTTTCTCTTTTTGCATCGCTGCAGTGAATTGGACGTTTATAAACGTCTAGTTGTTTCAAACCATTAATAAAAATTCTGGAAATTCCTTGTACATATCCTAATCTTCCAGTTTCTTCTAAATCTCCCAACTGCAACTGAAGAGAGTCTACAAAGTCGGTAATGTTCAGAGCATCTTTGCATTTCTCGTTTAGAAAGATATTTAAGTTGAATTTATTATTGTTAGTAGTATTATTATTATTCACAATAGTTGTTTTATTTGCCAACTCTACGATGGTTTTATTTTGCTCGATCATCATCTGTTTAAATTCTTGATTTTGACTAACTAAATCCATATTTTGCTGAATGAGTTTACTAACAATATCATTTTCCTTTGGTTCTGTATCTTTTTTGGGCGACCCTCCACATTTTTTCTTATGCCGCCATAGCCCGCTATTATCTTTATAAGATTTGTGACAACCATCGCACGTAAATGCTTTGGGGATTTTTGGGACAAAAACATTGCTAATTATCAAAAATTCATTGCTATTTTCGTTTTTTTTGTGTTTACGTGTTAGAAGATGTTTTTCATAGTCCTTCTTATTGCAGCAATTATAGTTGCAAAAGATGCATGAATATTTTAGGGGATTTTTTGGGATTTTTTCATTGCTGAACATTGCTATATATGTCAATGAGAAAATCCCCTAAATGGTTTTCCGAAAACTTATTTTTTCTTTAAAAAATAATTCAATAACAAAACACGAATTATTATTTATGTATTTAAACCATTATGGTAATAACTGACTTTTTTAGAAAAAGAGAAAAATAAAAAGTCAAAAGTATTTTGGAAAGTGAAAAATGGACAAAAATAAATGTCCAAAATCGGATTTTCCAAAAAAGTCTTGGAAACGCGAATTTTTGAAAATAAAGGTGCCATGTCTGGATGTGTTTATGTAACGGATTATGATGTTTATCATAAATAAATATTTGTAGGATTTTTAGCATCTAATATCTATATAAAAAAACGCATAAAGATATAAATGTTATTATTTGATATGAAAATTATAACATTTAGTTTGTTTATTCTTTCCTCACACGCCGCATCTAATCGTATTTTGCCAAGGAAACTATGTAAAGATTGCAAACACTTTATAGCACACAAAGAAGAATGCGCTGTATTTGGAGAGAATAATTTTGTTACTGGGAAACATGATTATAATTATGCAAAAACGGCTAGACGAAATATAGATAAATGCGGAGAAGACGCAAAGTATTTTGAGGAAAACACCAATAAAATTGTTACAATTCCTTATTATTTTATGCTAACATATTGGCCATTTATATCTCTTTTTGTATTATATTTTATATATATGGATGCAGCGTATAAGTTACTTCATCATTAAGATCTGTAGCACTTTATATGTGCAAATCCATCATATATCTCACAATAAATGTAAAAACTGCGGCGTGTAAAAAGAAACCCAATGCTGTAGGACATCCGTTATTGCTTGCAATCGGTCCAACAAAGCGCGATAATAAAGAATTTACGAGCTTGTATGTCAAAGGATTGAAAAGAAGTAATAAGACAATGGTTGTGTAAAGAGTATATCTCCATTTATCAGAAGAACTGGGAATCATTATATAATAACAAAATAATAAATAAGAAAGGTATAAAGAAAATTTATAGCGGATATTCTGGAGAGAGAGATTTATTTTCTTCAAGTTCGTCTATATCTATTTTTACAACTTTATTCATTCTAAACGCCTATTTTTTGTAAATCAATATAAAGATTTTTATTTATTTATAATAACTATATGAAAATTTTATACACTGGAATAGGTTGTAATAAAACTGGAGAACATACAGAAAAAGAATTTTTAAACATTATGAGAAAAGAATTCATTCACAAAACTTGGAGATTTGAATTAAAAGAAATCCCAAGAGAAGAACATTATCAACTTATATTCAAAGATTGGATTTTGCCTAATGATTTTATATTTTTTACATTATCAGATTGGATAGAATATTCAGGTGCAGAAATCGGCGATTGAAATAATAAAAGGTGTAATAATTTGTTGTAATATATAATAATCTGCTGTAATATAAATAAAACTGATGCCTACGCCCAATCATATATTTTTTTACGGAACGCTTCGTCAAAATGAGTTAAATCATAAAATAATAAAAAAAGATAAACGAATTTCTTTTTTAGGAAACGTGGCTACCAAAAATAAATATTCATTTATTATGATTAATAGAACGCGCATGTATCCGTTTATAACAGAAGCGACATATAAGGGGCATAAAAAAGTTAACGTTATTGGAGACCTTTATGAAATAAATCCTGAAGATAGAAAGAGTTTTATTTATGATATGGATCATTTTGAAAATAGATATAAAAGAAAAATTATACAGGTGGTTGATAAAACTGGAAATTTTATAAATGCGTATACTTATTTTATAAAAGATAAGTGGATAAAACATTTGAATGATTTTTTAAAGCCAAATGGTCTAGAAGAGTTTATATTTATTGATAGCGGATCTTATGTTTGAGAATCTTCTAGAATAAGAGGTTTATTCTCTTTTATGAATTCTTCAAGTTCGTCTATATCTATTTCGGGTAGCAAGACGTGCGATTCCCAAAAATATTTGCAATATGCCCATAAGAAGTCACATTCAGATTCGTACCAATTTGAATGTTTCTTAAGAAGTTTTTCGTGTAATTCTCGCGGCAGCAATTCCAGATTTGCTTTTGGAAGAACATAACATAGTTGAACTAGAGGCGCTACTGGATTCGCTGGTTTTAGTTTGACAAATTCTGTTTCAAAATATGGAACATACTTTATCAAGTCAACTAAAAGTGGTGGATAGTTATAATTATAAGACCACCTCCAGTCTGCGCAGCCTGTTGTATAGTATTTCATCGTCCACTCTAATCCAGATAGATAATTTAAGCAGATCTGCTTTTTTCTTTCCTCGTCTACAGGAGAATCCATTTGAAAAAGTGCTTTATAATATCGATTTTGCCAGTCGTCTTTGAATGGATTAATATATTTTTCAAGTTCTCTTTCATAGGTTGGTATTGCTTCAAATTTTACATGTACCTGCTCGGGTGTTTCGCTCGGATAGTAAACTCTTTCTCTTCGATCTCGAGATTTCATTTCTGTTTTAATATTATCTTCTTCCGCGTCAGCCAAGAACTGCACAACTTTTCTCATATTTTTCCAATTAATTATTTTACCATCGGTCAATTTTTCATTAGTTTCTCCAATAGTTGCCTTGTAGGCATTAATCATTTTATCAACACCGCCGGTTCGAATATTGATAGAAGGAAAGTGTGGCATAAAGTCATTTCCTAGAAAGAAACAAAGTAGTATATAGTCGTACGTTCTGTTAAGTCCGTTACTATTTCCGTTGTTCATACTTTCACTTATAATTTTGGCAAACTCTGGTATATCAATAAGATATGTTTCGTTAGGCTCGAGCGAACTATCGATTGACTGGATAAAATGCGGGGTTTCTCGGAATAAAAATATTTGATTGTTTACTGGTAAATGATTCATAGATAACATAATAAGATCAGCGTCAAGACCATAAACAATATTTGTAGAACCAGTAGAAACAAATTTTGAAGTTCTAATGAAGTCAAAAATTTTGTGCTCTCCTTCACCTGGAATATCACTTGTAGAAACAAATATTTCGTTTGCTTTGAATTTTTTTTTATTTTGTGCAAAATGATTTGAAATCATCTTATTTAACATTTGCATAAATTTTGTTCCCGGAGTAATGGAAGTAGTATTGAAGGGGTCTGATTTTTTCGCCTTATCAATTTGTCTCATGATAAGACCTTGATACCATGATTTGTAACGTCTGTCTCTCTGCTGATCAAGCTTTGCTACAGGTGCAACGCCATCAAATGCAATATAAATTATGTTATTTGGTTCGATAAGATCAATGTATTCTTCTATTTTTGAAATTACTTTATTAATAATAGAAATTGCAATAGAATCTGTTATTTTATCGATATCAATGTTATGCACACAATCGTATATAATAGAGTTACTATCTAAATAAAAATTACTTACTTCTATGTCATTCTTGCAAAGCCTTCGAATAATTTCTGGATGATTTTTAACAATATAGCTAAAGTATGCAGGTATTCCCATAAAGCCTTTATTGAATAATGCATTTCATGTTTAATACATTTGTCGATATATTTAACTAGAGATTTATTAAAACAAAAACATGAATCAAAAGATTTGTATTTGAAAAAAACTAATATATTTAGATATTAATGACAGAAAAAAAAAATAAAACAACAAAACACTCGGCAGAAGTAGTTTTGTTATTAAATAAAAAACTAGGGGTTTTTCAAGACATAATTCAAAAAACTATATTAAATGCGAACAAAAATAAAATTTATGAGATTTTATCTGTTAGTGATGTGAATTCTTGCGTTCGTATTTTGAATGATTTGAGCAATAAAATAAAAACTTTTACAAAAAATATTGAAAATATTAGCACCGACGAATTAATAAATAATCTTCAGTATATTACCAACGACCTATCTTTAATATTAAAAAATTACGGAACAGAGTCATTAGATGATTTACTTTCTATTTGTTTTGGAACAAACAATCAAAATGATGCACCTAAGTTTAATTTATTGAAAAAATATTTTCATCCGACTGGATATAAACTGGCCAGTTTAAAAAAATCTGATAACAAAGAACAAGATGAAACTATAACAGAACAATCGAAAAATATGGATTGTTTCGATATTTCTTTTAGCTCAAAACAATTTCATTCTAGAGTTTACGGAATAAAAGTATTTTTTTTTAATTCAGTTTCTAAAAAAAATTTAATGATTTATGGGATTGTTGATGATGTTATAGTAGATTTTTTAACCGATGAATTTTTTAAGGACAAAATAAGTTTTATTAAAGAAAATAGGCCGAAAGATCCCTTGTTTCATACAGAAACTTTTGAATGTTTTATTTCTAGTCTAACATTGAAAGATTATTTGATTTCTAGTGATAGTGACATATATAATAAATATATGGGTGTTTTAAGCAATACAAATATTTTAACACGTCGCCCCTTATCTGCAACAATAAGAGAGTTTGTTCAAAGCGATTTATTTGCGAAACGCATAACGCTTATTCACCTCTTAATAAAATCTAGTAAAAGCTATGAAAACCAATATCTTGCTTATCTGTTGTACGATCTTCTCTCGAACGATTCGAATGGTACAATAGATACGCAGGAACAGACTATATTATTCGATAGTTTTCCTTGGTCTATAAAAAAATTTTTTGGAGAAGCAATGAAAAGAACAATACAATACACAAATGATCTTACAAATTTTGACATGAATAAAATTCCTTTAGAGCAACAAATCTGTTTATTGAAAGCAAATGATGCAGTAAAAGAAAAGGCTATGATGAAGTTAAAAGAAGTAAAAGCAAAGTCAGAAGATTCGGGTTCAAAGGCCAGACAATACTTGGATGGACTAATGAAAATTCCTTTTTCTATATACAAAAAAGAACCCATTTTAGAAACTATGCCGATCATCAGAAGAGTATTTTTAGAAGTAATAAAAGATGAGAAAACGAGAGAAAAAATGAAAATGGTAGACAATTTTAAAGAAAGTTATACAAGCGTAGAAATTGTCAAGTTCATGAAAAATTTTAATTATTTTCTGGAATCTGAAAGTATAAAAAGTAATTATTCAACTTTGAAAAAAATCCTTCTCTTTGGTGACAAAGATGCACTTATTTCAAACACAAACAAAATAAATTTATTTATCACAAAAGAAAGTCTTTGTAATAACTTTACAATCTTTAATTTTACTAAGCAAGGAAGTAAAAAAAATTCTATTAAAAATGGAATAGAAAATTTTTTAAATTTATTATTCGAGAAAAATTTAGAGGTTGTAGAAAAGTTTGCCGCATTTATTTTAAGTGGCTGTTCTGATGGAGATAAAAATATTAGAAACATAAATAATGGTCTTTTAAATATAAAAACTTATATTTCTCAAGTAAAAAAAACTCTAGATGATGCAGTTTACGGACATGATGCGGCGAAAAAACAAATAGAGAAAATTGTCGGACAATGGATAAATGGTGAACAGGACGGGTATTGTTTTGGTTTTGAGGGCCCGCCCGGTTGTGGAAAGACATCTCTAGCAAAAAAAGGTCTTGCAAACTGCTTAAAAGATGAAAATGGCGAAAGCCGTCCTTTTGCAATGATACAAATGGGAGGAGATAGTAACGGAAGTAGTCTTCACGGACACAATTATACCTATGTAGGATCGACATGGGGAAGCATAGTTCAAATTTTGATTGATAAAAAATGTATGAACCCTATAATATTTATTGATGAGATTGATAAAATTAGCAAAACGGAACACGGAAAAGAAATTATTGGTATTCTTACTCATTTATTAGATCCGGCACAAAATGATTGTTTTCAAGACAAATATTTTACAGGAATAGACTTAGATTTATCAAAAGCACTTTTCGTATTATCGTATAATGATCCTGATTTGATAGATAAAATTTTACTAGATCGTATTCACAGAATAAAATTTTCTAGTCTTTCTCTTGAAGATAAACTAATAATAGCAAAGGATCATATTTTACCCGAAGTTTATAAAAAGATGGGTCTTGATGGTGTAATAAAAATAGACGGAGAGACATTAAAATTCATTATCGAAAATTATACATGTGAATCTGGTGTTCGAAAATTAAAACAAGTTTTATTTGAGTTGATTGGGGATATAAATTTGTCAATATTGAAAAATTCTAATTATGAAGGAGATGTTCCAATTTGTATTACAAAATCAGACATTGAGAATAAGTATTTTAAGGATAAACCTTTCGTAAAAACAAAAAAAATTTGTAATGAAGATAGAGTTGGATATATAAACGGAATGTGGGCAAATTCGGTAGGACAGGGCGGTATAATCCCGATTCAAGTCAAATATTATCCAGCAGATGATTTTTTGAAACTCAAACTAACAGGCATGCAAGGAGATGTGATGAAGGAAAGTATGAATGTTGCTTTAACACTTGCATGGGATTTAACAGAAAAAGAACGAAAAAAACAAATAAAAATTGATAATTTAACAGGCGTTCATATTCATTGTCCAGAAGGAAGTGTTCCAAAAGACGGACCTTCTGCCGGAGCAGCAATAACATCATCTATATACAGCCTTTTTAATGATAAAAAAATAAGACACGATATTGCAATAACCGGAGAAATTTCACTTGATGGATTTATTACAGAAATAGGAGGCCTTGACTTGAAAATATTAGGTGGAATCAAAGCAGGCGTTAAAGAATTTATTTACCCTGAAGAAAACAAAAAAGATTTTGATTCTTTCGTAGAAAAATACAAAAATAGTGAAAATATTTTAGATATAAAGTTTACTCCTGTTTCGAGAATCGAAGAAGTTTTTAAGATAATTTTTAATGTATAATAATAAAATAGTTGTTATTATTATATGACAACGCCAAAAAATAATAAAATAGTCGGAGGACAAATACCCCAAGACACGAATAATGTTTCTAATAGAGTTAGCTCAGGTGAGCAAATATTTATGTTGTCAAATCCAATTAATTTTATATTTTTCATGTCATTTTTTTCGCCAATTATACTCGTAGTTATGATTGTTTCTTTGTCTTTTTTATTTCAAAATTTTAAAGGTCTTATTTACCTTGGCTTTATTTTAGGTGTTTGTATAATCCGAAGATATGTTTTAGAATTTTCGGGATTTCCCGAAATAGAATCTGACGGAACAATCTGCACGGCAATACAATTTAGTAAATATGGAAATATAACATTTAGTACATTTGTTTTTTCTTTTACTTTTATGTATTTATGTATGCCGATGTTTCAAAACAATTCTGTAAATTGGAGTATATTTTCGGGATTAATATTTTATATATTTTTGGATATAGGAATTAAAATGTATGAAGGTTGTTTATCTGTTGCTAGAGGGGCTTCTTTACTTTTTGTTGATATATTAGCGGGAATGAGTTTGGGTATTTTAGTTACCTTAATTATGTACGCAACAGGAAATAGCAAATATATGTTTTTTAATGAAATGTCGAGTGATAAAGAAATTTGTACAAGACCCACAAATCAGACTTTCAAATGCAATGTTTACAAAGGTAAAGAAAATATATAGTCTTGATTAGGTTAGTTTGGCTGTTCTGCGACACTATTTTCTAAATCACCTATTGTGGTATTTATATCATCGGAAACAGAGTAGTCCGTGGTTTCTTCTTCTAGTTTTATTGCAATTACTTCTGAAATCGGTGAGGGAATTTGGGTTTGTTTTATTTCTACAAAATGACGATAATTTGAAAAAAACCATTTTTTAAATTCTCCAAGAACTCTTTGCCTTTGAAAGCTTTCCGCCAAAAGTTTCATGTTTCCTCTAGTGTTGTAAACCTGAATAAAATTTCCGTAAACGTAGTTCAAATTTTTACTCTTATAGATTTCCATATTACTCGTATGAAAAGTGGGTTTGTTTTTTTTTATGTTCACGATATTATGAAATACGTATAAAATGTTCTTAAGATCGGTTTTATTTTTTAATTTTGCTGGTGTAATTTTTCCTAAAAAACGCGTAGCATGATAGGCACAATCTGGGCAGGGAAGCGAACTGCAAATTCGATAAATGTTGTAGAAAAGCTGCATGCCAATCTGCTGATAACCAGTGTCCGTTATTTTTTCTGCGAGCGTATGAAATAGCGTCCAAACTGGAGGACCCCATTTGTTTGGTGACATAATATAATTGTCAAAGATAATAAATATAAAGACTTGTCGAAAAATATACATAATGACAAAATATTCTATTGAAGAGAACATAGATTTTTATGCTGAACTTTATAAGTCTCTTGATGACTCCGATATGAATAAAAATGAAAGCACCGAAGAGAATGATAATGTTTGTCTAATAACTAATTTACCTTTAACTGAAAATCATGTAAAACTTGAATGTGGGCACAAATTTAATTATGTTCCGCTTTTTAAGGACTTGGTCATAAGAAAGAATAAACTGGCGTCAATGGATACTCAAATACTGAAAGTAAACGAAATACGATGCCCGTACTGCAGAAATAAAGAAACAAATCTTTTGCCATATTATGAAAATGCGGGAGTGGAAAAGATCCACGGAGTCAACTTTATTGATGAACTAAAACTTGTTTCTAAACCTGCAGCTAAAACAAGCTATGTTTATGGAAACTGCAATTATAACGACGGAACAATGTCTTGTCAACACACGTACGTAACTTCTTTTGAAGATGGAAAAGACTACTGCATGACTCATACACGATTTCTTCAAAGAAAAGCTATCAAAGATAAAATAATGAAAAAGAAAGAAGAAGAGAAGGCAAAAAAGATGGAAGAAAAACAAAAAGTGAAAGAAGATAAACAAAAAGAGAAAGATGCTGCAAAGCAAAAGGTAAAAGAAGAAAAAGAACAGAAAAAGCTTGTTAAAAATGTATCAACAAACGAGAATAGTATCATATTTTCTGAAAATGGCTGTAAACAAATTCTAAAAAATGGTCCCAGAAAGGGCCAGATTTGTGGGTGCAAAATTAAGGAAGGAGAGTTTTGCACAAGACATATCAAAAAGAATGATAAATAAATATGAATAATAATAGTTTAGAATTAATTTATTATTATAGAAAAGTATGGAAACAAAAGATGAATTAGTTATGAGTGTGAAAGAGTGGATTAAAATAGATAATGAGATATTAAAATTAAAAGCTGAAGTCAAAGATAAAAATATGAAGAAAAAGCAACTTACAGACTCTTTGATGAATGTAATGAAAAAAAATGAAATTGAGTGCTTTGACATTAATGGAGGTGCTTTAATTTACAAGAAAAATACAATTAAAAAACCTATTAGTGGAAAAACTCTTTTGACAACCCTTCAAAATTACTATAAAAATGACCCAAAAATGGCGGAAGATCTTACAAAACATGTTCTTGATAGCCGAGAAGAAAAGATAAAAGAAACTATTAAGCGTAAAATTGACAAATAATTATTCATGAAATAGAGTAAATGTTTCCTAGTAGTGTTAATAAGAGCAACATTAAAAATGTTTTATCTAGTTTTAATTCAGCTTTAAGTGAAAACAGCGAAAATATTGAAAATGATTATGATGTTGATGAAAATGAAAATAGCGAATTTTATAATTATATTAATAGCGATGACAACATTTCTGAAAGTTATACTCCAAAAATGTACCGGAATAAAACATTTTATAAATACAAAGCTTTAGATTTTTTAATAAAAGAAGATCCCGTCGTCGATAATAACTCTAATGTCTTTATTTGCGCATTTCATGTAAATCAAACAGGAAAACTTCCATTTTTACAATTTATACTGAATAAACTACCAAACAGCATGTTCGGAGACTTTCTAGCATTTCCTTGCTTTTCTTACCAGGGAACTGAAAATATTTTAGATGAATGCATTTCAAAACTAGACGAAGTCATGGATTCTTATGAAAAAAAGCAAGAATATAAGTACACTGGTCATATTTCTCTAGGAAAAGATGTTTACATATTTTATGATCTAAGCCATTTTGATTTTCAAGTGCAAGAACTTTATAGATCTGATAAAATGTGGTTAGTATTAATGGATGAAATAATTAATTATCAAAAAGTTTGCAATTTTGAAATACATAAAAATGTTTTTAACTTTTTCAGGAACAACGGAAAATTTTCTTTATTGTTTGATGAAAACGAAGAAGAAATTGAAACTCCGATAGTATGCTATAATGGAACTTGCATCAGTAAAGTGAAATTTACGGCAATTTTTGGAGTGGGAAAATCAGAAAATGATGGTATTGTTGGTCCTTATTATTATTTTACGACATACGAAAGATCTATAGAGAAAGGAGGCTGGTGTAATAAGGAAACCGGGGCTATAGTTAGATTTGCTTTATTTTTGGGAAAGTGCAAAGTTTTATTAAATCAACCAGCAGACGATATTGACGATTCTCTTTATAAACTAGAGATACTAAAAGACTTTGATAATTTAACAGAGAGACAAACAATGAGAGTTTCTGATCATGATGGTAAATGGGTGCTTAGTCATCAAAGTGTTTATATTGGAAAATTAGAATTAGATGACGGCAGAATTATAGAAAATGCTCCCATGTGGGTTACAAAAGATTATGATCAACAAACAGCTTTATCTTTTCATCATATTGACAATAGAACATTAGGAGATTCATGGAATGAAAATAAAAACTATTACATAAAATAAATAATTATATTTATTTCTTTAATAAATATAATATGTCAACGGCAAGAACTGTAACAATAATTGGATTTTCTATAATATTTTTTTATGCTATAATTCAGATCTTCAATTTTTATAATATAGAGATTCGTGTTTACTCAACATATTTATTTTTTTATGCTTTGCTCATGTTAACAATTATTATTTTGCCAAATTCTTACTCGTCTATCTAAATTTATACATTATTTGAAAAATCTTTTTTATTGTCTTGAATTATGCTTTTAAGAATATTTAATTCGATCTTTTCTTTCAATTGGTCTAAGATTTCTTCGTCAGTTGGTCGTCTTTTATTATGTACAAAAAATAGACCAATCCAATCTTGAAGTAATTTTTTATTTTCTTCAAGAGTTTTCAATTTTGAAGTTTCATTATCTTTAGTTTTTTTATCATTATTATCGATTTCTATCAACATTTTTGTTGCATCATTCCATTGATTAATACTTTCTCTTGTTGGTATTAATTTATCACATATTTCAGGTTGAACTATTATCTTACTTGTGTCACTTGTACTTAAAACATCTTTAAATGTCTTTTTAAATTCAATAACAACGTACTCCGGTATTGAAGGGCTTGTTTCCATTAATCTGTCAAATTCTTCTTTGCACATTTTAATCATTTGAAAAACGTGGATTCTCTCATCAGGATGTTTTGCAAGCTCTATTTTAATATTTCTATAAAATTTATCCCAAACTATACTGCTAACTCGGTGAGCTTCATTAAGCTGTGTTATTTTTAAAAATTGTTGAATGGTGGAAATAATTCCGGCGATAATATTAAGGCCTCCAACAGCCATCGCGTAATAGTTTTGATAGTCGACAGGAACTCGTGTTTGGGCAAAATTTGCAGTTCCAGTAAGAGTAGATATGACAATAACAGGAATCGTGTAGAGTCCATTCATAAAAGAAAACCAGTCGTGAGACCTTGCGTGAAGCCAGCGATAACACATAGCTTTATCGCCCCACTCGATAAAAATTTTCTCGTGATCTATTGTCCATTTTGTTTCTTGAAATAATGTATTTTCAGATGTATTTGTAGAGTCTTCATTTTTTGCGTTAAAATCAGACATTTAAAATATCATGATAAATTTTTTTTTAAAAATAATTAAATTTGCATAATGTATAAATTTAAAATGGAAGAAGAGATTAATAATTTGAAAAATAGCTTTGTAAAGATAGTTGATTCAATTCAGAAAATAACCTCTGTTTTTGAAAAAATTGACGTAAAGCTTTCAAATATTACAAGTTATTATATTGAACTAATAGAAAAAAATAAAGAAAAACTATATGTATTTAGCTTAGACTCATTTCGATTTCAAATAGCTCTTTTAGAAAGAGAGCTTGATGAAAACAAAACTTTTTTCAAAGTAATAAATAATCGAATTTATTGTGAATATTATAAGTTTTGCAAAACAATGTGTGAATACATTTTTGAAAAATATTCCGATCCGCACTTAGTAAATGTTGCCAAAGCGATTAATGAAACAGAACTTCCTATATATGATGCTGTTGATCCTAAAAAAGAATATGGATTATGTTTTGTTTTGACAATTCACGATAATATTATAGATCTATTCAAGTGTTTGTATGCAAATTTACATACTAAAGAAAGTGAACTGAAAGAATATTTGACTAAGAAAAAGATGGGACTTAATATTGATAACTTTGTATTTACTTTTGACTATAACTATTCCATAGTAAGAGATAAAATAAGAATGTTTTTAGACTATATGACTTTTTTCCATAAAATGCACCTGAAAAATTTAACTTTAATGGGAAAAAAATTATTAATAATGAGAAAAGAAATTGAGAATGATTTGACTTTAGATGGTAACGAAAATGAAGCCGCATCTATACCAGATTCTGATTTTTCCGATGATGAATCTCTAGAATCATCTGCTAATATAAAAAAAATGAAAAAAGAGAAAATATCGCGTAAAAAAGAGAGCCCTGCATACTCTAAAATAAATAGTTTTTTGAAAAAAAAACCAAGCGAAAATGAAATGATGGCAAAAGAAGATAAAGATAACACTTCTGGTGAAGTTTCTCTAACAATTCAGGAAAAAGGAAAACGTAAAAAGAAGTCCGTTAACTAATCTTTTGCGCATGAAATCTCGTTTAAATATTATTTATGAATTTGAAGCAATAATAATATGTACTATCCAAACATTTTTATTTTAAAAAATATTTAGCAAATATATATATATATGCCAAAACGTGTTAGTCGACGCAAAACACATAAACGCAAAACTATAAAAGGCGCTAAACAAAGAAGGAGCAAAACTAGTAAAAGAAGTAAACGTATAGGCGGGTACATCGAGACGGGACAAGAGAAGGAGAAGGAGAAGGAGAGGCAGATATGTCGATCTCTCGAGTGCTGCACGGAAGTTGAAAATTTACAACCAGTAATTTCAATAAAGGGTACATTCGGAAAAATAGCACAATGTTTTATATTTTCTATGGGAGATAAAATATTTGTAGTTTTTCAGTTATATAAAGGTTTTCTTAGTGGAATTTCGGATGTAGGAAATGCAACAGCTAATGGCATTTTAAATTTGCACAGGTGGAATCGTCGAACTAGCGAGATGTGGGTGGAAGGTAAAAGCGACGTGACGTATAAAACACGAGAGGCCCAGGGATATATATTATTAAAAAAGTTGATGGGAGTGTTACCTGAATTCACGTTGGCCAAACCTGTAGATGAAGAGCATGAATTTGGTACAATGTATTTTGTATACGATTTAGATGAAAAATGTATTTTCCAGAAACTCGATAGTGATGATAAAAATAATTTGTTTGAGCGCTTTGAGAACTACTCGAGTCCTTGTACTTGGCTTAAATTGCAGCAGGATAAGTATATAAAAAATCTTGATTATCGATGGAATCATATTATCAACTATGAATTAAATAAAAGCGATAGCAAATCCCAATACGCCAAACTTATATATGAAGCTTTTAAAAAAGTAAAAGAGTTGGTTAAACTTAAATTATCAACAACGACAGAGTCTAGCTCTTCAGCTGCGGCAGAAGAGTCTAGCCCCTCAACATTAGAAAAAGTATAAATATGGTTGCAAAGCATCGGTTTAAGTCTTTTTACAATATATAATAAAATTGAAATAAAGATAATTTTATTATAGTAATTATAACTTAAACATGGAAAGAAGACTCAATAAAAAGATCGAAACATATATTGGAGAGTTCAAGGACAGCGTTCGGGAAAAAGCAACGCAATTGGGTCTTACAACAAGCAACGAAAATAATCAACTTTTGCAATTTATCTTTGATTATGAACGCCTTTCACTACAGAAAGACGATTTTCAGAAAAGAAAGCGTGTAAAGAATGTAGTTCCATTCTTTGATAGATGTTGCGCAAAGCGAGCAAGCAATGAGCAATGTACTAGGAGAAAGAAAGAAGGAGGTGAGTTTTGTGGAACGCATATGAAAGGAACCCCTCATGGGGTTATGGATACTCAAGAAGATACTAAACCCGCAACACAAAAAGTCGAGGTTTGGGCGCAAGACATTCAAGGTATAATTTACTATATTGACAAGTTTGGAAATGTTTATCAGGCAGAAGACATTGTTATCAACAAGCAAAATCCCGCGATTATAGCAAAATATGTAAAAAATGGAGACATTTTCACTATTCCTGAGTTTGGCATTTAAATATTAAATAACAAATAATAAATAAGTATGAAAAATTATGACACATTCGGGGATTCAAATGATCATGTTCTTTCATTACTAGAAGTACTAGAAAGAAAGCCTAAAAAAAGAAGTTTTTTTTATTATTGTTGTTGTTTCAAGAGACGAAGAATTAATTAATTTCTAGATTGTCTTCGCCTGATACTTTTTCTATTCTTTTTACTTTTTCTCTTTATTTTATTATTTCTTCTACTCTTTTTTTTTCTCATTCCACCCGTTGACGGGATTTCTATTTTTGAAATAACACCAACAGTAAAAGATCTACTACCTTTGCAATTATTTGAATTTATTTTTGTAGTTCTAATAGTTGGATAATTTTTGTCTTCTTCAATTATAAAAAATTTAGAATCAGTATCACCCATTATTATTTCTTCCCAATTATCTTTTTCACACATCAAATCAGGAATACCGATGTCACTAAGATTATAATAAACCCCATAAAGATCTTCTCCAGTTTTTGTATTTTTATCTAATAATGGTTCGTTATCTTTACCACATTCAACGTGTACGTTTCTGGATAATACCCCATCCGCAAGAGATGCGTTTATTAAATAAATTTCTTTTCTGAAAAGTAAAACTATATTAGAGTCCGAATCTAAATTTATCCATTCACTTATGGGCATACGTTCTAAATTTATAGGATCATAACCTTCGGAATCTAATGTGATTTCAACACTATTCTGGCTCATTATATACTAACCTATATTTAAATGTTTGTAGATTTAAAATTTCCATTTTATTGGTAAATTTTCTAGGGGCTTTTAACTACAGACAAAATCTTTCTCTTCTAAAATATTATCTGAAAAAATTAAAAAATACAAATAAACAAAATTCTTATTATAAACAAATTTACTTATTTTTATGCATAATCAAACACCCCACCACCAGATCACTCACCAACTTTTCACAAAAGTCAATAAATTTTTTGTTTCGTGTGTCTAGTGAAAATGTAAGCGCAAAAGTACAGAAATTTTTGATTCTGCGAATATATTCTGGTTTTGATGGCTGTCTTTTCTTATCTTGTGTTTCCCAGTAACTATTGAAATCACTCACAGGCGAACATTCATAAGTAAAAGGTAAAATATGCCTCATTACATTTTTTAATAATTCACTAACTATAGGTTTTGATGTATACATGTAATATCCATAATTATTCCAATTCAAAACTTTTGAAACACAACCATATCTATATACTCTATCTAATTGGTCCTTTGTAAAACCACTGAAGAAACTTTTCATTTGATCTAATGGATATTTATCTAGTAGTATCCTCAACCGGATAGACCTTGTAAGAGTATATTCTCTTATTTCGTTTTCGATTTCTTCGGGTAACTTTAGTATGCTTTCTCTCATTTTGATTTAATTGTTTAACTATCTAATCAAAAAATAAAACGAAATCAATTTTTTATATTTCCAGGGTTCCAAATACATAGTCGAAAACCGGAAACAAAAAACAATAATTACATTTATATTTTTCATGGTGAATTGTATGTCTATTAACAAGAAGACGCGAATGGGTTAAAAAGGCTCCCGTCAAGTAAACATACATAATTATATTATACTCCAATAAATTTACTTTAGCAAGCCATATTGGAGAAATTAGCGTTATAAGCATTCCCGTAGAATCAATCCAACTTAAATTTATTGTATCTATTGGATATACATCTCGGTTTTTATGGTGTTGAGAATGTACAAGAGGATACAGCAAGGGCGTGTGTAAAATTCTATGATACCCATAATAAAAAAGCTCTATCCATAAAAAATATCGAATAATATTGAAAATTGTTTTAGTTAAAGAATGCGATTCGATATCTAAATAATTATGATAAAAAACTGCAGAACCTATAATTTGAGAACCAAGTATAGAAAGATTTATAGCCGAGTCTCGAAGAGTAGAGATTATTTCGGTTGATGAAGATTTTGGATTAAAAAATGGTGTCTTTGTAAAAGAACATATTGTATAAGATGTTAATATCGAAAACCCAAAAACAGAGAAGACATATCTAGAAATCAAAAATATATTGTCAAACATCATCCTGATAATATAAATAAAATAAAAATTTTAAATCTATTTTTTATATGTTTTGCAAAAAAATTGAAATGTTTTGCAAAAAAATTGAAATGTTTTCTTTTTTCGTTTTATAAAATAATAAATTAATATGACTTGTCTAGATAAGCAACTTTCAATTATTCTTCTTCCACTCCCACTTGATGTAATATACATTATAAATGATTATGTCTTTGCTAATTTTTTTGAAAAACAGAAAGAAAAAAAGACCGCATTATTGAATCAGTTAATAAATCAATCTTATACAGATTATGAAGAACTTTCGAGCACCGATTCTAGTCTTCGTTCAAATAAAAAAGTAATGTTTTTCTATAATAAAAGCATACCCAAAAGCTTTTATGGTATGCATCGGGTATGGGTGGATACACGTATAAAGACAGAGGTTTGTTTAAAATGTCGTGACTTTATTAATCCTGGAACCCGTTTTGAAAATCTTAAGCATTATAATGTAGCAAATTGGGAAAGATTGTTCAAACACAGAAGATTTAATGGAAATTTTTCAAAAAAGGTAACATGTCAATGCGGATGATTTTAGTAAGTATATATTTTATTCTTGTATTATGTAAAATTTATATATTTTTTTTGGAATTTATTTCAAAACTAAAAAAATATTACAATTACAAATACGTATTTCATATTAACTTGAATCTTCTTCATAGTAAATAAGTAAAATGATAACTTTCTTCTTTACATGTTACTTTTGAAAATGGGGAAATCTCGTTGTTACAACGTTGTCTTTTCCAAGGATACCTCATTATTGGGTGTTTGTTGCGTGCTTTTGTCTTTGGATTAACAAAATCGCCACATTTTGTACATATATTATAAGACAAGTAGGTTTCGGGTTGAGATGCTGAATGAGGACCCCAGAATATT
>Ga0114959_10001036_pt1 | contig 25453 bp, 27 predicted proteins | sample C_130625_EF_Meta_FD_87317 | JGI IMG/M metagenome (GOLD analysis project Ga0114959, IMG submission 87317) | Freshwater microbial communities from Lake Croche, Canada to study carbon cycling - C_130625_EF_MetaG | ecosystem: Environmental > Aquatic > Freshwater > Lake | place: Lake Croche, Canada... | reverse complement strand
TGAAATCACCGGCATCGAAGGCGATGTCATCACCCTGCAAGAACTGTTCGCTACCGCGCCGAACGGTGAGCTGCTTGCCACCGGCATTCGCCCGCAGTGCCTCGGACAATTGCTTGACTCCGACAGCGGTGAACCCACATTGGCCGCCATTTTTACCGGCGCGGCCCAGAGGTGGAGCAAATGAGTATTCTCGCCGTCGGATTCTTGTTCTGTGGCCTGAGTGGCATTGTGCTCGCACTACGTTTGCCAACCACTACGTCAGCGTTGCGCAATCGAATTGCGCCAGTCATGCCAAGGCCAACGGCTCCTCGGGCAATTGCAACCCTGCCTCGTAATCAGTTTCGTGCCGTCCGGCACAACTTCGTGGCTCGCCGTCGGTGCCGAACATTTCGCAATGAACTTCCTCAGGCCCTTTCACTCTTGGCCAACGCCGTTAGCGCAGGTCATTCCTTGCCGACCGCATTACGAATGACCGCTGAGCATTCTCCCGGCGTCGTCGGAGTCGAGTGGCGAAGGGCAATCGACGATGCTGATGTCGGAATCGACTTGTTCGATGCACTCGACCAAACGGCTGCGCGTATGCGCAGTGATGAAATGAGATGGGTGGTCATCGTCTTGCGAATAAACCGCGAAATTGGCGGCGAGGTAACAACGGTGATTCGCCCAGTACGCGATGCAATGCGCGAGCGGGCGGCGCTGCGGCAAAAGGCTCGTGCGCTCACCGCCGAGGGGCGCTTATCGGCCGTTGTTCTTGGGGTGCTGCCCTTCGCCTTCGGTGGGTTTCTCGTGCTCACCCGCCCTGACTATCTGGCTCCACTAGTGCGGCAACCATTGGGCATCACCATGACCGTGATCGCCGCAACGTTGCTCGTGGCCGGCCTCTGGTGGATGCGCCTGCTGATCGGCACCGAGTACCGATGAGCGAACTGCCAAATATCTTCATCGTGGTAGTCGCAGCAGCGCTAATCACTGCGGGTCTGTTGATTCTCTTCTCATCGCTTTCCCCCCGGGTCAGACCCAATTCACTTCGCAGTCAGGTGCTACCGCCTTCGGCCGATCACCGTACAGACATCCCAAAACGAGCCGTGCTCAAATTTATGCGTTGGCCCGACCGACGTGCGCCTGGCCGACGCGAGAGTGCCCGCCAGGCCTTTCCTGATCTACTCGATCTGCTGGCACTTTCAGTGGCTGCAGGTATGAGCTTTGATGCTGCCTTGGCCCGCGCGACTGAGGTAGTCTCGGGGCCACTGCACGACGAACTGACAATCGTGATGTCAGACATTTCACTGGGCATAGATCGCGCTGACGCTTTCGCCGCGTTGGCGCGACGACTAAAACTCGACGAGGTTCTCTCGGTGGCCGCAGCGATCGGCCATGCCGACGCTCTCGGTACTCCGATCGCCGACGTTGTACGCGATCAGGCTCGCGCCACGCGCGAGACCCGCCTGCGCCAATTGGAAGAGCGAACCCAAAAGCTTCCGGTGAAACTTCTTCTACCGCTGATTCTGTGCATTCTTCCGGCACTTTTTGTGGTGATTATTGGGCCCGCTGTGCTTCAGATAATAGATAGCGGCCTACTCGGCTGAGATGCTTCTAGCCGGATGGCTGATTTGCTGCCATCCTGTTGGGCATGTGGGGCCGTCAAGTAGTGATCCTCGTTCGGGTGATCGTGCTTGCCCTGTGCGTGGCAATCTCATTTTCAGCCGGATTGACCTCACGAATCGCCGTTTCACTCATGGCTTTATGCGGCTTGGCCCTAGTGATGAGCCTTCCACTACCGCCTCGTTGGATCCGAATAAGTCCTCTAATTGAGGCTGCTCTCGCCGCCGCAGTTATCGCATCAGTGCCTACGCTTTCCGATGCTCCTCTTCTCTATCTGGTCGTGCCAGCTTTAGCGGCCGGATTGATCAGTGGCTTCGTAGCCACGCTAATTGCTTCTGCGGTGACGGCGATCTCATTTGTCGTCGTTCGAGCACTGACCGGAGCCACGCTCACTGCCAATGATCGAACAATGCTCATTCAGTGGATTGGGCTCGGCATACTGCTTGGCCTCGTGGGCTCGTGGGGACACGCCGCGGCAGAGCGCGCCAAGTCGACCAACAGCAGCTATGCACAGGCCAACCGGCTGCTCACTCAATTGCGCGACCTGGCCCGCACATTGCCAATCGGCTTTGATGAAGTAGCCATTGCCGGCTCACTACTCGACGGACTGCAGCGAGAATTTGGTGCGACTCAAGCAATCGTGAGCACGATGACCGATGGTGGTCGGCTCACCCCGCTCATCAGCGCTGGCGCTGACCGCGCAATGTGGGGTGCCGGAACTCCAGAAGGTGGCTGGGCGCAGGCGGTTGAAAGTGGAGAGGCCGTCACATCAAGCACTCAACTTGATGACAGTCCGGGCCACTCGCTCATCGTGGCATTGCGGCTAGGTGATCGACGCCTTGGCGTATGCGCCATTTCACGACCGAATTCGGCGTTCACTGCAGAAGAAATCGGGGCTGTCACTGAACGCGTCGCCGACGCCTGTCTGCAACTCGATACCGGTCGTCTATTCAGTGAGGTTCGTGCGCTGGCTACGGTAGAAGAGCGCCGCCGACTAGCTCGCGAGATCCACGACGGAATTGCGCAAGAACTTGCCGGAATGAGCTTCGTGGTCGACGACTTGTCGTACCGCACCACCGATCTAGAAACTCGTTCAGAGTTGATTACCTTGCGCCATCAGCTAACTCAGATGATCTCGGAATTGCGGCTATCCATATTCGATTTGCGCACCCAAGTTGAACCCACGATCGGGCTCGGAACCGCACTCGGCGATCACGTTCGCCAGGTTGGCGCCATGGCGGGTCTTACCGTGCACTTGGAGCTGAATGAAGACGTGCGTCGACTTGGAATCGAGACCGAGACCGAGCTTCTTCATATTGCCCAAGAGGCCATCGCCAACGCTCGCCGCCATGCTCACGCGCGCAACCTCTGGGTCACATTGCGCACCGACCCGCCGCAGGTGCTGCTAAGAATTGCCGATGACGGAATCGGTATCACCGACCAAACCTCTGATCGGTTCGGATTGATCATCATGGCCGAACGCGCTGAGCGCATCGGCGCACAACTGATCATTTCCGATCGCGAAGGCGGGGGCACCACCGTAGAAGTGTCAGTGAGTTCACCCACCCCCGACGTTGAACGTGATTCGTTCGAACCCCTAGGAAGAGGCAACTGATGACTGTCAGTGTTTTACTCGTCGATGATCACGATTTGATTCGCCAGGGCCTCAAACGAGCCTTCGAACGCGACGGCGATTTCGACGTCGTGGGTGAAGCTGATAATTGCGCCGACGCCCTGACCATGTTGAGTCAACTTCAGCCCAAGGTTGTGGTACTCGATGTGAGATTGCCCGATGGAAGCGGGGTTGATATTGCCCGCCAAGCTCGTGAGCAATGGCCTGACCTCGGCATAGTGATTTTGACCATGTACGCCGGAGACGAGTACCTATTTCAGGCTCTCGATGCCGGCGCTAGCGCATTTGTTGCCAAGGATGCTGCCTCCGATGATGTGGTTTCTGCCGCTCGACATGCAGCCGTGTCGCCACGAGCATTCACCGCAAGCGATCTCGGCGACGCCATGCGACGCCGCCTCACTCCATCAGGCCCACAACTCACCCCGCGCGAACGCGAGGTACTCGCACTCTTGGCCGAGGGCCTAGGCGTAGCCCAAATTTCAAAGCAGCTTTACATCACCGAATCAACAACCAAGACTCACATTTCCAAGCTGTACGAAAAGTTGGGAGCCGGTAACCGCGCCCAGGCTCTCATGACAGCGCTACGCCTTGGCCTGATCACTCAAGATGGCCCAGCGAGCTGACGCGCTAACAGGTCGACGTGGTCGACGTTGCAGCGATCGAGGTACATGTCTGAGTGAATGCGGCTTTGACTTTTCCGCCCAGCAAAAACACCACACTGGCCACCACCGCAGCAACAGCCGCAATCAGTAAGCCATATTCAACGGCCGAGGCGCCCTTGTCTGCAGCAATGATGCGTCGAATACGAATGAGCATGTCGATTTCCCCCTGAAGTAACTTTCGCGATCTCCAGCAGAACGCCCTCTTAGAGTGCACCGAATTGGCCAACTCTCAGCAGGCCTGTCCACAGGGGCAAGGAGCCAGACTTCACTAGCTCGGGAGAGACCCGCCAGCAGCCCACGATTTGAGCGAGGCGCGCCAGCCAGCAATCAGTTGAGTTCGGGTGAGACCCACTTGTGCCAATGCAGCGTCAACATTGCTTTCGGGGTCAGACGCCGTGCCGGCAGCCACCTGGTCATAGAAAGTGACTAACCCCGCAGTTCCGAGTTGTTCAGCAAGCCACAGGCACGCCGTCCAGGCCTGGTGATACGCCACGCCGAGATTTGGTCGACTGCCGTCGAAAACGTCGGCTGCCGGCAGGGCACTCGGAATCTGGCCATTGGCGACGGGGCCAAGTACATCTCCGGCGGCTACGGAAAGCGGCACGCCACTGTTGTGATACCCAATGAACTCGGCGAACCCTTCCTCAAGCCACATCGGTGTCGTTGATGTTGAGGCAGCGCGCATCACTAAGTGAGTGGTCTCGTGCCGCAGCACAATTTCTTGACCGACCTGAGCTAGACCCAAATACGGCTGACGATTGATCCACACTCGATCCGCCCCAGCTCGACCGTCACCAGTACCCGTTGTGGTCACCGCTGCGATCTGACTTAGTGAGTCGGCAGGGCGATCAAGCAGAGTGCCCAACATGGCTGAGTTGGCTGGCTCAATGATCACCGCACGCCGCACCCGACTCGGCGAAATTACTCTCTGCACCGCGTTCAGGGCCGCAGCTTCACTTTGCCCCATGAGTTTGAGTTCTGACACTGGAACTGGCCCAATTCCGATGACGAGCATCTGGTCTTGGTGCAGCACAGTGAGGTCGGCAACTTGCCAGAGCAGCGGATTACGAGTGGATTCCTCTTTGGTTACGTACCACGTGCCGTTGCGTGCAATTAGGTCGATCTGCTCGCTCGCTTGAGCGGTTGCCGTGTCGATCTCGCCTAGTTTGTAGTCGAGGCGCACCTGAGCCGTTAGGTGAGGCTGTGACTGGCCCTCAACTGAATCGACCAATGTGACGTCATTAATCGTGTAGTTCCAGACGCTCCACGACAGCTGTTGCAATCGAGTAAATACTTGAGCCTGCGCCTTTCTTGATCGGGGGTCGATCGGATCGACGGTGCTCAGATAGGCAGCAGCATCGCCGGAAGTCACGGCTGCTGCACGAGCGTCGAGAACAGCTTTGACCGCTTGCGTGTCAATCGATGGGCTCGTCAGCTGTGAGGGAATCGGGCCTGCCGCTTGACCATCTGTGGCCGAACCACCTGAGCGCGATGTTGTCGTGAGCGAACAGCCAGCTAGAACCACAGTCAGCACGACGAGGCAGCCACAAACCAACGAGCGTGGTCGTGACCGCAGAGCCATACCTCCACGGTAACCCCACCAGAGTCTGGAAACTGCCAGCCGCGAGGCCTGTGGGGTGACTAGGTGATGAGGCGCAGCGGGGGAACTAACCCAGATCCGGCCAGGGCCGCGAGAGCAGCAACCTCAGTTGGGTCAAGATCAAATTCGGTTGCCGACTCACCCTCAGGGTCTTGTTCGAGTTCAGGTTCGGTGCCGAGCAGCGCGCTCACCACACAGTCGCCACACGCCACCGGTCGCGCAGTGCATGAATTGCAGTCGATCAGCAGATTGTGTGCGCGGGGCGGCAGTGCCAACGGCTCGACATCTGCAATGAAGTGTCGTGCGAGGCCGCGAGTGCTGTCAGTCACGATCTTCTCCTCTTGATTCGTGTTCATTCATGTTCATTTTTCGGACTTGCCGAACATCAGGAGGGGAACCTGATGCTGTTTGGAACGTTAGATCGGGGGTCTGACATTCGAGGTCACACCACAAGTGAATGGCACTGCAAAACCAGCTTGGAAGCGCGGCAACTCCCAGATGTCAGTGGTCACCAGTAGCGTGAGCGGCATGACAATCGCAGCCGTTCAGTCGACTCTCGACGACCTCGGCACACCACTGCGCGAAGTCACCTTTGTCGTGGTCGACCTTGAGACGAGCGGCGCCTCACCTGCCCAAGCCGGCATCACCGAGATCGGTGCGGTCAAAGTTCAGGGTGGTGAGATTCTGGGTGAATTTCAAACTTTGGTTAATCCCGGTCATGCGGTCACTCCATTCGTCGCCCTACTCACCGGAATCACCGACGCCATGCTGGTCGATGCCCCACGCATCGCCAGCGCGATACCCGCATTCCTAGAGTTCGCGCATGGCTGTGTCATCGTGGCTCACAACGCACCTTTCGATGTCGGCTTCCTCAAAGCGGCCTGCCAACAGCTCGACATTCCCTGGCCCGAACCTCCGGTAGTCGATACTGCTCGCTTGGCCCGCTCAACATTGCCTCGCGACGAAGTGCGCAACTGCAAGCTCTCCACTCTGGCAGCGCACTTTGGCGCTTCCACCACACCTACTCACCGAGCCCTCGACGATGCGCGCGCCACAGTAGATGTATTGCACGCCCTCCTCGAGCGGCTTGGGCGACTTGGTGTGCAGTCACTTGAAGAACTTGGCGGTGTAAACCGACGCGTCACCAGTACCCAACGGCGCAAACGCTCACTGGCCGACCATCTACCCGACTCCCCCGGCGTCTACATTTTCCGCGATCACGCCGGTCGCGTGCTGTACATCGGCAAGTCTGGCCGCATGCGCACGCGAGTTCGCTCGTACTTCACCGCAAGCGAGCAGCGCCGCCGCATGGCCGAGATGGTTTCCATTGCCGAGCGCGTCGATGCAATTCCCTGCTCAAGTGATCTCGAAGCCTGCGTTCGAGAGTTACGTCTGATCGCCGAACATCGTCCCCCCTACAACCGTAAGTCGAAGTTCCCTGAGCGCGTGGTCTGGCTCAAGCTGACCACCGATGCCTTCCCTCGACTGTCCACTGTTCGAGGCAAGCGCGACGATACCGATTCCGGTGCCGCATACCTTGGCCCATTTCGCGGTCGAGTCGCCGCCGAGATGGCCGCTGAAGCGATTCTCACCGCCATTCCGCTTCGAACCTGCACTGCGCGCATCAGCGTTCGCGCTACTGCCAAGAACCCCTCGCCGTGTGTGCTGGCCGAAATGGGCCGATGCGGAGCCCCATGCGATGGTCGCATGTCGGTCGACGACTACACCGCGATCGCCGACCAGGCTCGTCAGGCAATTCACCGCGATCCCACGCTGGTCATCTCCGCGGTGCAGTCACGCATGGCTGATCTCGTTTCTAACGAACGCTTCGAAGACGCCGCACTCTGGCGCGACCGGCTCTCGGCTTTCCTACGTGGTGCCGCACGGCAGCAGCGACTTCACGCGCTGCACCACATCGACGAACTGGTTGCAGCATCGCCTACCGATGATCAGGGTTGGCAGATTCACATCATCCAAAATGGCCGACTCGCCGCAGCCGCAGTAGCCGAACGTGGCACCGATCCGCACCGAACAATCGCAGCATTGCGCGCGGCCACTCACGAACTCCCCGAAGCTGCGCACGACGGCGCGCTAGTTGAAGAATCCGAGGTTGTGTTGCGCTGGCTCGAATCACCAACGACACGCCTCGTTCACCTCTCGCACGACTATGTTCTGCCCATTCATTCAGCCAACGGTTTTCTCGAGCAATTGGCACCGACCATCACGCGCGATCCAGAAGTCGTGTTTGGCGCTCCAGCGTCAGGATGGGCTACTGAACGACGCCCGCTAGCCACCCTGCGCTAATTTTCAGCCCTGCTGCGCGGCCAACGTGGTACTCAGTTCTGCCCAACGCTTGAGTAGGTCGGCAGCTTCACCTGAAGCCAGCACCGTGCGAACATGATCGAGTTGCTCGGCCACTCTGGGCTCGATTTCACCGCTGACCTCAGCGCCCATCGCACCGGCATTAACCACCATTGCCATTGCCGTGTTTAGCAATACGGCATCTCGAGCAGCGAGCACCGCGACATCGTCAGTGGGCTCGCCCGACAACACCTTGAGCGCAATGGCAGCGTTATGCGCTGCGTCACCTCCGGTTAATGCACCTGCCGGCGGCGCGACGATGGCAAACGTAGCCGCATCAAGCACCACCGGCTCAAACGACGGCTGGTCGCCGGTGACATCCCACACCGTCGTAGTACCAGTTGTGGTTACTTCATCGAGACCGTCGTCACCGCGCACCACCAGCGCACGCTGTCCGCGGCTATGCAACACCTGTGCCATCACCGGCGCTAAGCGGGTATCGGCACAACCGACCAGCAGGCCCGATGGCCGAGCCGGATTGGCCAATGGGCCCATCACGTTGAACACGGTGCGAATGCCGATCTCTCGACGAGCGGGCCCCGCGTGGCGCAATGCCGGATGAAAAATCGGTGCGAAACAGAAACCGATTCCGAGTTGCTCAACGCATTGCTCCACATTGCGCGCAGTCAATTCGATGGCCACGCCTAACGCTTCAAGTACGTCAGCAGATCCGCACTGAGACGACGCCGCCCGATTTCCGTGCTTAACAACCCGTGCACCAGCGGCCGCAGCCAGAACTGCCGACATGGTTGAAATATTCACCGTGTTCGAGCGGTCACCGCCGGTACCGACGATGTCTAGGGATGGTTGAGCGATCTGCACAGACACCGCATTGTCAACCATGGCATCGACGAGTCCGGCAACTTCCTCAGGCTGCTCTCCCTTGGCCCGCAAGGCCACGGCAAATGCGGCGATCTGGGCTGACGTCGCCTGACCCGACATCACGTCATTCATGGCCCAAGCCGCTGATTGACGATCTAGTGATTGACCCTCAACTAATTGCGACAGCAGATCGGGCCACGTTGGCTGCGGCATTGCGACCGACACGATCAAGAAGACAAAGCCACACGGCCGCGCAAGAGCGCAGCGGCAGCTTCAACAAGAACCAACGGATCGATGGGCTGCGGCACAACCGCATCAGCACGCGACCAGGTGGCCAACCAGGCATCTTGCGGGCGACCGGTGAGCACCAGAATCGGAGGGCAGCGGAATACCTCGTCCTTCATGGCTCGGCAGACTCCCATGCCACCGGCCGGTGCCGCCTCACCATCGAGAATGACCAGGTCAACGCCACCCTTACTCATGCGTCGTGTCACCGCCGGTTCGGTCGCGGCATCGACATAGTCAATACGGGGCAGTTCAGGTGCTGGCCGAGTACCCAGCGCCATCTGAACGGCCGAACGCACCGAGGCGTCGCTGCTATAGACAAGAACGGTGAGGGGGCGCGCTTCGGCACCAGCGTGAGTTGCCACACATTCATCGTATCCGCCCCTCACACGAATTGCCGACGCGCCGGGGCCGACTAGAGTTTTACGAAACAACCGCTTGTATCCGGGCTCGACCCGCCGACGATCGATCTACGAAAGGGCACAGCATGACTCTCAAGGGAACTCAGACTCACAAGAACCTCAACGAGGCCTTCGCCGGTGAGTCTCAGGCCAACCGTCGCTACCTCTACTTCGCTCGTGTAGCTCGTCAGGCCGGTCTTGACGACGTAGCCGAGTTGTTCGAAGAAACAGCAAACGGCGAGACCGGGCACGCTTTCGGTCACCTTGAGTACCTCGAGGCCGGAAATGCCGGAGATCCCGCCACAGGCGAGCCGATCGGTGACACCGAAGCCAACTTGGCCTCAGCAGTGGTTGGCGAAACCTACGAATTCACTGCCATGTACCCCGGCTTTGCCAAGATCGCTCGCGAAGAGGGCTTTGACGAGATTGCCGACTGGATGGCAACGCTCGCCCGCGCAGAGAAGACCCACGCGGGTCGGTTCCAGAAGGCACTCGACGGCGTGCGCTCCACCACTGCTAACGCCTGATTTACCAATCACTACCGATCATCTACTCGTTCCTGCGCGGTTGGCCCAACCCTTAATTGGCGGCCAACTGCGCAGGAACGTGTCAGTTCTGGCGCCAGCCAAGCAGGAAGGTATCTCGAAATGAGTAGTAAATCGTTGGGTCTAGACCAACTCGAACTCGATCGAATCACATACGTCGAGCAGATTCGCCCTGAGCTTCGGGCGCGGCTGATTCCGCTGCGTGCCGCCCGTCGGGCTCGGCTCGGTGACACCGTGGCTCTGGAATTTGAAAACGCCGACACGTTGCTCTATCAAGTGCAAGAAATGCTGATGGTTGAAGGAATTACCGACCAACTGAGCGCACAACACGAAATCGAGGCCTACTCTCGGCTGCTGCCAAACTCCTCGCGCCTTACCGCCACCCTGTTCCTTGAGGCCAGCGACGTAGCGACGGTGAAGGAAGAGTTGGTCGCCCTCACCGGCATTCAGCATCAGATTCGCTTTGAAATTCAACTCGAGGGTGAACCGTTGATGGTCGTTGCGGGTGTTGAGGTGCCCGGGCCCGATGAAGACGGCCCCAGTGAAGTCACCAACGCGGTGCATTTTCTCGAATTTGTTTTCTCGCCTGCCGCGCGTGATGCATTCCGCGACCCCGTAGTTCCGGTCGAGCTCGTGGTCGAACACCCCGCTTACGCCGCATCTGAAAATGTGGCCGGCGACCTGCGATTGCGCCTGCTGGCCGACCTCGCACTTGAGGCCTAACCGAACGCTTTGGATAACGCACAAAACACCTCGCGAAAGGGTCACCCAAGATGCCGGTGCACCCGGTTGTCTGCCAGAATGCAGAGGTGACATCGACAACCATCGAGCAGGCCCGCGAACACGCCCCCGCCAACCGACCAAATCTGGTTGCAGTAGGCACAATTGTGTGGCTCGCTAGCGAGTTGATGTTCTTCGCGGCCCTGTTTGCGATGTATCTGACCAGCAAGTCGGTCAATCCCGAAGTGTGGGCAGAAGAAACCCAAAAACTCAATGTGCCCTTCGCTGCCTTCAACACGACAGTCTTGGTTTTGTCGTCGGTCACGTGTCAGTTGGGTGTGTTTGCCGCCGAGCGCGGAGACGTTAAGAAGCTTCGACTGTGGTTCACCATTACGTTCCTGATGGGCGCGTTCTTCATCGGCGGCCAGGTGTACGAATACGCCGGGCTCGTCAGTGAAGGCATCACCCTGTCGAGCAATGCCTTCGGTTCAGTCTTCTACCTGACCACCGGCTTCCACGGACTCCACGTCACCTTCGGTCTGGTCGCCTTCCTGTTCGTCTTGGCTCGCACCTATTTGGCCAAGCGCTTTAACCATCAGCAGGCCACGGGCGCCATTGTGGTGTCGTACTACTGGCACTTCGTTGATGTTGTGTGGGTGGGTCTGTTCACCATGATTTACCTGATCAAGTAACCGTCGGCCCGATCAGATCAAGAAAGGTTCACTTGTGAACTCGATGGCAGCTCGTCGGCGTCACCCAGCCGCGCTTTTGCTGATGCTTTTGGTGGCGTTGGTGGTCACCGGCGGTCTTTACACTGCCGTGAGCTCGACCACGTCGGCTCAGGCGGCAGATCAGCCCTGGACCCAAACTCAGGTCGACAAGGGCAAGAAACTGTTCGCCGAGGGCTGCTCGAGCTGTCACGGACTCAATGCCCAGGGCTCGTCAATCGCGCCCACGCTTCTCGGCGCTGGCCAAGCGGGTGTTGAATTTCAAGTTGGTACGGGCCGTATGCCACTCGCTGCACCTGGTTCTCAGGCGCCGGCCAAGAAGGTCATCTACAGTCAAGAAGAAATCGATGCCATGGCAGCTTTCGTTGGATCGCTGGCCCCCGGCCCGCTTTCGCCGACTCCCGCCATGCTCGATACATCAAAGGCCGATCTTGCGACCGGCGGTTCACTGTTTCGCACTAACTGCGCCCAGTGCCACAGCTTTGCGGGCAAGGGCGGCGCGCTCAGTAACGGCACTGCCGCACCAACTTTGATGAATGCGACACCCAAACAGATCTACTTGGCCATGATCACCGGGCCGGCCAATATGCCCATCTTCAGCAATGAGACCCTCACGATCGAAGACAAGCAGTCGGTCATCAAGTGGATCGAAAGCCTTCAGGCAAATGACAACCCCGGTGGTCTTGCCCTCGGACGTCTGGGCCCGGTCACTGAGGGTCTATTTGCTTGGCTAGCCGGCCTCGGGGCACTAATTCTCGTAGCAATCTGGGTTGGGGTGAAGGCCAAGTGAGTGAAATCGTCTCGAGCGAGTCATCGTCGGTGTACGACGCCGATGGGCCCAATGAGGTCGTTCTTCCAAACGGTCGATTTGCTCCGGCCCCACTACCGCATGAGCTTCGACGTGCCGACATAGATCCCAAGGCTGCCAAGCGGGCAGAGCGCCAAGTAGCCAATCTTTTTATCTTGGCAATGCTGATGGCGCTGCTGTTCATCGTGGCCTACGTTGCGGTCGACAAAGACACCGTCATTGCGCTGCCGGTCATCGGCACCATGAGCCTGTCGAACCTTCTACTCGGCCTCACCTTTGGTCTCTCAGTGTTTTGCATCGGCGCCGGCGCCATTCACTGGGCGAAGAAGTTGATGCCCGACGTCGAAGTAGTGCAATCGCGGCACGATATGGCCAGCAGCGAGCAAGATCGCGCCGAGGCAGTCGAGATCTTCCAGGTCGGTGCCGACGAGTCAGGTTTTGGCTCACGCACCATAATTCGCCGCACCCTCTTGGGTGCCCTAGCGCTGTTCCCCATTCCTCTCATCGTGATCTTGCGCGATCTATGGGTAACTCCGCCCGATTCGCCAAGCCCGAGTGCCCTGCTGAAGGAAACCATCTGGGCCGATGGTGTTCGCCTGGTGGTCGACGGAACTAACCGTCCGATCAAGCCCTCAGATGTGCCCGTGGGCGGTTTGGTCAACATCATTCCTGCGAACCTTGAAGAAGTGCAGAAGGCTGAGGGCAACCTCAACGCCCGGGCCAAGGCCTCGTCGCTGTTGATTCGCATGCGCCCTGAGGAGATTCGCTCGCAGCAGGGTGGCACCACCGAAGAGCCCTGGGATTACCAAGGCATTCTGGCTTTCTCGAAGATCTGCACCCATGTGGGCTGTCCGATTTCGCTCTATCAGCAACGTACGCACCACCTGCTGTGCCCGTGTCACCAGAGCACGTTCGATCTGGCCGATTCGGCAAAGGTTGTGTTCGGCCCCGCTGCGCGCCGCATGCCTCAACTGGCGATAACTGTGGATTCAGAGGGATACTTAGTGGCACGTCACGATTTCACTGAACATGTCGGACCAAGCTTCTGGGAGCAGGGATCATGAGTGCTGTAGTTGACGCAGGCGGTAAGGCCGCAGGCTACCTTGACGACCGTCTTGGCATTGCCAAGCCGGCCAAGGGTCTACTGAACAAGGTCTTCCCCGACCACTGGTCATTCATGCTGGGCGAAATTGCCCTCTACAGCTTCATCGTGCTGCTACTCACCGGCACGTACCTCACCCTTTGGTACAAGCCGTCAATGACCGAGGTCATTTACAACGGTTCGTACATTCCACTCAACGGTGTGAGCATGTCTGAGGCGTTTGCCTCGACCCTAAACATCTCATTCGACGTGCGCGGCGGATTGTTGATGCGCCAGATCCATCACTGGGCCGCGCTCTTCTTCCTCGTCTCGATCACCGTTCACCTCATGCGCGTGTTCTTCACCGGCGCATTCCGCAAGCCGCGCGAACTCAACTGGGTAATCGGTACCGGTCTGCTGACCTTGGCCATTCTTGAAGGTTTCGCCGGCTACTCACTTCCTGACGATCTGCTTTCAGGTACGGGTTTGCGAATCGCGCAAGGAATTGTTTTGTCGATTCCGATCATCGGAACGTGGGCGCAGTTCCTGCTGTTTGGTGGCCAGTTCCCGGGCACCGACTTCATTCCTCGCCTGTTCACCGTGCACGTTCTTCTGCTGCCCGGAATCTTCCTGGCCTTGATCGGTGCTCACTTGCTGATGGTCTTCGCTCAGAAGCACACGCAGTACCCAGGCCCGGGTCGCACCAACAACAATGTCGTTGGCTTCCCGCTACTGCCGGTCTACATGGCTAAGGCAGGCGGCTTCTTCTTCATCGTGTTCGGAGTCACCGCCTTGATGTCGGCCTTCGTCACCATCAACCCGATTTGGGCGTTCGGCCCATACACACCCGATCAGGTCAGTGCCGGTTCGCAGCCTGACTGGTACATGGGCTGGCTCGACGGCGCGGTTCGAATCTTCCCCAACTGGGAAACAAATATCGGCGCCTACAGCATCAGTTGGAACGTATTCATTCCGACAGTGGTCGTGCCCGGAATCATCTTCACCCTGCTTGGTGCGTACCCCTTCATTGAGCGATGGGTTACCGGCGATAACGCCGAACACAATCTCCTTGATCGCCCGCGCAATGCGCCAACGCGCACCGCACTCGGCGTCATGGCTATCACGTTCTACGGAATGCTGTGGATTTCAGGTGGTAACGACATCATCGCCACCACATTCGATCTGTCAATTAATGCCATCACCTACAGCCTGCGCGTGCTGATCTTCATCGTGCCGCCCATAGCCTTCGTGATCACGAAGCGAATCTGCCTTTCGTTGCAGCGCCGAGATAACGACAAGTTGCTGCACGGAATCGAAAGCGGCAACATTCTGCGCACCCCTGAAGGTGAATTCATCGAGATTCACACTCCCCTGCCCGCCAAGCAACAGGCAGTAATTTTGAGCAAGCACGACGTTGCACCGCTGGCAATCGAGACCGGCTACGACGAGAACGGTGTAGCCGACCCCAAGCGCCGCAGCGATCGCCTTCGCGCGAAGCTGTCGCACTGGTGGTACGGCGACAACATCGCCCTACCCTCACGTGCCGAGCTTGAGGCCGCCCAAGCCCATGCTGCCCACGACTACCACGAACAAGAGTCAGTGGTCGACGACTACCGCAACCTTGAAATCACCTCAGAGCCCGTGCTGCATTCGGCTGCCGTCGGTGGCCACGAGGAAAACCCGCACATCAAGCACTGACTGTTATCGCGACACGCCCAAGCGGTGCAACGCAGTCCGTAAAGGAACCACTTAGCCCGTAGCATCGTTGAGATACATGGGTTGTCCGGAAGTGTTGCGAATTGGGGTTTCTGCGTGAGCACATCGAGTCGGGTCAAGGCTGTGGGCCTTAGCCTTACTGCTGCCGTTGTCGTATTGCCGCTAACTGCGTGCGGGCTGACGAATGTCTCGGTGACCTCAGCCCCCGAATCCCAAGCGCCTTCGTCGACGGCAACGCTGGCCTTCACCCCTCGGCTCGGCGATCAAAATGTGGTGCCCGGTTCCCCCATTGTGGTTACCGCCAACGATGGGCGACTCACCTCAGTCAAGATCACCACTCCAGATGGCAAGGCCCTCAAGGGTAATTTGGCCGCCGATGCTCAGAAGTGGGAGTCGGTGACCCAATCGCTGGGTTACGGCACCACCTACGACGTCACAGTGAAGGCCGTCGATCGCAATGGACTGCCAACCGCCGCACATCAAACCTTCACGACATTGGTACCGAAAGACACGGTTGGCGTAAGTAGCGTGGATCCGCAGGCGGGTACCACCTTTGGGGTAGGAATCCCGATCGTGGTTCGGTTTGATCAATCGATTGAAAACAAGGCTGAGGTCGAAAAGCGCCTTGAAGTAGTCACCCCCAAGCCAATCAAGGGTGCTTGGCGCTGGCTTTCTGATTCGCAGGTGCAGTTCAGGCCACGCGACTACTGGCCGGCCAACATTCCAATCACAGTTCATGCACGTCTGACTGGCGTGCAGGTGGCCCCGCAGGTATGGGGCGAGAAAGACGCAACCTTTAAGTTTCACACCACAAACTCGATTGTGGGTCGCGTCGACATGAAGAAGCACACGCTCACGGTTGCTAAGAATGGCAAGGTTATCAAGGTCATTCCGATTACCACTGGAAAGCCAGGTTTTGATACCCGGTCTGGCACCAAGGTGGTGATGACCAAAGAGCGCAACCGCATCATGGATGCCTCAACTGGCGGCACCTCACAGGGTGATCCTGAGTACTACCGGCTCAATGTTGAGTACGCGATGCGACTGACTTGGAGCGGCGAGTTCTTGCACGCTGCTCCGTGGTCTGAGGGCTCGCAGGGATATTCCAATGTGAGTCACGGTTGCACAGGTATGAGCACCGAAAACGCCGCCTGGCTATACAACATCAGCAACATTGGCGACGTGTATGTCTACACAGGTAATGACCGCATGATGACCGATGATGACAACGGAATCACCGTGTGGAACAACCGGTGGTCAGACTTCTTGAAGGATTCTAAGAGCGGTGAGATTACAACCACAGGTGCCGTAGCGCCAAAGGCCTAACCGATTTGAGGCCCGACAAGCACCATTTCGCACCTCATCGCTTGCTGGCGCACTCGCGCTATTGAATCGCTCTTGAGTTCTAGAACGTCGTCGAGCAGGTCGTCAAGGTGATGGCGAGCAACCACCTTGAGGGCCATCTCTCTGGCACGCCAAGCCGGGTCGCTCAGCGCCTGTCGCAGTTCGGTGATGGCCTCGTCGCCCCAGTTCCAGAGCAAGCCGCGAAGGCCCCATACCCGCAGCCAGTAGTCGTCTGCCGGGTTTTGGGCGTCAATGACCCTTCGAGCGTGAGCACCACCGAGCACGAGAACCAATTGTGGATCTACCTCTTTACCGCGAACGAGAGCGCGGCACCCTTGCACCACGAAGTCGCGTCCGCTGCGCTCAACCTCGCACTCGATTCTTTGACGTGGGGTTACTTCAGTGACCCACGCTCGGGGCGTCGTCGACGTAGACGCCGCCTTGGTACTCGAACACGGTTCCAATCGCTCCCAGCATGATCGTGATGAAACCCGCAGCGATCAGCCACCAGGTGGTGAAGGCGAAACCAATCGCAGTCGCCATTGCCCCAAGACCGACCACCAGCGGCCACCACGAGTGCGGGCTGAAGAATCCGTAATCAGGATCAGCCTCGCTGATCAGAGCCTCGTTGCTGTCTTCGGGACGGTATCCGATTCGACGGATGGTGAACAAGGTGTAGAACCCGATGAGGCCTGCCAGACCGGCAGTCAGGGTGAGAGCAGTAGTTCCGACGATTTCACCGGTCATGAACCAGTAGACAACCGCAACCAGAGCGTAGAACGCTGAACCCGCCGCGAACAGCCAGCCAGAAACCTTCACTTGGTCTTCAGCCCTTCAAGGTTCGGGCCGCCGATTTTGTCGAGCACGTTCTTACCAACCGGAAGGTCTAGTTCAGCTAACTCAGGGTGATGCAGGTCGAAAGCGGGGCGCTCGCTGCGAATTGGGGGCAGCGAGATGAAGTTGTGCCGCGGCGGTGGGCAGCTAGTGGCCCACTCGAGCGAACATCCCCATCCCCAGGGGTCATCGACCGTTACCAGGGGCGCGGTACGCCAGGTCTTGTAGACGTTCCAGAGGAACACCAAGGTCGAGGCCCCAAGCACGAAAGAGAAACCGGTGGAGATCTGGTTCAGGGTGGTGAACCCATCGCTCTCGGCGTAGTCGGCATAGCGGCGGGGCATTCCCTCGGCTCCGAGCCAATGCTGCACCAAGAACGTGCCTTGGAACGAAATGAAGAGCAACCAGAAGTGCAATTTGCCCAGACGCTCATCGAGCATGCGGCCGGTCCACTTGGGCCACCAGAAGTAGAACCCAGCGAACATCATGAACACCACGGTGCCGAACACCACGTAGTGGAAGTGCGCCACCACGAAATACGAGTCAGAAACCTGGAAGTCAATCGGCGGGTTAGCTAGCAGGATGCCGGTCAGTCCACCGAACAAGAAGGTGACCATAAACCCGATAGTCCAGAGCATGGGCGTTTCGAAAGTGAGGCTGCCGCGCCACATGGTGCCGATCCAGTTGAAGAATTTCACGCCGGTCGGCACTGCGATCAACATGGTCATGAAGGCGAAGAAGGGTAGGTTGACCGCGCCGGTGACGTACATGTGGTGGGCCCACACAGCCACTGAGAGCCCGGCGATCGCGATGGTGGCAAACACCAGACCCTTGTAGCCAAAGATGGGCTTACGGCTGAACACGGGCAGAATCTCACTGGCCACACCGAAGAACGGCAGGGCGAGAATATAAACCTCTGGATGTCCGAAGAACCAGAACAGGTGCTGCCACAAGATTGCACCGCCGTTAGACGCCTCAAATACCACTGAGCCGAACTTGCGATCGACCTCGAGAACCACGAGCGATGCGGCTAGCACCGGGAAAGCCATCAGAACCAGAACGCTGGTCAGCAGCACTGTCCAGGTGAAGATCGGCATGCGGAACATCGTCATGCCGGGCGCACGCATCGTGTAGATGGTGGTGATGAAGTTGACGCCACCGAGGATGGTTCCGACGCCACCCATGGCAAAACCCATGATCCATAGGTCGGCGCCGACCTGAGGCGTATTCACAGCACTCGAGAGCGGGGCGTAAAGGAACCAGCCGAACGATGCGGCTCCGCCTGGGGTGATGAAGCCGAGCATCACAGTGATACCGCCGAGCACGTAAAGCCAGTATCCGAGCATGTTCAAGCGGGGGAACGCCACGTCAGGGGCGCCGATTTGCAACGGCATGATCGCGTTAGCAAAACCGACGAACAGCGGTGTCGCAAACAACAGCAACATCACCGAGCCGTGCATGGTGAACAACTGGTTGTATTGCTCGTTGGTGACGAATTGCTGGCTAGGTTCAGCAAGCTCAGCGCGGATGATCATGGCCATTACGCCGCCGAGCATGAAGAAGATGAACGAGGTGATCATGTACATGTAGGCGATGGTCTTGTGGTCGGTGCTCGTAACCCACTTGACGAAGGTGCGGCCCAGACGAGCCTGACGAGGAGGCCGCGGAGCCGGCGCAGTGACCGGCGTGATGGTGGGACGCTCGTTAAGAGTTGTCATTCTGTTGCTCCCGCATCGTTAACTCGACCAGTTTCTAGTAAACCGTTTTGACCCCGCGCCTTCAAAGACTCAATCCACACTTTGTATTCGGCCTCTGAAACCACTCGAACCGTAAAGAGCATCTGCGAGTGGTCAACACCGCACAACTCGGCGCACCGCCCAGCGAAAACGCCGAGCTTGTTTGGAGTTACCTCAAAGACGTTCTTACGCCCTGGGATGACATCCATCTTGTACAAGAATGCCGGAATCCAAAACGAGTGGATGACATCAGCCGAGGTCAATTCGAACTTGACCTTCTGATTCACCGGGAGTACCAGTTCAGCGCGCTGTTCAGGCGTGCCGACGGAGTAGGCATCTTCCTTGAGGTAGTTGAAGCCCCAGTTCCATTTGAAGCCAACGACATTGACCGTTACAGCCTCGTCATTTGAGACCTTCTGAATCTCCGCCTGATCGCGGGCGGTGAAATAGAACATCGTCATGATCATGATCAGCGGGGCGATCGTATACAGCATCTCGATTGGGATGTTGTAACGAGTCTGAGCGGGTGCCTCGTTACCTCGGCGTCGGTAAGCAACGATCGCGAAGATGATCAAGCCCCAAACCAAAACACCAACAATCAGAGCCGCCACCCACGACAACTGCCACTGCTGCAAGATAATCGGCGCCTGCTCGGTAGCCGGCTCTGGGAATCCGCCGCGCTGCCAAGCCTCGGTTTCTTGCTGAGAACAGCCGCTTGCCACGAGTGCGACAAACCCCAGCCCGGCAGCAACCATTGCGCCGCGGCGCAGCCGCGAGATAGTTGGCCGGGTGCTCCGACGATCAATCGTTGAGGCAGTCACAGGTGATCCCAAAGGCGTCTCCGGTGGTCCGCGGTTGCGGTCCGACGTAGCTTTGAGACTAGCGCAGGTAGCCCTGTTTGGCGCTCTCGGGTGGGGGTAGCGTCGTGGGCATGGCGGAGGGTTTCGGCGTGGGTCAAAACGAGGGTCGCTGGGTGCTCGATACCTCTCAGGGTGGGCCTATGTCGCCGTTGGTTTGGGGTGCTCTTGAGGCCGTTGGTGCGGCCGGTTGGAGCGACCCACGATCAATAACCGCCGAGGGCCGGCGGGCGGGCCAATTGCTCGCGGCCGCGCGAGCGTCAATCGCAGCTGCTCTATCGGCACCGGCGCAATCTTTGGTGGTGACAACCGGGGCCGCTGCGGCCCTAACTGACGCACTGATTGGGCTAGTGCGCCAACAAATACGGCTGGGCAACTCACCCGTTCTGATCGTTTCTGCCATCGACCATTCGGCGGTGTTGCGCGTGGCCCGATGGTGGACCCGCCAAGGAGGAGCGGTCGAGACGATTGGGGCTGACTTTCAGGGGCACATCAACACCGAGGCCCTCATCGCCGCAGCCACGGCACATCCGCGCGCCGTCGTGGCCGTGCAATGGGCCAATCCTGAGGTAGGAACGGTGCAACCGATCGAGACCCTCGGTACAGCCCTCGCCGAGACTGGTGCGCGGGTGTTACTCGACGCCACCGCTGCACTTGGGCGCATCGTGCTACCTGAAACTGACGGCTTTGCCGTTGTGGCAGCCGACGCCCTGAGTTGGGGTGGACCACGAGGCGTTGCGGCTTTTGGAATTCGCGATGCCGATGCCTGGCAGGCGCCGGATCCGCAGGTCGCTGACGAGAGTCCAGTCGCACTCACGGTGGCTGCAGCCTCGAGCTTGGAAATGGCACTGGCCTCGATGGCGCAGTACGACCAGAGCGCTAGAACTCAAACAGCACGGGTTCGCTCCGAATGCTCTCGGAACATTTCTGATCTTGATATTCCCGGCGATCCCCACCATCGGCTCCCGCACGTGCTCACGCTGTCGGCGCTGTATCTCGACGGCGAATCTCTTGTGCAGCGCCTTGACGCACACGGCCTGGCGCTGGGCAGCGGGTCGGCGTGCACTAACGATTCGGGTGAACCGAGCCATGTGCTTGCTGCCATGGGCGCCCTCACCGGGGGTAACCTGCGGTTGAGCCTTCCGCCGGCATTGCCCGACGAACCAATTGATCGGCTGATCGAGATACTTCCGGGCATTATTGAAGAATTGAGGGCCCCACTGTGAGCGAACTTCCGGTTCCAGATGTGTGGCTAGATGAACGACACTCCACGTGTCCAGCCCCGGTAATCGCCTTGGCCCGCGCCGCGTTCGTGAAGCCACCCGGCACAGTCGTAGCGCTCATGGCGGCCGACCCGGCAGCTGCTTCAGACATACCTGCGTGGTGTCGGCTCAAAGGCGCAGAATTTCTCGGCACCATGGCGCCCCGCGACGGCGCTGAGGGCACCGCCTATCTGGTGCGCATTCCAGACTAGGCCGACAAGATCGGCGGCACTTCAACCGCGGCGGCTACGCGCTGAAGGTAGTCGAGTCGATCGATGTCGATAGCTCCGAGGCTGGAGAGGTGATTGCTGTTCCACTGGCTATCGAGCAGGCGCTGGTCGGTCAGTGAATCGGCCGACAGCCGCTCAACTAAGCCAAGCAGAGCCACCTTCGACGCGTCGGCAACCAGGTGAAACATCGATTCTCCGGCAAAGAGCCCGCCCACCTCGATTCCGTAGAGGCCCCCCACTAGGTCACCATCGCCATTCCACACCTCAATCGAATGCACCCAACCCATCTGATGCATCCGCGTATAGGCCTCGACGATTTGGGGGTCGATCCACCCCTGCGGACGCCGAGGGTCACCGCACCGAGTAATCACTCCGTGAAAGTCCTGATCCATCGTGGTGGTAAACCGCCGAGCTGACTTGGCTAGCGAACGAGTCACCCGAACCGCATCGAGTGGAAAAATGCATCGAGGGTCAGGCGACCACCAGCCGATCGGCCCGCCCGGTTCCATGGGCATTGGAAACATGCCGCGCGTATACGCGTCGACCAAGGTGGCCGGCTCGAGGTCGCCACCAATTCCGACAAAATCCTCACCCGCCGGCACTTCTCGTACGTCGGGCAATTGCCACCGCGACCTACCGACCGGCTGGGGTGACACGGCCGCTCAGGCTCGCGGTAGCGAAAGGTGCGGGGCCACGTCGGTGGCGGCGTCGGCGCCGTACGTTGCAGTGAGCCGCTCAAGGAAGTGCCGCTGGGCCAACTGGTACTCCTGGGTTCCGATCGTCTCGATCACGTACGTGGCTAGCAGTGAGCCAATCTGGGCCGAACGCTCGTGACTGAGTCCCCAGGAAATACCTGATAGGAATCCCGCCCGAAACGCATCGCCAACACCGGTGGGATCAGCGCGCCGTTCTTCTTCCGGGCATGAAACGAACACGGTGTCGGCGCCCTTGACATCAATGCGAGCGCCTTCGGCACCCAGGGTGGTCACACGCACGCCCACCTGATCTAGAACGTCGTCGTGGGTCCAACCAGTCTTTTGCTCGATCAGTGCCGACTCGTACTCGTTCGTGAATAGGTAGGCGGCGCCTTCGATCAAGTGCTTGATCTCGGGCCCTTCCATGCGAGCCAATTGCTGCGACGGGTCGGCGGCAAAGGCGATGTTTCGAAACCTGCATTCGTCGGTATGGCGAGCCATGGCCTCAGGATCATTAGGTCCGACCAAGACCAGATCAAGTCGGCCCACGCGATCTGAGATAGGTGCCAACTCAATGTCGCGGGCTTCGCTCATGGCTCCGGGATAGAACGACGCGATTTGGTTCTGCTCATCGTCAGTTGTGCAGATGAATCGGGCCGTGTGTCGCACATCGCTGACATGCACTGAATCGGTATCGACCCCGTGGCGCTCAAGCCACGACCGGTAGTCGGTGAAATCGGGCCCAACAGCGCCAATCAGAAGCGGTCGCAGCCCTAGACACCCCATACCGAAAGAAATGTTGGCCGCCACTCCCCCGCGGCGAATTTCTAGATCGTCGACAAGAAACGACAGCGACAACTTGTCGAGCTTGTCGGCCACCATCGAGTCGACGAACTTGCCCGGAAATCTCATCAGGTGGTCGGTGGCTATCGAACCAGTTACGGCGATCTGCACGAAAACTCCCTAGTTGCGGCTCTAACAGAATCACTGAAGGCTACCGCTGCAAACACGAACGCGACGCGACCTACGACCTTGTGGGGTCGAGGGCCTCGCCGCGTACGAGCGGTTTGGGTTTTAGCTGAACGAATCGCCGCAGGCGCACGAACCACCGGCATTGGGGTTGTCGATTGTGAACCCCTGCTTTTCGATTGTGTCGACGAAATCGATGATCGCGCCGCCGAGGTAGGGCGTGCTCATGCGGTCGGTTACCACATTCACATCGCCAAACGTCTTGATGACATCGCCATCAAGCGAGCGGTCATCGAAGAACAACTGGTAGCGCAGGCCCGAGCATCCGCCGGGCTGAACCGCTACGCGCAGGGTCAAATCATCGCGACCCTCCTGATCAAGAAGAGTGCGCACCTTTGATGCTGCCTCATCCGTTAGCAGGATTCCGTCTGCAACCTCGGCCGAGGTCACGTCGGTTTCGGTGGTGTCTGCGGTCATTGGATGTTCTCCTGACGAAGTGTTTGGGTGAATCTGTCTTTACCTTGAACTGCGTGGCGTTAACGCTGTACTGCCACCAAACTATTCCAGTCTCGCACACCACAGCGCTTAGGCAAGCGCACTGCCATCACGAACCGCCCCACGTGCCGGCCACCCGCGCGGCGAGATTGCGCAGGGTTTGGGCCGGTTCATTCATCGCCAGCTCGACTGAGCCGCAATTTTCGACTGTCGAAAAGGCAGCGGCGATTCCGATGGCGCCGTATTCACGTCGACCAACTTCAACCCGCCCCGCTAGCACCACTGCTGGGCGGGCATTGGCCAGGGCCAGTTCAGCAACGCCCGACACGGTTTTGCCGCGAAGCGACTGCCAGTCAAAGCAGCCTTCACCGGTGACCACGAGGTCACATTCGCCGATTCGATCCGCCAATCGCACGGCATCGAGCACCGTTGAAATTCCGGGAACACGAGTAGCCCCGAGCGCAATAAGCCCAAATCCCAGACCTCCCGCAGCCCCTGACCCCAACGCGACGGCAGCGTCCTTACCGTCGGGTCGGCGACCCACTCTTTGGGCTAGGCCAGCCAAGACCTCTTCCATCTCGACAAGTTCAACGTCGAGCACTCGATCGGGGTCGGTGAATTTTTGTGGCGCGAAGCCGCGCGTTGCACCGCGAGAACCAAGCAGCGGATTGTCGACATCTGTTGCCACGCAAAGTTCGACCGCGCCCAGAAAGTTTCGGGCCGGCTCAAGATCGATCGTTTCGGCGCTGGTGTCAACGCCCATGCTCTGCAACATGCCGGCGCCCCCGTCGTTCGTCGCCGAGCCGCCTAACCCAATCACCAGCTTGGTCGCACCTTCATTCACGGCCGCACGAATCAACTCACCAACACCCGCGGTTGTCGTCACCCTGGGGTCGCGTGAGGGCCGATCAACAAGATGCAGCCCATTGGCCATCGCCGATTCGATGTAGGCAATGGTGCCGTCGACGATCAACACCTGGGCTGCGACTGGCGCGCCCAAAGGTCCCGTGACCTCGCACTCCACCAGCCGAGCCGAAGGATGCGCTGTGGCGAGCACCGAGACAAAGCCCGGGCCGCCATCTGAAAGGGGAACAAGGTCAAGTGAGTCGTTTGCGCAGGTTGAGCGCCAGCCCTGCGCAATGGCCTCGGCAGCTTGTAGCGCCGACAGAGTTCCGGCGAATTTGTCAGGAGCGATCACCACACGCATGGGCCGACCGTAGCGTGACAGAATCAGCGACATGACTGAGGCGTTCGTTGAACCAGAGAAAACTCCGCTGGCATTACTTCTGCTGGGGCGCGATTCAGATGCTCTTTCCGAGCGTGGCGTGTCATGTCCGGGCGATCTGCCTGAGCCGAGTGACCCTGATCTTGTCGCCCGAGCCCGCGCGGCCAAGGCCAAACTTGGTGACCGAGTATTCATCCTCGGCCATCACTACCAGCGCGATGAAGTAATTGAGTTTGCCGATGTAACCGGCGACTCGTTCAAGTTGGCTCAGCAGGCGGCGGCGCACCCCGATGCCGAGTACATCGTGTTCTGCGGGGTGCACTTCATGGCCGAGAGCGCCGACATCCTCACCGGCGATCATCAGAAAGTTGTGCTGCCCGATATGGCGGCGGGCTGCTCGATGGCCGATATGGCTGCGGCCGCCCAGGTTGATGATGCGTGGCGCCGGCTCGAGGCAGCCGGGGTAGCCGACGTAACGATTCCGATGACCTATATGAACTCAACAGCCGCCATCAAGGCGTTCACCGGCCTCAACGGCGGAACGGTGTGCACCTCGAGCAACGCCAAACGGGCGATGGAGTGGGCCTTCGAGCAGGGCCAAAAGGTGCTGTTCTTGCCTGACCAGCATTTGGGCCGCAACACCGCGGTGCTCGAACTGGGTTTAAGCCTCGACGACTGTGTGCTTTACGACCCGCATAAGCCAGGTGGTGGGGTGACCGACGAGCAACTGCAACAGGCCAAAGTCATTCTGTGGCGCGGACACTGTTCGGTACACGGCCGCTTCACGCCCGACGCGGTGGCCGAGGTGCGTGAGCGCGTTGCCGGAGTCACCGTGATGGTGC
>Ga0114959_10001035_pt1 | contig 25459 bp, 19 predicted proteins | sample C_130625_EF_Meta_FD_87317 | JGI IMG/M metagenome (GOLD analysis project Ga0114959, IMG submission 87317) | Freshwater microbial communities from Lake Croche, Canada to study carbon cycling - C_130625_EF_MetaG | ecosystem: Environmental > Aquatic > Freshwater > Lake | place: Lake Croche, Canada... | reverse complement strand
TGGTCTAGCGCCTGGGCCTGGCCCGAGCGGCCCGTGGCTTTAATTGTGCCGTTTCCACCGGGTGGATCTACCGACCTGATCGCGCGCGTACTGGCGCCCAAATTGCAAGAAAAATTGGGTGGCTCGTTTGTTACGGATAACAAAGCCGGGGCCACCGGCACTATTGGTGCGGCCTTTGTAGCCCGTGCACCGGCCGATGGGTATACCTTATTGGTTTCTTCCTTGGGGCCGTATGTCATTGCGCCGCATTTAATTGAGAAAGTAAATTACGATGCGCTCAAGGATTTTGATTACATCACCGTGGCCGTGCAGGCGCCCAACGTTTTGGTGGTGCCCGCCTCGTCGCCGCATAAATCGATGGCCGATGTCATTGCATTTCATAAAGCCAATCCGAATAAATTTACCTTGGCCTCCTCCGGCAACGGCAGTAGCGACCACCTTACCGCAGAAATATTTTGGCAACAAACTGGCACTACAGGTATTCATGTGCCCTACAAAGGCGGTGGCCCGGTTATGAATGATTTGTTGGGCAGCCAGGTGGATGGCTCGTTCATGAATATCAATACCGCCATGCCGCAAATATTGGCGGGCAAATTGCGCCCCTTGTCAATTACCAGTGCGAAACGCTCACCGCTGTTACCCAATGTTCCGTCCTTGGAGGAATTAGGTATCAAAGAAGCCAATGTGTATTCTTGGCAAGCCGTGGCGGCGCCCAAAGGTGTGCCGGCAGATATCAAAGCAAAATTGCACGTCGCAATTGTGGCCGGTTTGAACGATCCGCAAGTACGAGCCAAATTACTGGAGCTCGGATTTGAAATTGTGGCCAATACACCCGAGCAATTCAGCGCTTTTCAGGCAGCCGAATTTGCCCGCTGGAAAAAGTTAATTCAGTCCAGAAACATCAAGGCCGATTGACAGTATGAACTTTGCACCTGTGCGGGAGCGAACTCCACTAGTCGTCGATTTGCGCGTGATTCCGGTGGCGGGGCATGACAGCATGCTCTTGAATTTATCCGGTGCCCATGCGCCATTTTTTACCCGCAATATCGTCATACTCACCGACAGCGCTGGGCGCACCGGGATTGGCGAGGTGCCAGGCGGTGAAAAAATACAGCGCACTTTAGAAGATGCGCGGCCCTTGGTGGTCGGACACAGTATCGGCAATGTGCAGGCCATACTCAACAGCATGCAGCGCGAGTTTTCGGGGCGTGACGCACAAGGCCGGGGCCTGCAGACCTTTGATTTAAGAACCGCGATTCATGCCATAACTGCCGTCGAATCTGCACTGCTCGATTTATTAGGACAAGAATTAGGTTTGCCGGTGTGCGCCTTACTCGGGGAAGGCCAGCAGCGCAGCGAAGTAGAAATGCTGGGTTATTTATTCTTTATCGGCGACAAGTCCAAAACCGATTTGCCTTACCGCAACGAGTCTAAATCCTCCGACGCCTGGTTTGCCTTGCGCAATGGCGAAGCTATGAGCGCGCAATCTATGGTCCGCTTAGCCGAAGCGGCACATGCTAAATATGGATTTAGTGATTTCAAATTAAAAGGCGGCGTACTTGCCGGTGAACAAGAAATCGAAGCCGTCAAGGCGCTGCATCAGCGGTTCCCGCGCGCGCGTATCACCATCGATCCCAATGGCGGATGGTTATTAAAGGATGCTGTGCGCTTAATGCAAGATATGCAGGGGGTATTAGCCTATGCGGAAGATCCTTGCGGCGCGGAAGATGGTTTTAGTGGTCGCGAAATACTGGCCGAATTTCGGCGCGCAACAGGGCTTGCTACGGCGACCAATATGGTGGCCACTGATTGGCGCCAATTAGTCCACTCCTTATCTTTGCAAAGTGTTGATATTCCTTTGGCTGATCCGCATTTTTGGACCATGGCCGGCTCGGTGCGCGTGGCCCAAACCTGCCGCGATTGGGGGCTGACCTGGGGCTCCCATTCGAATAACCATTTCGATATTTCCTTGGCAATGTTTACCCAGGTGGCCGCCGCCGCACCCGGCAAAGTCACTGCCATTGATACCCATTGGATTTGGCAGGACGGCCATGGTTTGACGAAGGCGCCCTTACAAATTGTCAATGGCCATATTCAGGTGCCACAAACACCTGGCCTGGGTGTTCAATTGGATATGGACAAAGTAAATGCAGCGCATGATTTGTATTTGCAGAACGGCCTGGGCGCCCGTGACGATGCCATCGCAATGCAATACCTGATACCCGGTTGGAAATTCGACCCCAAAAAACCCTGCATGCAGCGGTAAACGCGCACGCGCGCATATCCCATTGAGATAGCAGTCCCTTTTCAGGGGGCTTTTGCAAAGCGTAGGTAAAGTTGGAATTGGGCGTTGGCGAGTAGCAAAAATTATGGTGAAATATTTTCACTATTAGTTATATAGCGAAAAACCAATATCCCACTTGATCAAACTTGCGCCAACGTGAAAACTAACGTACTGCTCGTCACTACCGGATTGATATTCATAGGCCTTTTGTGGGCCTGCGGCGGTGGCGGCGGGTCTGGCGCCAGTACTAGTCAGTCCGCTGGTAGCGTTGCCTTGCCCGGCACACCCGTGAGTCCGGTTTCATCGGTGGTTCCTTCGCCGACGGTGACGTCCAATGTATTTCGGGGCAATATTGTTTTAGGTAACCCTACCAATAGCAGTATTGTTGCAAATATATTCTCCCCGGACCAAAGTGGAAAAGTCTCGCTGGTCTATGGCACCGCTCCCGGAGCTTATAGCTTCAAGTCGAGTACGTATTTTTTGGCCATGGCCAGTCCCAAAGAAATTGCCCTGACGGGCTTGATGCCTAGCACGCGATATTTTTACCGACTGTATTTTGAAAGCGCCGACACCCTGAACTCCGGGTACACCGCTGAATATAGTTTTCAAACCGCGCGTGCGCCCGGAGAGGCATTTACCTTTTGCATTCAAGGCGACTCGCACCCCGAACGATTGAAGTCGGAGTTTGATCCGGACCTGTACGCCCGCACGCTGCAGACCGTCGCTGCAGAGCGCCCAGACTTTTACATACTCAGCGGCGATGACTTCAGCGTAGACACTCTCGATCCGCTCACCATTACCGCGGATAAAGTAATTGAACGCTATACGCTGCAGCGTCCATTTCTTGGCATTGTGGGGAACTCATCTCCTTTATTTATGGTGAACGGTAATCACGAGCAAGCCGCCGCTTACCTGCTTGATGGAACACCCAATAATGTTGCGGTATGGGCGCAAAACGCCAGAAACTCTCACTATGCTCAGCCTGCACCCGACGGGTTTTACACCGGAAATGGCACTCCTGTTCCCCATGTTGGATTGCTGCGTAATTACTTTTCTTGGACATGGGGCGATGCCTTATTTGTAACCATTGACCCGTATTGGGCCTCGCCCGTCGCAGTGGATAACCAATTTGGAGGAACCACCAAGCGGCTAAGTATGTGGGACGTGACCCACGGCGATGCGCAATACCAATGGCTCAAAAAGACTTTGGAGGAAAGCAAAGCCAAATACAAATTTGTATTTGCGCATCACGTTATGGGCACGGGGCGAGGCGGTATTGAATTGGTTCGACAGTGGGAATGGGGTGGTGAAGACACCAAGGGCACCAGTTACTTTGCACTGCAAAGGCCCACCTGGCCGTCACCGATTCACCAATTAATGGTTAAAAATGGTGTCACCATATTTTTTCAGGGTCATGACCATATTTGGGTGCATCAGGCCATTGATGGTGTCACTTACCAAACCCTATCCGAACCCGCCGATCCCAATTACTCGCTATTCAATAGTGCCGCTTATCAAAGTGGGGATAAGTTTCCCAATTCCGGTTATACGCGGGTGACGGTTGCGCGAACCGGCGTCAAAGTCGATTATGTTCGCACCTATCTACCCAAAGACGAAGGTCCCGGTAAAGTAAACGGCACGGTGGCATTTAGTTACTCCATTCCCTAAAAACCATGACACGTTTTATTTTTGTTATTTGTATGCTCAGCAATTTATGGGCATGTGGGGGTGGCGGCGCGAGTAGCAGTGGCAGCGGCACAAGTGTGAATAATTCAACGCCAACATCCTTGCCGCCTGTCGCGAGTACTTTTAGTGGGAATATTGTGTTGGGCTCGCCCACAGATACTTCAATTTCAATAAAGGTATTTTCTGCGGATCAAAACGGCAGTATTTCTGTGGATTATGGAAAGCAAGCCGGCCAATACAGCCAATCGACCAAGACCGTGGCAATGCAAGCCGGACAAGTCGCTTTGATTGCGATCGACGGACTGAGTGCAGATACTGCTTATTTTTACCGGCTGAATTTTCAGCCCGTGAATGCGGCGCTTGGCCTTGGGCCTGAATATTCATTTCACACGGCGCGCGCTGCTGGCCGAAGCTTCAGCTTTACGGTACAGGCAGACTCGCATCTGGACGAAAACTCCAGCCTCGACCAATACCGTAATACCTTGGCCAACGTATTGCTTGATAAAGCTGATTTTCATATCGATCTGGGCGATACCTTTATGACTGAGAAGTATTTGCAGCCGCTCAGTCCGGTACTCGGCATGGCGTCTGATCAGGCAGCAGTCAATACACGGTATATCTACGAGCGCAATAACTTCGGCCGTTTTGCCCACTCGGTTCCACTGTTTTTGGTGAACGGCAACCATGACGGAGAATTGGGTTGGATCAACGACGGTACGGCGCAGGTATTACCGATCTGGGCAACCATGGCGCGACAAAACTATTTCCTCAATCCCAAACCTGGCACTTTTTATAGTGGAGACGCTTACAGCGAACCCTTTGTGGGTCAGCGTGCATCTTGGTATGCCTGGCAGTGGGGTGACGCCTTATTTGTCGCTTTGGATCCCTATTGGAGTAGCAAAGTACAAGCCAGCAAAGACGGATGGAATGTCACCCTCGGTGAACGCCAATACCGCTGGTTAGCCGCCACCTTGGCCGCCAGTTCAGCCACCTATAAATTTGTCTTCTTACATAACCTAGTTGGTGGTTTGGATGGTCAGATGCGTGGCGGTGTTGAGGCGGCGCCTTATTTTGAGTGGGGTGGCAAAAATCTCGACGGTAGCTATGCTTTTGCCGCCATGCGTCCGGGTTGGGAAATGCCGATTCATCAGTTGCTTGTAAAAAACAAAGTTACCGCCGTTTTCCACGGCCATGACCATGTGTATGTCAAACAAACGCTCGATGGAATCGTTTACCAAGCAGTGCCCCAGCCCAGCGCAACCAACAACTTCAGCGGCGCTATGCTTGCCTTGGTGTACCACTACAACAGCGGAACTATCGTTAGCAGTTCGGGCCACTTGCGCGTGACAGTCGGTCCCACGGGCGTGACCAGCGAATATGTGCGCTCGTGGCTGCCTGCTAGCGAAAACGCACAGCTGAAGAACCGGCAGGTGGACGACCGCTGGACAGTGTCATCTAAGTAAGCCCAGCGTACCCAGCAAATAGCGGCGCCCGCCGCTTATGGCTGGCTTGTTCGTAAGTGTAGGCCAGGCCCAGCAGCGTGGCGTCGTGCCAGGCAGGGGCGCCCATGGACAGGCCCACCGGCAGGCCATCCGCCAGGCCCATAGGCACGGTGATGTGTGGGTAGCCAGCCACGGCAAATGGACTGGTGAAACCGCCGCGTTGGCTGAAATCGCCCAATACATGGTCAATGCGCCATGCGGGATTGCCACTGGGCGAGACAAGCGCCGCCAGATCGTGCTTTGCAAACAAGGCATCTAGGCCCTTTGCGCGGGCAAAGCGGTGGTTATTCGCCAATGCCTTTCGGTAGGCCGGCGACTTCAGGCCTTGGGTTTGTTGGGCCAAATAGAACAGTTCTTGACCGAAAAAGGGCATGGTTTGGTCGGCATGGGCCGTATTCCAAGCCATCAAGCCTTGCAAGTCCTGGGCGGGCGCATCAGGCTGGAAGCTGCGCAAATAGTCTGCGATACCGGTCTTGAATTCGTGCAGCAACACGGTCAGTTCAGTATCAGCATATTTATCGCGGTGGGGAATTTCCAGACCCTCAACGAGCACGGCGCCTTGCGCCTGTAAAACCGCTAGGGCCTCTTCGAACAAAGCCAATGTAGGCGGGTGGTTAGGCATGTTTTGACGCACCACCCCAATGCGCTGACCGGCCAGTGCCTGGGCTTTGAGGGCTGACACGTAATGGCTCCGTCCCATAGGCGCGCCTTGGCAGGCGGGGTCCCGCCGATCCGCTCCGGCGATGCCTGCCATGAGCAGCGCCGCATCCCGAACGCTGCGGGCCATGGGCCCGGCGGTATCTTGGGAGGCGGCGATGGGGATGATTCCGTGGCGACTGACCCGCCCGATGGTGGGTTTGAAGCCGACGATGCCGTTGCGACTGGCCGGCGAGATGATGGAGCCGTCGGTCTCTGTGCCCACGGCAAAAACACATAACCCGGCCGCGACCGCGACTGCCGAGCCGGAGCTGCTGCCGCTTGGTGAGCGGCTCAGGTCGTAGGGGTTGCGCGTCTGGCCGCCACGGCTGCTCCATCCACTGCTGCTGCGGGTACTGCGAAAGTTCGCCCATTCGCTTAAATTGGTTTTTCCCAAAATTACCGCGCCTGCTGCCCGCAGGCGCTTCACGAGGTGCGCGTCCGCCCGCGCTTGCAGCCCCGCCAGGGCCAAAGAGCCTGCCGTGGTGGCCATGCGGTCGGCGGTGGCGATGTTGTCTTTGAGCAGCACCGTCAGGCCATGCAGCGGCCCGCGGACCTTGCCGGCTTGGCGCTCGGCATCAAGCGCCCGGGCCTGGGCGAGGGCCTCGGGGTTGATCTCAATGACCGAACGCAGGGCAGGGCCCTGCTGGTCAATGCCTTGGATACGCTTTAGGCAATAGCGGGTGAGGGCCACAGCGCTGTTGGTGCCCGCCGCCATTTGCGCTTGAAGCGCAGCGGCATCGAGGCCTTCTAATTTGGACCTGGGGATGCCCGAGGACGCGCTTGTTTTTCGCACTAGCTGGCTCATTAGCGACCTTGGGGCAGGGGATAGACGGCTAGACTGGCGTGGCCGCGCTTTGACAGGGACTGGACGCCAAACAGGACGTTGTCCTTGGAAATAGGAACCGTAATTTGGCTTACCAGCCCTACATCCTGGCTGAACTGCCATGCGGCGGCGTCCGATTCACGCCATACCAAGCGGTAGCCGGCCAAAGCCGGGTCATTGCTTAGCGTCCAGCGCAGCGTACTGTCGTTGCTTAGTTGGGTGGTGTCCATGCGCACATTAGCCGGCGGCGGTGGGGCTAGCGCCAGTGTGGCCAGCCCAATGGCGTTGATACGGGCGACGTCGGCGACGTAGTCAAACTCAACAAAATCGGGTAGGTCGCCAAATGCGGTCGCGCCTTCGGTGCGCACGTTTTGGTGCTGGTGGCGAAAGTTCTCAAAGGGTTCGGTAAATCGCACGGCCGCGTAGCCCTGCTCCAAGAACGGAATGTGATCGCCGCCGCGCAGGTAGCGGTCGCGCCGCTGTATCAGTTGGACGGTGAAACCTGGCAGGTAGCGTTCGGCAGAAGACTTGAGGTGGCGGCCGAGTTGGTGGGTGGGCAAGTCAGCGCCGCCACCGGCTATAGCGATGCTTTGTAACTGCCCGCGAATCGCACGCGTCGCCTCTTGCTCGGCGGGGTCGGGCGCTTGGCCTGTTTGGCCTTGCACCAGCATGCGCAGGAGCGGGTCAGCGCCGTCGGCAAAGAGGCGCAGTCGCTTGGGGTCGCGCTGCCCCGCGTCGCCCGTGGCGCTGCCAACAATGTCGTTGGTAATCATTGCCTCAATATTCAGCCCTTGTTTACGTGCCTCACGCGCGAAGTGGGCGGCGCCTAGCAGACCTTGTTCTTCGCCAGGCACGGCCATAAACACCAGCGTGGCATCAAAGTGGTGCTTGGCCATTACGCAAGCCAATTCCATAGACACGGCGGTACCCGATGCGTCGTCATTAGCGCCTGGCGCGACGCCCACGTTGTCGCTGATATCGGAATTCATACTGTCGTAATGCCCGCTGACAATGAGCAGGCGGTCCTTGGAGGAGGGCGCATCTCCAGGCAGCGTGGCAATCACATTGACCAGCGTGGTCGGCCGCGCAACCCGCCGGCTAATCGGCTCCAGCCACTCCTGGGTGCTGACCTGCAAGCGACCACCAGCAGCCTGAGAGCAGGCACGCAGTTCGGCCTCGATCCAGCGCCGCGCAGCGCCAATCCCCCGCGTATCTGAATCGGTTTGGGAGAGGGTATGCCGCGTTTCAAAAGACACCAGTTTTCGGATTCTTTGTTCGATGCGGGTGCGGGAAATGTCAGCGACTATTTTCTGAACCACAGGGTCGGGCTCGGTTGGCGCTGCCAGAGCCGGAAACCCCGACAAAGTTAGCGCCGCCAAACAAAATGCCGAGGTATACCGAATTGATGTTCTTGCCATGGGGGTTATTCGTTTCGTTAAAGAGTGCCCAGTCGTGCGATTTATCGTGCCATCTGGTGCTACTGGGTTGTGCAAAAAAACAACAGTATGTCTGATCCCTGCCCACAGGCCGAATACGCTCGATGGCGTATGCCGGTGATAAATATAAATAAGTATATTCGGCTGTCTTAGCACACAAATGTGTATATTGTGTGTGCTAACACTAATCGTTGGACTTGTTTTTAACAAGAATCATAAGGAAAAAGCGCAATGAAAAAGTATTTCCGATCCTCGCCTATAGCGGGTGCTGCCGGTCTATTACTGGCTTTGGCGGCGCAGGCCCCCGCTTTGGCGCAACAGTCTGGCTCGACCGATATGGGCCGCGTAGAAGTAACGGGCTCGCGGCTCAAGACCATCGTCAATGAGGCCAGCAGTCCCATTTCGGTCGTGAGCAAAGCTGAAATTGATATAACCCAGCCAGTCGCGGTGGAAGAGCTGATCCGGGGTTTGCCAGCCTCATACCCGGCTATTGGGCCGAGTATCAACAATGGCTCTAACGGAACGGCTTCTATTGATCTGCGCGGCTTGGGAAGTAACCGTACCCTGGTTCTGGTCAACGGCAAGCGCTTCGTGCCGGCTACCCTTGGCGGTGTCGTTGACACAAATAACGTGCCTGTCTCGTTGCTTGAGCGCGTAGACGTCGTGACCGGCGGCGCATCCGCAGTTTATGGCGCCGATGCGGTCGCAGGCGTGGTCAATTTTGTGACCAAACGCAGTTTCTCCGGCATCGAGGCCACGTCCACCTACAGCGCGTCGGGCGTTGGCGATGCGCTGCGCCGTAAGAACGATGTGACGCTGGGCGCCAATTTGGCGGATGACCGGGGCAACGTGGTCCTGCACATTGGCTCAACCCATACGGACCCAATTCGCCTGGCGGACAGAAGTTACTCGGTAACTGCGTTGACATCCACAACCGGTTTGCCCGGTGGATTTTCAGGAACCTCGGTGCCCACCATCATTAGCGGCATGCCTGCCCCTATTAACGGAAGCCGCGTTATCGACGCAAGCACTGGTTTATTGCGATCGGCTGTGAGTTCGGGCCCACCGGACGGTTACAACACCAATCCACCAAATTATTTTGAGACGCCTCTGGAGCGCACTCAATTGACTGCGATGGGACGTTTCAAAATCAATGACTACGCCGAGGCTTATGCCGAGATGTATTCCGTTCGCAGCAATGTGACCCTGAATTTAGCGCCGTCGGGTACTTTCGGCGTTGGTTTGACGATGCCTATCGGAAACCCCTATATTCCCGACGCAGTGCGTCAACAACTGTGCTCTGCGTACTCCATAGCGGCGGCTAATTGCGTGGTAGGAAATACGACGCCGTTTACCGCGGCCTATGCACGACGTTTTGTCGAGGCGGGCCCCCGTATATATTCGTACGACAACACCACGATGCAATACACCGGTGGCGTTCGCGGCGAGATTCCGTATATCAGCAACTGGAACTATGACGCTTATTACTCCTTTGGGCGTTCCGAGCAAATCCAAACGACAGGGAACGGTTTTTCGTTCAGCAAACTTCAGCAGGCGGCTAACGCGGTCAGTACGACTAACTGCGTGGTGAACACCGGTGGTTGCGTACCCATCAACTTGTTTGGCGGCTCTGGCTCCATTACCCCGGCGATGCTTGCTTACCTCAGCATCCCCACCTACGGAACGACCTTGGTCGAACAAACGGTGGTTGCGGGTTCGGCCAACGGAGAAATTCAAGCGGTTAAGAGCCCCATGGCTAAATACCCCTTGAACGTGGCCTTCGGTTACGAGAACCGCAAGGTCTACGGTGGCAACAAGTCCGATTCGATCATCCAGACACAGGGTGAATTGCTCGGTAGCGGCTCGCCAACGCCGGACCGCAATGGAACACTCACATTCAGCGAGTACTACACCGAAGCAAAGTTACCGATTTTGCAAGACCAAGCTTTTGCCCACGCGGTTAACCTAGAGGCTGGTTATCGCCAAACCTCGTTCTCCACCTCGCTCGGCGGCAACCAAAGCTATGGCAGCTGGAAGTACGGCATGGATTGGGCTCCAATCAAATCATTGCGTTTTAGAGGCGAGCAGCAGTTGGCTATTCGTGCGCCCAACGTCAATGAGCTGTATGCCCCAGTGACCACTGGTTTGTCTTCCCTGACTGCTGACCCTTGCCAATTGGCCAAAATCAATGCAGCCGATGCTGGCAAAGCAGGAACTTTGACCGCCTTGTGCCAGGCCACGGGTGTCCCAACCAGCCAGATCGGTTCCGTTGCTGCGCCGTCCTCTAGCCAAATCAACAACACCAGCGGTGGTAATCCTGATCTCGGTCCAGAGAAAGCCCAAACCACTACCTTGGGCATTGTTTGGGAACCAGACTTTGCGAGCAATCTGTCGATTACGCTGGATTACTGGAAGATTGCCATCGACTCGGCCGCGTCTTCTCCGACGGCAGGTCAGGTCATCAGTGGTTGCTATGACTCCGCACTGAACCCCGGCTATTCCTACAACGTTTTCTGCCAACTCATTCAACGTGACCGTATCAACGGTGGCTTGAATGGCACGGGAAGCAAAGGGGTAATTACCCAAGCGTCCAATCTGGGTGTCTACGATTACAACGGCATTGACATTGGCATAAATTACCGCTTGATGCTCAAGGACCTGGGCGCTCCCCAATTGGGTAAAGTTGATTTCAGCTTGCAATTGAGCCACCTCACAAAGGCCGACTTCAAAGCTCTGCCTTCGGTGCCAACGCTGGAGCAGGCGGGTCGCTTTGGTGTTGACGTAGGCATGCCTTATTCGTCGGACCGCTTTACACAGCGTGCAATGTGGAGCTTCGGTGACTATGCGCTGGGCTACAACTGGCGCTATATCGGTGGCACTACAGTGCAAAACACCACGACCAACTATTTGGCTGACTACACCTCTATCAAGCCCTATAACTATGTGGACTTGAATGGATCGTGGCAAGTGACTAAAAACCTGAAGGTTGCGCTGACTATTAACAACGCATTTGATGTGGCACCTCCGATTATCGGCACCGGAATCGGCCCATCGTCGTCCAACTTTGGCAACACCTTCCCCATGGTGTATGACGTGATTGGCCGACGCTACACATTTACTGCGCAAGCGAACTTCTGAGGTTTTTAGAATTTAGGATTCTTTAGAATCTCGCCCCTTAAAGCAACCCGCCTTCGCGGGTTGCTTTTTTTGGGAAAGTGGTTTTTGAATGTATTAATCCTTGGGCGGCTGGTGCGGCTCAAAATGAATCAATGACTACCATGGTAAGTGCCAACCCGCTTCCGATACCGGACTTTTCAAGCTTTTATAAGCACGACGCGCTCAGCGCTTTGCTTCATGCATATGAAAAGGCCAGGCCCGATATTCTTGAAGTGCGGGAGTTGGGTAGAAGTTATGAGAACCGGCCGATATGGCTGCTTGTCCTCACACGAAAATCGACTGGTCCAGATACCGATAAACCGGCGTTTTGGGTCGATGGAAATATCCATGCCGCCGAATTAACGGCTAGCACCGCATGCCTTTATTGGCTACATCAATTACTTAGTAACGATGGCCAGGACGCTGCTATTGGCCACCTGCTCGATACGCGAGTGGTTTACATGGTGCCGCGCTTAAATCCTGACGGCGCTGAGCTTGCGCTGGCAGACAAGCCGCGCCTTATTCGATCTTCCACGCGGCCTTATCCTTGGGATGAAGCGCCAGTAGAGGGTTTGCACGTCGAGGATATTGACGGTGATGGTCGCATATTGATGATGCGCATCGAGGATCCCCATGGCGCGTGGAAAATAAATCCCGATGAGCGGCGTCTGTTAATGCCGCGCTTGCCGGGAGAGTTTGGCGGGGTTTATTACCGGGTGATTCCGGAGGGACGCATCCACCATTTTGATGGCGTGAACATCAAACCCAACCGCGATCGCGAAGGCTTGGATCTCAACCGAAATTTTCCAGCGCTCTGGCGCCAGGAGTATGAGCAGGCCGGTGCTGGTCCGTATCCCACGAGCGAGCCCGAAGTTCGCGCCATGGTGGACTTCATTTCCAAGCATCCCAATATCGGCGCGGCAGTGAGTTTTCATACACACTCCGGGGTCATTCTTCGTCCCATGAGTACGCAGAGCGACGATGACATGACGCCAGAAGATTTGTGGATGTACCAGCGTCTATCGGATATCGGCAGCAAATTGACGGGTTATCCGACTGTCAGTACTTTTCATGATTTCAAATACCACCCCAAAGAAATCATTACCGGCACGCAGGATTGGCTCTACGAGCACCTGGGCGCTTTATTTTGGACTGTCGAAATATGGGCGCCCAATAAAGAGGCGGGTATTGAAAATTACGACTGGGTGGATTGGTACCGGGAGCATCCACCAAGCGATGACCAAAAGCTTTTGGCCTGGAGCGACACGCAATGTGGCGGGAAGGCGCACGTCGATTGGTATGCTTTTGAGCACCCGCAACTCGGACCGGTCGAGATTGGCGGTTGGGACCGCCTGAATTATTGGCGCAATCCTCCTGCGCACTTACGGGAACGAGAATCTGCGCGTTTTCCGGGCTGGCTGACCAGTATTGCGCTTACTTTGCCCAAGCTTGAGTTGCTCAGTGCGACCGCAGAATCATTGGGTGCCGACCGGTGGCGCATTCGGATGGCGGTCGCCAATAGTGGTTATCTGCCCAGCTATGTGATGAAACGTGCACTCGAGAGAAAAGTCGCCCGCGCCTGTATCTTTGAGATTGAATTGCCACAGGATGCGCAACTGCTAACAGGCACGCAACGCGTCGAAGGCCCGCAACTTGAGGGTCACGCGGCGACGAATTCGCTGCAGGCGTTTTTCCCGAGTAAAACCCTCACCGCTGACCGTGCGACTGCAGAGTGGATTATTCAAGCGCCAGCGGGCCACAGTATTTCTTTGCATGCGCACGCGGCGCGCGCTGGTCATGTCTACGCCACGTTACAGCTTTTGTAGGTACTACTCAGATTAACTACTGCTTGGGAGAACTGATGAATTCCGACTTGCGTTCGATGACGATTGAAGACCTATGGGCGCTCAAACGAATATCGGCGGGAAGTATTTCCCCCGATGGGCAATGGATTTGCGCTACGGTTAGCAGCTTTCATCTCGAAAAAAATAATAGTACGACCCAATTATTCTTGTTTTCCCGCGATGGAAAGAAAAAAAGGCAACTGACCCAGGGCAATCACGATAGTGATCCGCAGTGGTCACCGGATGGGAAGTGGATCGCATTTATTTCCAAACGCTCCCAAGGTGACTCCACGGACGAAACGGGGCAACTGTATTTGATCGCAGTCGATGGCGGGGAAGCACAGCGCGTGGGCTATTTGGCGACGGGTGTCGCCGCATTGCGGTGGTTTCCCGACAGTAAGCGTCTGGCCTGTATTTCTTGGGTTTGGCCGGAATTGCGCGGTCCGGCAGCGCAAGAAAAGAGGCTCAAACAAGAGAAGGATGATAAGGTCAAGGCCATTATTGTTGAGAATAACCACTATCGTTATTGGGACCATTGGTTTGCGCGCGGACGCAAGCCGCATATTCACATGGTGGATATTCGAACAGGAACCTACCAAGATCTATTTGCTGGTTCCGCCTACCATTTGCCGCCGCAAGAGCCTGTTGCCTCCCAATTTGACATCAGCCCTGATGGAGGCCAGATCGTTTTTACTTTTGACCTCAATCCCGACCCCCGTGCGTTTTCCCTAACCGATCTGGTTGCAATGGATATCAAGACCCGCGTAAGCCGTTGTATTACCAAAAGAGACAAAAACAATCTTCGCTGTGCCTTTGATCGCCCGCGATACTCGCCAAACGGGCAACACATTGCTTTACTGGGTACAAATTTTGGTTTGCAGCACAACGAGCAAAGTCGTTTGTGGTTGCTGAATTTGCAAACCCACTCTCTAAGTGAATGGAGCGGTCAGTGGGATCGGGGCGTAAATGCTCCCGTGCTGTGGGCTCCCACCAATGACGCGGTGTATTTTTCTGCAGAGTCTGGACTGGCTCAAGCAATTTGGCGATTGGGCGTGCAAGATGCTATTCCTAGCGAAATATCTCGCGGCCCAGGTTATGGGGGTGTTGCCAGCGATCTGCAGCTCAGTGCCGACGGGAATACCTTGGCATTTACCCGGTCCAGCATGCAGCATCCGCCCACCGTGTTTGCCTTCAATATGGTTACGCAGCAAGAAATCCGCATTGAAAAACTGAATGATGCCATTCTCCGTAAGCTCAATACCAGCGAGCCAGAGTCCGTTCAAATCAAAGGATTTGGTAAAGATGCGGTGCAAATGTGGGTCCTCAAGCCGCATGGTTACAAGCAAAGCCGAACCAAGAAATGGCCCCTATTGCAGGTCATCCATGGTGGCCCGCATACCTGCTGGAACGACACTTGGCATTGGCGCTGGAATATGCAACTGTTTGCAGCGCAAGGTTATGTCGTTTGCGCTGTTAACTACCACGGATCTAGTGGTTTTGGTCAGAAGTATCTATCTTCTATCAATGGCGATTGGGGACGGCGCGAACTCGCCGACGTAGAGGCGGGCACAGATTACCTGCTTGCCAATGAGCGCATAGACAAAAAACGAATGCTGGCAACCGGAGGTAGCTACGGTGGCTATATGGTGGCCTATATGAACGGGAAATTGCCCGAGGGTCGGTATGCGGCCTATGTATGCCACGCCGGTTGCTATGATTGGGTCGCCATGATGGGTTCGGATGGGTATTTCTGGTTCGGTCACGAATTGGGCGCGTTTCACTGGGAAGACGAAAAGCGCGTACTCCAACAATCACCGCACCATTACGCGCATAAATTCTCTACACCTACCCTGGTGATGCATGGCGAATTAGATTATCGCGTGCCTTATTACCAAGGCCTTGCCTACTACAACACACTGCGAGCGAGGGATATTCCCTCGAAACTGGTTTTTTTCCCAGATGAAAACCACTGGATATTGAAGCCGCAAAACTCCAGGCTTTGGTACAAGGAGTTTTTTGACTGGTGCGCGAAATATACCAAGTGAGGGCCTACTTGCGCTCGCTGCGCAAGCGCTCAACCATGAAGTCAGCAGCGTCCAAGATATGTTTTTTCGCTAAACGCTCCGCCGTACCGGCCCTACCCGCTGCCACGCAGTCGAGCATTTCTTGGTGTTGATCCCAAATATCGCGGTGTTTATCATCATGCTGTATGACTTCGCCCATGACGCGTTGGGCGTAAACAAAATGCGTTTCCATGGCTGTCGAAAGCAGGGGATTGCCTGACAAGGAGTAGATAAATTGATGAAACGCCATATCCGCTGCAATCATGGCGGATTTGGCGCCGCTGGCAGATGCTTTTTTGCCCGCCTTTACCAGTGCTGGGCCCTCGAGCTTGGCTTGGGCTGCATTATTTTCGGCGGCTTTTCGAAATGCAAGTCCCTCAATAACGGCACGCAATTCATACATTTGGCGAACATGGTCCAAATTCAATGGCGCCACGAACAGACCGCGGCCAGCGGCATCGTGTAAGACCCCTTGGTTGCGTAACAAAGTAAGTGCGTGTTGCACCGGCTGGCGCGAAACGCCCAAAGTACGGGCAATCTTTTCCTGGACGATGTGCATTCCCGATGGGAATTTTCCGGACGCGATTTCCGAAAGTATGGCGCTGTGGACTTGCTCCACCAGGCTAGGTTGCGTATTTAATATTTTCATGTGGAAAGGTAATTGCAATGATAGGCCGGCTTGCGTCGATGGGCTTTGTCAATTTCGCGTAAGTTCGGGGAAATAACCCTGTTCTTAACCCAGTTTTATTGGCCAACATTATATTTGCATTCTGAATTCAGAGTTCAAAAGGCGACGTCGTCTGGGAGTCGGTTAGGGTAATCCCTGTAGGTAGCCCGATAACACCCGCAAGACGTCGTGCAGCGAGATAATTTGTCCGCGAAACCGAAACCGTGCTCAGTCACTTAACACTCAGGAGATAGAAATGCGTGTAATTTCCATTGCGAACGAAAGTCCCGAAGTCCCGGGCTGCGAAGAGGACAGCGGCGTGGTCCGCAAAGTGAATCTTCCTCTGGCTCGGCGTGAATTTTTAAAAGGCTCTGGCCTATTGTTTGGCTCGCTTGCAACAGGCACGTTGCTGGCCGGTTTGGCTCCATCGAGCGCATGGGCCTTGGAGCTCAAAAAACTTTCTACCGCAGAAGGGCAGACATTAATGGCCATGGGCAGGACCCTGTTCCCGCACAAGAAATTGCCCGATGCGGTGTATGCGCTTCTGGCCAAAGATTTAGATGCCAAAGCCAGTGGCGACGCGGGCGCAGCCAAGATGCTGCAAGACGGTGTCGCCTGGCTTAACAGTTCTGCCGGTGGCGATTTTGCCAAGGCCAGTGTTAAAAAACGTGATGAGATTGTTCTGGGTATGGAGGGCACCGAATTCTTCGCGACGGTGCGCGGCCAGTGCGTGACGTCTTTGTATGACAACGACATGGCGTTTGCGGTATTTGGCTACCCGGGCTCCGCATGGGAGAAGGGCGGCTACATCACCCGCGGTTTCCAAGACCTGAAATGGCTGCCTGAGCCTTCCAAAGAAGCCAGCCCTGCGCCCTACCTCGGTTAATCCAAACAAAAAGTTACAGGAGTTCGAATATGTCCAAATTTGATTTTTCTGACGACTCGGTCGTCGTCGTAATTGGTTCTGGTGCTGGTGGCGGAACACTGGCCAATGAGCTGTGCCAAAAGGGAATTAAAGTGGTTGTGCTGGAAGCCGGCGCAACCCAGTCCAGCGCGTCTTTTATTAACGACGAGTGGAAGTCTTTTTCTCAGCTCGCCTGGCTTGATGCCCGGACCACTTCGGGTTCTTGGCGTGTCGCCAAAGATTTCGCTGGTTTGCCAGCATGGATTTGTAAAACGGTTGGCGGGACGACCACCCACTGGGCCGGCGCCTCGCTGCGCTTCCAAGAGCATGAGTTTCGGGTCAAATCGGTCTACGGTGATGTCAAGGGCGCAAACCTGCTGGACTGGCCTATCACTTTAAAAGACCTGGAGCCCTATTACGCCAAAGCAGAAAACAAGATGGGCGTGACCCGCACCAACGGCATACCCGGACTGCCTGGAAATAATAATTTCAAGGTGATGCATGCGGGCGCTACCAAGCTGGGCTACAAAGAAGTGCATACCGGCAATATGGCCATTAACAGCCAGCCGCGCGATGGACGGGGTCGCTGCATGCAATTGGGCTTTTGTTTCCAAGGATGTAAGAGCGGTGCCAAATGGTCGACGCTATATACCGAGATTCCTAAAGCACAAGCAACGGGTAATTTTGAAATTCGCCCACAATCCCATGTCACACGTATCGAGCACAATGCATCGGGCAAAGTGACTGGCGTGGTTTATTTCGACAAAGACGGCAAAGAGCAACGCCAAAAAGCCCGCATTGTGTGCGTTGCAGGCAATTCCATTGAGACGCCGCGTTTGCTGTTGCTGTCGGCCTCGAATATGTTTAAAGATGGCTTGGCAAATTCCTCTGGCCAGGTCGGTCGCAATTACATGCGCCATATGACCGGTTCGGTGTACGCTGCATTTAAAAACCCGGTGCATATGTACCGTGGCACGACCATGGCGGGCATTATTCGTGACGAGGCTGGCCACAACCCACGTCGTGGATTTGTAGGCGGCTATGAAATGGAAACACTCAGCCTAGGCGTACCGTTTATGGCGGCATTCTTAAATCCGGGCGGCTGGGGTGCTGATTTCGCCTGGTGGATGGACCACTATGCAAATATGGCTGGCATGTGGTTGGTCGGCGAAGATATGCCGCGTGAAACCAATCGCGTCACGCTCAATACCAATGTCAAAGACCAATGGGGCAATTACGTGCCTAACGTGCACTTTGATGACCATGACAACGATATTGCCATGCGCAACCACGCATTTACCCAGGGCGAGCGCGTTTACCAGGCGGCAGGCGCGATTAAGACTTACCGCACGCCACCTTACCCGTCAACACATAACATGGGCACCAGCCGCATGAGCGCCCGTCCGCAAGATGGTGTGGTGAATAAATGGGGCCAGACCCACGATATTCCTAACCTGTTCATAAGCGACGGCAGCCAGTTCACCACCGGTGGCGCTGAAAACCCGACCTTGACGATTGTGACCTTGGCTATCCGCCAGGCTGATTACATCGCGCAACAAATGACTGCCCGGGCAATCTAAAGTGGATATTGCGATTTCAGGAGCTCTTTATGTGTGAATATTTCGTCAAGGCTGATCCTATTCAATATGAGCAGCGGTCCAGAACGGTGCGCATTAGAAATGTGCTGACCAGCCTGCGCCTCGAAAATATGGTCTGGGACATACTCGCCGAAATGGCCGAGGAGGAGGGCTGCACCACGAACGCGCTGATATCGCAATTCCACGATGAGATATTGGCGCACCGGGGCGAAGTGCCCAACTTTGCCTCCTTTTTACGCGTGACCAGTATGCGCTATTTGCGCCGCTGCGCCATCCGCGAGGAGCGAAAACAGGCGATCGACAAATCCCCAAAGCCTTTGTTGGCGGTGGGCAGGTAATTCGATTTCCCATCGCACGCCATCTGCCACTTCGAGGAGCGGCAGATGGCCTCCCTTTGCGCCTTGATTTTGACCCCAACGAAAATTTAATTATGAGTTTCACTACTGAAAGCCAGCCTGGCGTGTGCCCCGAGGCACCCGAGGCGACCCGTGGTTTTGTTTTTAACCACTCCATGTTGCGTGTCAAAGATCCGGCTATTTCGCTGGATTTTTATACCCGCGTTTTGGGTATGCGTTTGTTGCGAAAACTCGATTTTGCCGAGATGAAGTTTTCGCTGTATTTTTTGCATCGGCCTTTTGAAGATGAAAGCGTGCCCGAAGATATCGGCGAACGCACCGCCTGGACATTTGCCCAGCGGGGCATTTTGGAGCTCACCCATAACTGGGGCACCGAGGCCGACCCGGAGTTCAAATACCACAACGGCAACGCCCAGCCCCAGGGCTTTGGACACCTCTGTTTTTCAGTGCCGGATCTGGACGGCGCTACCGCTTGGTTTGATCAAAACCAGGTCACCTTTGTTAAGCGCCCTGATCAAGGAAAAATGAAAGACGTGGCCTTTATTCAAGACCCCGATGGCTATTGGATCGAAATTGTCGAGCCTGGCCGCCTGGAAAATCTGGGGCGCTAAGCATGGCGAACTATGTAGTGCTGCGCGGCAAGGCGGTTGTGGGCCCGCTGGTACTTGTAGCTTTCTTGCTCGGGGCCGCACCAAGCCAAGCCAACGAGGCACTAGCGCGAAAGAACGATTGTTTGGGTTGCCACGCCGTAGCCACTAAATTGGTAGGGCCAGCTTATAAAGACGTGGCCGCCAAATATGCGGGTCAGGCCGATGCGCAAGCGGTGCTGGTGCAAAGTATTCGAAACGGCAGTGTGGGCAAGTGGGGCGAATTGCCCATGCCCGCCCACCCCAAAATCTCAGAGGCCGATATTAAGAAACTGGCTTCTTGGGTTTTGAGCGTGAAGTAACTATGGCAATTGCTTTTCCTGGCCACCATGCGGTGGCCTATTTGCCTGGTTCTTTGCCCATGGGTGGTGTGGTGCCGATGACGCCTGTCCATGCGTTTGACGCGTCGCCCGATGCATTGCAATTACCGGCTAGCAGCGCGCTGCAGCCAGAACGTCGCGATATCGATCTGGAGGGCCAATTGGCCTTTTCCATTGCGCCGGTGATTACGGCAGAAGAGGCCCGCGCCATCATCGCGGCAACCGAGCAGCTAGGCTACCGCGATGAGGCCCCCGGCATCGTGACGCCGCCGGGTATGCGTATGAACAAATCCGTGCATTGGGTCGCCGATGCGGGTTTGATGGAGCCGCTCTTTCAACGTATCGCGCATTTGCTGCCCGCCACTTTGGACGGCCACCGCTTATTTCCGGGCTTCAGTCACCGCATCAATATGTACCGGTATGACGCGAACGACGTTTTTAACCGCCATACCGACGGCGATTGGCCGGGCTACAGCCTCAGCCCGCAGCGTGACGCCATGCTGCAATGGCCGGACACCGTGCGCTCCGGTCTGACCATGCTGCTTTATCTCAATGACGCAGCCGACGGCGTCCAAGGCGGCAATACCCGCTTGCTCAAACGCAGCGGGCAATGGGTGGACGTAGTGCCCGTCACAGGCGCGGCGCTTTTTTTCAGACACGGTTTCGGGCCAAACTCCGTGGTTCATGAGGGCGGCCGAGTCACCAGTGCTACGCCCAAATATGTGGCGCGCATCAACGTCATGTACGGCGAGGCCTTCGGCCAGTAAGCTCCAGGATCCGTAGGGCGCCGTCCTGGGCGAAGGCACAATACGCCTTGCGGCCCCGCTGGCCCCAAGGAAAACGCATGTCGCCTGTTATTTTGTTCACCATCGTGCTGCTGTATTTCGGCCTGTTGCTAGGCGTGGCCTGGCACACCAGTCGCCAGGGAAATAACGCCGGCTTTTTTATCGGTAACCGCAACAGCCATTGGATGTTGGTCGCCTTCGGCATGATTGGCACCTCGCTGTCCGGCGTGACCTTTATCAGCGTGCCCGGCGCCGTGGGCCGTGACGGGTTTTATTATTTCCAGATTATTTTGGGCCAGTTTTTCGGCTACCTGGTAATTGCCTATGTCTTATTGCCGCTGTATTACCGCCTGCAACTGGTATCGATTTACCACTATTTAGATGTTCGTTTGGGCCGGCGCAGTTACCAAGCGGGGGCCAGTTTTTTCATTCTCTCGCGCACCCTGGGTGCGACAGCTCGTTTGTATTTGGTGGTGCGCATATTGCAAGACGTGATTCTGAGCGATCTGGGTTTACCGTTTTGGTTCACCACCTTGCTGATATTGCTGATGATCGTGCTCTACACCTACCGGGGCGGCGTCAAAACGCTGATCTGGACCGATACCCTGCAAACGAGCTGCATGCTGGGCGGTTTGGTCATTTGTGTGGCCTATATCTTGGGGCAATTGGATCTGGGTCCGCTGGCAGCGCTCGATCAACTGCAAACCAATGGTCTGGCACGCGTATTCAATACCGACTTGGACAGCCGTTTTTTCTTCGGCAAGCAATTCCTCGCCGGCCTGTTTATCGCTATCGCTATGACGGGTATGGACCAGGAAATGATGCAAAAAACTATTTCGGTCACCACCGTACGTGATGCGCAGAAAAACATATTGCTACTTAGCGTGACCATGCTTGGCGTGGTGCTTCTATTTCTCTACCTGGGCGGATTGCTCAGCCTGTTTGCCAGCACCGTAGGCCTGGCAGCCACAGGCGACAAATTATTTCCGGCGGTGGTTTTTACCTATCTTCCACCGATGGTGCAGATATTGTTTGTGATTGCACTGATTTCCGCGTTATTTCCGAGTGCGGATGGCGCCATCACGGCGCTGACCTCGAGTTTTTGTATTGATATTTTGGGTATTTCACGCAATGCAGCGTTGGACGAGGCGGGCAAAACCAGAATCCGCCACCAGGTGCACCTGGGCTTTGCCCTGTTGTTTCTGGTACTCATCATGGGTTTTAAATGGGCAGATAACCCCAGCATGATCGGCCTGATCCTCAAACTGGCGGGGTTTACCTACGGCCCCTTGCTGGGCTTATTTAGTTTTGGCATATTGACGCAGCGGCAAGTCAGAGACCGCTGGGTGCCCTGGCTGGCTTTGGCCGGCCCGCTGATATGTTGGGGCTTGGACCAATACCAAAGCACCTTGCTCGGCAGCTACCAAATTGGCCTGGAAATGCTGCTGCTCAACGGCGCGCTGGTGTTTGCCTTGTTGTGGGTATTTTCTAAACCAGGCCCCAAGTCGCCGGATACTTTGGCCTAAAGTCAGGCCTGTTTATCGCCCATTGAAAGGCCCCTATGGCAGAGCAAGCCTTAGACCGTGCGCAATTTCGATTTTTTCACCGCCTGCGCGTGCGCTGGGCCGAGGTGGATTTGCAAAAAATCGTTTTCAACCCCCATTACCTGATGTACGTGGACACCGCCTTGGGTGACTATTGGCGCGCCCTGGCTTTGCCCTACGAACCTAGCCTCAAGGCGATGGGCGGTGATTTGTTTGTACGCAAATCCACCCTGGAGTTTCACGCTTCAGCCGAATATGACGATGTACTCGATGTCGGTCTGCGCTGCGCGCGCATCGGCAACAGCTCTTTGCAGCTACTTAGCGGCATATTCCGCGATGAGCAGCTCTTGGTATGCGCCGAGCTGGTCTATGTTTTTGCCGACCCGGTGGCCAAACGCGCTTTGCCGGTGCCTAAGGTGTTGCGCGATTTGCTGTTAGGGTACGAGGCCGGCCAGGCCGTGGTGCAGACGCGCATCGGCAGCTGGGAGCAGCTTCAAAATACGGTATTGCGCCTGCGGCCTGCCGACGGCCAAGACGCCGATGCGCTGCACTGCGTGCTGGTAAACGCGCTGAACGAGCCGGTCGCCTGCGCCCGCAAGGGCCACTCGCCGGGCACCCAGCCCGATGCCCTCGCCGTTGCGCCCTTGCTACGCGGCTCCGGCTGGGAAACAGTGGCGGCGCAGGCCTTGCTGGCAGAACACGCTACTTAAATATTCTCACTAAATATCCTCGCGCAAAGCGTAGGGCAGGGGCACGATGTGCAGCACAGGCCCTAGCGCGCTGGCTGCATGCAAGACGCCCTGGGCAGCGGCCTCGGTTTGCAGGGAGGCAATGCAGAACTGCTGACCGGTAGGGCCCTGCGCCACTTGCACCACAGTGCCGCAGGCCTGCTCGGCGTCCAAGGTAGAAAACACGTCCTGTCCCGGCACCAGTGCGGCGTTGGCATCGCCTACTAAGATGTAAGCGCGCCGCTTGAGCGTGCCCCGGAACTGGCTGCGCGCCACAACTTCCTGGCCCGGATAGCAGCCTTTTTTGAAGCTGACGCCGTCGACCGATTCGTAATTGAGCATTTGCGGGACAAAGGCCTCGACCACGGCCGCGTTTATGGTGGTCACACCCGACAGCACGTCCCCCAGGGCCCATTGCTGCGCGTCCAAGTGCGCGCCTGTCTGCGGGGCCTCTGCGGCAGGGCCTACCCACAGCTGCCGCGTTTGCCCGCAGGCCGGGTACAACTGCACAAGTTGTGCACCGCTTATGTTTCCGCTAGTCCAGGGCGCGCTATCGGGCAGCGGCAGGCAGGCCTGCCCGCTCAGGCCCCACAGGGCGAAGTCGTCGGTGGCGTCGCGCAGCGTGGCCTTGGCGCGCAGCACAAACATCGACAGACGTTTAAGCGTGGGCGCAAGCAAATCACGGCTGCAAACCAGGCGGATATCGCTGCTGCTGGCCCGGATACCGATAAAGCTGGCCTGCATCCGCCCCTTGGCCGTGCACAAAACTGCGAGGCGCGCGCCGCCGTCGGGCAGCAATACAAAATCATTGCTCAATTGGCCATGGATAAAGCTGGCTGCATCGGCGCCGGTGATGTGTATCAGGCCTAAGTGGCCAAGATGCGCCTGGCCAGACGGCAAGTCGGGCAGTACGGTAGGGGTATGAGGTGTGGAAGGCAAAGACATAGGCCGCGATTATGCGGCGCTGTTCTGCGCCCGACGGCGGCTATGGGTTTTGCCGTCCCGCCTGGACTGGCTGCGCAGCCGCTTATTCGACGATCAGCTTGCAGGGGGCCTTGACCTTGAGGAACTTCGCCCGCTCGGTGCACAGTTCCACCGATTTGCGCTCGCCTTGGGCTGACAAGCGGACATAAATGGCGCAACTGATGGCCATTTTCATGCCGTCGGTGCGGCTGTCAAAAGCGGCCGCGCAATGGCCGTTTTTCCCCAACTCGGGCCGGTTCAAGGCATAAATCTCTTGCAGGTTTTGCGGCAGTTCGTGCAAGCCGATGGTCGGCAGATCCGCAGCCAAGGCCGGTTGTAACAGCGCCGAAAGCAGGCAAAAAGCCGCCGTGGCGACCGCCGCACCGCAGCGGGCGAGGGCGGTCCCGAAGACAGAAAAGGTGGTTTTTCTCATGCCGCAAGTGTGCCACGGGTGCGGCTCGGCCGGGCTTGACCTAGGTCAAGCGCAGGGTTTAGCCGCAGCTGCCCAGCCAACCGCAGGCGCTGCAGTGCTCGCAGCCGTCGCGCTTAACCACGGCGTGGGCGCCGCATTCTTGGCATTTTTTGCCCGCCATGGTGGGCGCATGCCCCTGGGCGCTGCTTGGCGCGCTGGGCGGTGCAGCCGCCGAAAGCCCTTGGCGCTGGGCAATGATGTTTTGGATCGCATAGGCCATCGCGGCCACCTCCGAGTCGTGCCACAGCGGAATCTGGGCGCCGTCTGCGCGCGCCAGCGTGCCTAGGCGCACCGGACCGCGGTCCCAGGCCACTTTGCGCATATCGGCCAGCGCGCGTTGCAAAAATCCACCACGCGCGGCCAGCGAGAGCAGGCGCATGCTCGAGGTCATCCACTGCTGCGACTCGCCGCTTTGCCCCACGGGCATGAAAAACTCAATCGCCCGCTCCACGGTGGGCCCGCCCTCTGTGGGCGCGACGGGCAAAAAGGACACCACAAGGTACAAATGCTTGCGCCCCTCCTGTGTCCAGTACTCGATTTTTTCGGCCACGGCCGACAACGCGCCCTTGGGGCGACTCTCGATAACGCTGCGCATCGGGTCGACGCTGGCGTCGGCAGCGGCGGTGCTGCTCGTACCGGCCGGTGTTGCCGTATCCAGCACCGAGCCCAAAATCGCGTTGGGGCGGTAACTGGCCAGGCCTTTGAGGCCGGCTTGCCAGGCCTGGCGGTACAGGTCGCTGAACTGGGCAAACGGGTAGTCCACCGGCACATTCACGGTTTTCGAAATAGCGGTGTCAATAAAGGGTTGCACCGCCTGCATCATGGCAATATGGTCTTGCGCGGACATTTCCAGCGCGCTGACAAAGTAGTCGGGAAGGTCCTTGACGTCGCCGCCCAAATGTTTGAAAACGCGCCAGGCGTGGTCCTCGACCGCATAGTCTTGGGTGCTGCCGTCGGCCAGGCGTTTTTTACGCCGGTACAT
>Ga0114959_10001034_pt1 | contig 25464 bp, 25 predicted proteins | sample C_130625_EF_Meta_FD_87317 | JGI IMG/M metagenome (GOLD analysis project Ga0114959, IMG submission 87317) | Freshwater microbial communities from Lake Croche, Canada to study carbon cycling - C_130625_EF_MetaG | ecosystem: Environmental > Aquatic > Freshwater > Lake | place: Lake Croche, Canada... | reverse complement strand
CTTTATTGTATAATGTTTCAAACAATAACTTACTCATTTTCTTTCCCAACATCACAATTGGATTAGGTAAGAAGAAGGAATCAAATACTCCCTCACACAAATATACGTCTTTTTTCCAATCTACGGCACCTTCATTAAATATAATTTGGTCTTTTTCTGCAGTTGGATTCTTGTATTTCATCTTTTTGGGTACCCAAGACCTGGCAACAAAGTAGTTTAATACTCCTTCTGAGTTATATGATGGGACTATTATCCTATAGGAAAAGTCACCATTTACGGTATAACCTATCTTATATTTTTTAATTGTTTCCTCTGTAATACCCCTTGATGTAAGGTATCTCATTGCTTCTATATGTGGAATGAATTTTGGGTTGGAGTTCTCAAATGAGGTATAACCTTCAGGTAAACGTAATTTAGGTCGTCTAATGTCTTCCTTTTTTAATTCTTCAGGCTTAATTAATTCATAAAGTTTTTTTTGTTTTTTACTTCCAAACTTATCAAATAATTTTCCAAGTGGTCCTTGTGTTCCGTATGTTTCTCCACAACTCCAACATTTGTAAACATGCTTTCCGTAGTTAATTTCAAGGTTACCTTTACCATCTCCGTGATCTAATCCTTTTTCATCTGAGCATACAGGACAATCAAAAGATATTTGTCCTTTGGATTCATAATGCTGATGTGGTTTACCTAAAACATCAGTTAATAATTCCACTAATACTTCTATTTCATCTGACATAGTACAAATATAGTAAAATTATTCGTTAAAATCTTGAGGAGTTTCTTCGTATGGGTCAGGAGCAATAATATGTTTTCTCCACCATTTTTTGATAGGATGTGTTTCATCAAAATTCTTTTCAATTATAACAGCAACAATAATAAATAATGTTGTTATAATGAGAAACATAATCCATATGTAAGCAATTATTATCATAACCATTTAACTTTTTTTATAGAACTATACCCAATCATTTTAATATTGAAATAGTTCATACGTTCACTAATAGTAGTAAAACAAGCCCGTCTAATTAATTTATTAATTTTAATTAATGACACCTCTTCTGTTAATATTGAAGAATCCCACCATGTTAATTCATCACTATATTTTTTTGCAGCAATTTTACCTGTAAACTGGATATCAATTTCTTCTCCCCACGCATATTTTCTATACCCAATAGCTTTAATAACACCTTTAACTCTTGCTGTGTCAATATTGGTTGAAGAATACTTTGATAACAACTTTTTAACACTCTTTATTGATTCGTTTTGTAATACATATCTTCCCATAAGAACAAAGATAATCAATATAATTTAATCTACCAAATTTCTTTTGATTTCATATACCCTAAAACAGCGCAATAGGCATCTGTTTGGTCGTAATTTTCTTTCTTAAGGGTATTGTTTTTGGTGTATTGCCAAGTTATTTGAGGTTCTCGTTTGGCAACTAATTCCCATATGATAACTTTTTTATCTGTGTCTTTTGCGAATCCTCCAAAAAGCACATGGTTACCTTTATCATTTGGTTGAACTAAATGTGGAAAGGCAAATTTTCTTGAATTATATGTTGAAATAAATTCAGGGATTACTCCCAATACATCATAGATTTCTTTACAAATCAATGTGTTATATCTCATAAGAACACCTACAGTCCATATATTATTTGAGTTTAGTAAAGGTTCTTCAATAACTACATTAGTAATTCCCATACCAACATAGTTCATAAGTTTTTCTTTAAAAACTCCACTTTTAAGTATAAGATCTTCAATCTTACTATCAGTTGTTGGCTTAGGTCTTGGAGATACGTGAGTTAATTCCAATAAACTTTTACTTTCAATGTCAAACAAAGACCATCCGATGGTTTTAGTTGATACATCCAATCCAAGAATTTTGGGCGAATCTTTTGCTATATTTTTTACCATTATAAAATTTTAGAACTTTTATTAAAAAAATAAAGAGTCCATTTTAAAAGTCAAGTTTGACAACTATCTGTTGTATTCCCTGTCTTAGTTCTGGAGATTGAAATTTAGAAATAACCATAAGGTCTTTATTACTATCAAATAAACCAATTTCAGTTACATATGAAGTCGTACCAGAAACCCATGTTGGGTTAGAAGTATTGGTAAACTGATTACGACCAAGATTAACAAGATATCTCATCTCATATATTGTCGCAGAAATATCTGTTTCAAAATTACCATAAAAATAGTATTCATCACCGAAATTCAAAACATCAGTATCATTTAATGGTGTTAAGTCAATATAATCACTTAAATCATAATAAGGTGCTGAAGTATATTCAGAGAGTGAAATTTGGAATGTAGTTCCTGTAAGACCACTCATAGTTAAATAATTATTGATAGATGAACCACTAATTTCATTAGTGATATCTATTTCTCTCCATGATGTCGGGTTTGGTTTTGTAGTACCTGTAACCATTTGGCACAATAACTTAACTGAGTTAGCAGTATATCCTGAAAGATTTGTCTCAAAATAAGGATTCAAGAATGAAAACTCAGGACCAAATCTAACAGCAATATTTTGTGTATTTGCGGTTACGCTTGAATCAGCACTAATATATGAATAATAATTACAATGTAATGATTGTGTAAATGCCGTTGAATCAAATCTATATGTTACCCACATAGCTTGAGTGGCAGCTGAGAATATTCCTGTAGCAGTATTGTTATTAGGAAAACAAGTATTTGGTGTTAATAATGATAATTTAGGAGCAGGTAATGTCCAGTTTCTATTTGACTTATTAGAAAGTGCTGCAACAATTTCTTCATCATCAACAATAATAATTTCTTGATCTGGAAATACTTTACCTATTCTATTTAAATTCCCATTACCATCAGGATTTGTATCCCATAGATGATAATATCTAATACCAGGATCGTTCATGTCAACGTTAACCTTAGATTTAATATAATAAGGATAACATAAATCATAATCAGGCGGATCAATCCAAAAAGTTTCTCCAATTGAAGACCCCGTTGATTTGTGCCACATTAATGTTGGTAACGTTAATCTAAGATGTCTGGCTAAACCTGTACTATCTGTTGGTGTTTGTGGGTCAAAAGGAACCGTTGAAAACTTTTCTCCATATACATTATCAATGTCTTGATTTGTATAATGAATTATCGCAATAGCCTTTTGTTCTTGTGGTTTCACAATAATTTTTTCATCAAATGAATTATAATAATAAACTTGACTTGTATCTGTTTGTCCACTCGGTTCTTGATATCCTAAATATTCTTTAGTTCCAATATAACTTACTGAACCAAATTGGTTGTATCCTTCCCAATAATTATTATCTAATCCTGCTGGATTTACTGACCAGGGAATATTCATATTCCAAATTAAAGTGTTTTCTCTATTTCTAACATCACAAGGTGATTCAAAGTTAAGAGTATCTGTTTGCCAATAAGGTGCCGGTGTTATTGAATCATACAATACAGTCATACCTGATGGATAAATTAACGTTCTAGCATAACTTGATCCAGATGACAAAAATGAATAATCAGGTACGCTTCTATCCAAAGTTAAACTCCAATAAGTTGTTGCGGAAGTCCCTGTAGATGGATTTATACCTTGAATTCTATAAGTTAAAATTGGATATGTCCCAAAATCACCACACCCACCCATACCATCTAAAATTATTGTAATAAAATCATTAACAAATGGTGTACCTGTTGTTGAGTCACAAATTGATGGGTCAAGTTCAACATCTATAGTTGTTTGTCCCGATAACGTACTCATGTCAATCCAATAGTTAGATGTGATAGTATAAGCAGAACTTGTTTGTGCTGTCCAAGCCCCTTGAGTTCCTCCTGTCACAAAAAATCCTTTTGGACCTGCTGAGTTATATACTTCTTGTATCGCACTATCCATAAAGGGAATACCATATGTATTACCTTGTTGAGCGCTTACATAATAAGGATATTTAATATTTTGTTTGTTTGATTCAGGAGACCCTGAATCATTTTGAGCGTTAAACGCTGGCATTAAAATATTATTATTAGTTTGATTGTAATTCGTAACCGCAGAGTATGAGACTTCACTATCACCTATTTGAAAATATGAAATATTGAAATTACCCTGAGATAAGTTTCTTCTACCTACATCAGTAAGTCTTGTGTTAATTAATCCTGCAGTATTTTTTATTATATATGACATCTTTTAATAAATATTCATTTCAATTTTATTTCTTATTAATTTACAATTTATATAAAACAGTCTCCGACTCTTGTTATTTTATACGTGTGACCATCAACTGTTATATACTGCGGATTATAATATATTTGATTATCTTCTATCTGTAATGATGTAATCGCCGCACTTTGCCATAAATCATGTGGGTTACCACTAACGTCAACAAAACTATAATATAGAGGTAAAGTATATAAAGTAGTTGGTCCAAAACTTGCGGTATCAACTGTTGATTGGCAATTATTTGTATAATAACCAGTCACATTTCCACCATATTGTAGCTGACTATTAATTTGACCTTCAATAACAGTTGCGTATACTGTAAAGTCACCATTGTTTTTTTGTATAGTAAACTCTATCGTCGCTTCTGAAGTAGGAGGAATTGGAGGAGTTACAGTTATTTGTCCATATTGAAGACTATGATTTTTAATACCTTGTGGTATATCATCATCAGTAATTGTACAACAAGTACATCCATCAATAACTGATGTTGAAACGGATGTCAATATTGTTTGATTTAATTCAGTAACACATCCATTGGTTGCAACCTGTCCATCTGTAATCGTAAGAATTGATGTTGATGTGCCGACTATAGCAATATCTTTACTAACTTGTAATGAATAAACTTCACTTTTACTTACATTAATAGTTTCATATGGACTACAATAAGGTCTACCTGATGTTGTTGTAATAGAAGAAGTCGTTGATGGATACTGTCGTACATCATTTTGTGATACTGTAATTGTATCACTTATTGTTCCAACTCCAGGTTGATTATAATTTTTGGTAGTACTTACATTCAAATCAAAACTTACAATTGACCCATCAGTTATAGGCGGATTTACTTCTACATGCCAATATGCTATCTGTGTTGAAGTATCAATAATTTGAATTCTATCAACTACTGTTGATATAGTGTATGTTGTAGGAGCCCCATCAAACCCGATAATAACCACTTGAGTTTGAGTATTATTTAATGAATCTTTTGTTATAACCGTATATGTATTTTGGCATAATCCGTTAAACACATTACTTGATTGGAAACTAATTCCATTGTTAATTGAATAAAGATATGGAGCAACTCCACCCATTGTTGTAATACTAATTGAACCATTACAATTTAATGTTCCACTGCATGATGTATTTGTTCCCACTACATTAGTTGATAAAGGTAAATATGCTGGACAAGTTCCTTGAGTCATTGAGATTGAAGGTTGCGTTCCTGTTCCTCCTGCGATTGCCCATGAACTTGTTGGTATATTTGATGTATCGGTACTTACAGGTAATCCAACAGTATTTGTCCATCCTTGTATCTCCCATCTTAAATTGGTTATTGACCATCCAAGTACCATTGAACCTGATGTCCATTGTGGTTTTCCATTTTGACTTCCACTTATCACAAATTGAGAAGGCCCATAACTTTGTGTTGCATAAGTAACAATTAAACATAAACTTGGCCATGATGGAGATGGTGTTACTGTTGGTGTTGGTGTAGTTGTTGATGTTGGTGTAGGACTTGGAGCAAAAATACTACAAATTGTATTGGCAGTATAATCACCATAATAATCCACAATAGTAATTGGATAATTTCCTGAAGGAATATTTCTTAAAGTTTGTGTTCTTTGTCCTCCATCCCAATAAAAAGAATATGGTGTAGTTCCTCCTGTTACCTTTATTGTTAGAATACCATCAAAACTATCATTTGATGAAGGTTCCCTCAAAACTTGGCATCTAACACCCATATCAAATAGTGTAAAAACATCACAATCATTTTTTAATTTATAAGCAGCGGCATTTGATGGAGTTGGTGATTGTGTTATTGTTGTTGTTGGTGTTTGAGTTAGTGTTGGAGTATTTGTTGGTGTTTGTGTTAGTGTTGGAGTATTTGTTGGTGTTGGCGTTTGTGTTGGAGTAGGACAAGTTGTTGTTGCCAAAACATCCAACTTAGTTATACCATTACTTGGTTTGGTATAATCCATTGTAACTATTACATTCGTATTAGTTCCTTGAACAAAATTACCACAACAATCGGTATAATAATAAGCACCTGTTGTAACGCCACTACCACATATTATTGGAGTTGTAGAAGGTGTTTGAGTTTGTGTCGGTGTTATTGATGCCATTAATTGATTTTATTATATCCTATAATTATAGGTTTTAAGTATTTTTTGTATAGGTTTATTATGTATGTGTTGGTGTTGGAGTTGGTGTTTTTGTAACTGTAGGTGTTGAAGTGGTATTGGAAGAACAAAACGAGTAACTAGTAATTTGACCTAAATTATTTATTTGAACCGCGTATAAGTTACCTCCAAATTCAAGTAATGTCCAATTATTTCCTGCATTAACCGGATTGTAAAGTACTCCAGATACTTGTGTCGCATAAACTGTAACTCCAACCACAGGAATTAAATTTGCCTGATTAATATAAGTGTAATAATTTGTCGATGTTAAGACATCACCACAACAAGTTCCTGATGTTGAATATGTATTTTGTCCTTTAAGATGATATGATAAAACTGGTGTTGTTGTTGGACTTGGTGTAATAGTTGGACTAACAGTTGATGTTACCGTTATTGTTGGTGTTGTTGTTGGCGTATATGATGGCGTATTTGTTTGAGTTGTTGTTACTGTTGGTGTTATTGTTTGTGTTGGCGTATGTGATGGAGTAGGTGTTGGTGTAATATAAACTATGTCTCCATCAACACATCCTTGTGTATCAACAATTTTTATAACAAAATCTGTTAAGTCGTAAGGATCTGGAACATTAAACGTATATGGAAAAGTTGATACAGTTTGCACATAAACGCAAGACCCACTTGTTGAGTCACAATAATAAATGTTAACTGGAGTATTTGCGGTAACTGATGTAATTGTAACTTCTTGACTCATGATATTACGTTTGCTATGGCATTAAAAGTACATCCTTGACCGTCTTTTACTTTTAACATATATGATAAAGACGTATCATTTGGTGCTGGAATATCAAATACATAAGGTATTGTAGATGTAGTTGTAATATAAAAGCAACTTGTTCCATCTGACTGACATATATAAATATCATATGGAGTTTGTCCTGTTATACCATCAATTGTTACTTGTACCGCCATTTTATTATAAATATTTTACTTTATTTTATTCAAAATTATTTTAATCACAATTATCCTAACTTTAGGTTGTTGCACAACTCGATACGTTTGTAACAATATAACCACTTGACGGATTTAATTCGTATACATTGGAAGTACCATCAGTATCTACAACATAAAGATAATTAGTAACTGGTGTTGTTAATGAAATATCTTCATATAATATTAATCCACTTGTAATTTTACCAGTTGTCGTATATTTAAACATCGCAGATGAACTACAAGCGTCTCCTATATTTAATGATAATTGAACTATCACCCCAACTCCTACTAATTTAGTTTCACAGTCAGTACAAGTATTATATACTTGTGTAGATACTCCAACAAAATAATTGCCTTGATATGTTACCGATTTAACCGTTGAAGGTGCTATATAATCACTATCGAATACTCCCTGATATGTCCAACAATATCCTGAATTATCTTTAAATATTACCCCTGCAGTATCAGTGAATGACACTTTTTCAGTTTGAATTATTTGAGTATTTAATAAACTACCCACAGAAACAGGAGAACAACTTTGATAAACATATACAAATGTTGGTGATGTTGGTGTCATAGATGGAGTTTGAGTATTAGTTGGTGTTTGAGTACGAGTTGGTGTCGGAGTAACAGGTGGAGTTGTTCCAATAGTTGCGCTTAATGATGGTGTTATTGATGGTGTTGGAGTAGTAGTTGGGGTTTGAGTTGAAGTTAATGTAGTAGTTGGAGTTGGCGTTTGAGTTGTAGTAGGTGTTGGTGTTGGAACAACATTACAGAATGCACAGTCATTATACAATTCTAATACTACATCAACAATAGTATTGGAAGAAATATTTGAATCATCTCTAACATAGGTAACACATCTTCTTGTACCATCATCCAAATCAACCAATAAAATTGTTCCAATTGTTGCTGGTGTACCATCTAATATTAATGAGCTAGTTACATAAATTTCATCACCTGTTGAACAATCAACCAATACTTTAACCGATACACAACTAAATGTTTCATCCAATATTACATAAGTTGCAGCTCCCGCGACATCCACCGTTCTTGTAATTGTTACAGTAGGAGTATTACTCGGTGTTGGCGTTGGTTGAACTGTATACCCACTTAAACTAAAACTAACAGCTCTACCTGAACAATTTTGTGAAGGTGATGGAGTTGGAGTGACTCCAATACTTAAAATATCAAAATTAACATCATTACAACCAACAATTGGAGTTGGTGTAGGGACAGGTTCCCAATCACAATCAAAATAAGCATTAAAATCAAAAATATAACAATTAATTGGAGTTGGTGTTGGTGTTACACATGGTCCTGAATAAAATACATTTGATGAAAAATCGGGACAATTAAAATAACATGGAGACGCTCCTTGCAATAAACAAGAACCACCAACAGATGTACTTAAACACCAAGAGGTATTATTATAATAGATATAACCTGTTGATGTTCCGTCCCCTGAAAAAGTTGATCTTCCATTATACGAACCTGTATACACATAGTTTCCACTATATCCTGATAATGAAACATCATTTGTATTAAAACAATAAGTTGTAGTACATGCGGATGGCGTTAATGAAACTGTTGGCGTTGGAGTTGGTGATGAGTAAGGTGTTGGTGTAACAGGAATAGGAATACAGTCAATACATCTACTATATGTCGGGCCAGTAACAAAATCTCCTCCAGGACCTGAGAATTCAATAAATGAATAACAATGACCACTAGCAAGATATACCCCACCAACAAAGGCTGTATCTGCGTCAACATTAAAATATACTACTTGACCTGTTGAACATTGAGATAATTGAGCAGGTGTTGAAGTTATTGTAGTGAACAACGAAATTTCTTCAACTATTTTAGGACATACCAAATCTTCGCACCCTGTTGTCATTGTAAAAATAACTCCAGTCGCATCATACAATAAACCTTCCGTAGTATTTGTAATTATTGTAGCACATCCATCAAAATTAATACTACCCGTAATATCATATGTGTCACCTATACCCGTAGGAAGAGATCCATTATGAAATCTAAACTTAGTACCAGTACTACAATCTTGAAATTGAATTGTTAAGGGTGGTGTTGATGTTGGAGTTGGGACTAAACAAGTTGCACAATCGGCATAAACTAAAGAATTGGTTACCACTGTTTCATTAAAAGTGCCAGCATCATAATCTACAGTATAACACCCATCAAGTAATGAATTGGTAAATGCCAAATTAAGAACATCTCCATCATTAACGGAAATAACTCCAAAATCAGCATCAAATGATGAACCTCCAATACAGGGTGTAATCTGTTTATACGCCATAATTTATTTTATTACTCTATAAATAACCTGATTGTAGGTTTTTATACAAATTAAATATAGTTTTATGAAAACTTAAATAAAGACAGGTTATACCAATATTTATGATATATGAAACTTATCAAAACGATAAAGAAAATTATACAAGAAGCTGAGGAACAATATAATGCCGCGTCCGAAACAAATTTACCATTAGAAGAATTAGATAAACTTGAAAAGCATTATAGAGATTCTTTAAAATTGTTAAAGTTTTATGAATCCAAAGAAAAGAAAAAGAAAAATTAATTTCTGATTGCGTCGCAAATACCACCTTCGGATTTAATCTCAAACCCTTTATCTTTTAACCAATTATAAATTTCGTCTTTTTTATCTTGAGATAAATTATAATCCTCAAAAATAATAAAGTTGGGTAATGACACTTTGGTCTCATCAATTCCCATTATTAATTGAGCATCCAATCCTTCAACATCAAGATGTAACCAATCAATTTTTCCATTACATTCAGATAATATTAAATCAGTAATACCAATAGAACTTTTTTTAGTAGAATGGATTTCTTCTTTTTCCCAATGTTTAATTACACTCTCAACCACAGTATTTGTATATCCCGCACCTCCCTCAAAGAATTCAACTTCTCCACCATTTGGAGTTATTAAATTTTGAATTGGTTTAACAAGTGAATTTTTACTATAGTTTTGTTTTAATTTATTGAATTGTTTATCTGAAGCTTCAACCAAAATAACATTACACTCTCTATTTTGAACTATTGGTACCCACTCACCAAACTCACCATCGTGTGTTCCAATAACTAATCCTGTTGGGAATTTTCCATTAGACAATAATGATTTGTTGTATAACCATAAGGACTTATAAAAATGGTTTCCATGTTCCATAATATCCCATTTTTTTTTGTATACAATCATTTCTCTTGAATCAAGAATTTCAACATCAAACATTTCTGTATCTGGATAAGTTGCAAACCAATTATCATTTAGATTTGATGACCATTGTACATCTCCACTAACATGCTTTCTAATGTTTAACTTTAATGGCAAATTTTTGTTGTATTTACTAATCTGTCCAACATTAACTTTAATACCATCTGAATTATATGTTACTGTAATCATTTCTTATGTTTTTCTATAAAATAATTTATGTCTTGACTCCATAATATCATCGATTCTTCTTTAATCTTATTTTCTTCCCAATCCCACCAAGCAATATCTAATAGGTATTTTATAAACGGTTCATCAAATCTATATTTTAAATGTTTTGCAGGATTCCCTCCAACAACTGAATAAGGTTCAACATCTTTAGTTACTAATGCGCCTGCTGCAACAATTGCCCCATGTCCAATTTTAATGCCAGACATTATTGTTGCCTTAGCTCCAATCCACACATCATTTCCAACTATAATATCACCCTTACAAGATGGATGACCCATCTCCATATGTAAACTTGCAATTTCAGGTGTAACTGGCCCTAATAATTGAGAGCTTGTTGTTATCCAATCTGGTCTATGATTGGCGTGTAAAAAGAAATTACAATCTCTTCCGATTGAACAATATTTTCCTACATGAATTTTGTATTCATCACTCCAAGAAATTATGTTAACATTTCTATCAAAATAAGTTCCCCTATCTGCAGACCATAAATGTATGTTTTCAATCATTACTCAACTTCTTTTAAAGTATTATGTTTTATTTTTTCTATTATTTTTGTTATTTCATAATTAATACCATTGTATTCTATTGATACATAAGGAATATTATATTTATCAAATCCTAAATCAAACAAAGAATTACCAATCATATCATATTGATATTTATTTTCTCCTATAGTTAATAAAATATTTTTTGGTTCATTTATATCATAAAATAATAATTTCACGGTTGTAGGTTCGTCATCATTTTTATCCACAAAAAATTTTAAATTTTCAATAGGTGAAGAATTAAAAAAATTTTTTCCTTTATAATAATATATTTCATCTTCAACTGGAGTTCTTACAATATTATACGGAAAAATATTTATAAGTCTATGTAACCAAACAAAAGCATCTCCTCCCTCAGAATCTAAATAATTTTGAAGTGTAATGTGTGATATAAATTTTTGTAAATTTTCTCTGTTAAAAATCATAAAATGTAATCCAACATCCCAAATAGTATCATCCCTTTTTGATGAATAGACATCACATTTTCTCTCACTAAGTAATCCATTTATTATTGTTTCATCAAATTTTATATCATATATTATATGGTAAAAATAATCATAATCTAAGGATAATGCAATCTCACTCAATTTTTTTACTTGATATAATCCAGCCCACCCGTAATCGGGAACTGTTCGTGATATTTTTATTGATTTATCACCTAATTTAAAAATCTCCCAAAAATAAATTGCCTTCTGTGGCCAATCAAGAACAGGATTATCTTTAGTTAAGAAAAAATAATCACATTTTTTTTGGATGCTTTCAGGTAAAAAGAATGGACTGATTACAATCACATCTATCCCTAATTTTTTTACATTATCTATATTCTTTGATAATACATCCAATTTTTCTTGGGTATCACAGTATGTACTAATTAATGATATTTTTTTCATTTTTATCTTTAAGTTTAATTTATTATTAAGTGAATATCCCTCTTTTTCATGCACACAAGTCATTTTATTTATTAAATAACTTTTTAAATTATTTTTAATTATCCATTCTCTAACACGATCCCATAAATCTCCATCTGCCGGCAAACCAATTACACCTGACTCTTTAAAAATATCTCGGTAACGCAATGGTATTTCTTTAAAATTCATACACATTGACGAATGTATTAAACTCTCATTTTTAGGTAAAATTTCAATAATTTCTTTATCTGAAATTATATTTGGGAAAATAGAATTGTTATGCTCCGACTTTGTAAAAACATATGACGCAGATGTTTTTATAATAGTGTTTGATATTAATGATAAGTGATTAGATTCCCATGTATCATCATGGTCTAAATGACAAATATAATCATACCCTTGACTTAAAGATATTTCAATACCATGATTGGTAGCATTGACTCCTCCATATCTCCAAAGAGCTAAATTATTATCAACATATTTATCCCTTTCTTCAGCAAATGGTAAATTTTCATAATATATTTTATCAATGTCAATAATTGATGTTGCAATTTTTATAAATTCATCATTATCTTCATATCTATCACCAATAAGAAATACCTTATAATCTTTGAATGTTTGATTCTTTATAGAATTCAAAGCACGAGTCAAAAGTGATGAAGTAGTTCCATCTATTTTTTGATATGTTGGTATGACAATTCCTATTTTCATTAATTAAAAATATTAATTTAAAAAATATTAGAATTATTCTGTATTACAGAGCACTCGGGAATTACAATATTCATATAAATTGTTGCTCCCATACCAATTAATGAATATTTTTCTACAAGAACACCTCCTGCAAGGATAGCTCCAGGAGCGATAAAACAACCATTAGAAATTTTACAATGATGTGAAACAGTCGCATTAGAATTAATAATTACATTTTTTTCTATCTCAACCCTTGGACCTACAACAGCTCCTTGTAAAATTTGAATTCCGCCGCATTCAGGAATATTCGTAAAACTAGAAATACTAGCTGAAGAAGAAATTAAATTAGGTAAATGAAATCCTTCATTTAATAGACTATTAAAAATTTCATTTTTTTTCTTTAAATTTTCAAGTAATCCAAATCCTATAACAATATTGGTTAGACCATCATTTTTCATTAAAAATAAATCATCAATTGTTGACCCGATAATATTTTCTCTAAATTCCTCATTAAATTTGTTTGCAACAAAACCTCTAAATCTATACTCAGAATTTAAAATTATTTCCAAGCATTGTAGTGCATGACCTCCTGCACCAAAAATTACAATATCATTTTTTTCAAACCTTAAACTTCCAAGAGAATATTTATGGTTAATATTTAAATAGTCTAATATATCTGCTTCTGAAATAAAATCTTTATTATTAAAATGATTGGTTAATTCAACAATATCAAGTCCTTTATCATTTATAATTTTTTCAGCTTTTTTAGATATTTTACTTTTAGAAAAACTAATTAAAGTGTTGATTTTTTTTTCAGCCGATTTGACTGCGTCTTCTAATGTTTCAAACAATTCAAATGCAATTTCACCAGTATTAATTACGTTTTCAGATTGAATATTCAAATTTATAAATCCTCTATTTTCTGTATGAACTTCAAAATTTGCCTTTGATGTTTCGTAATCAAATATCAAATCTCCTATTTCTACAAATTTAAAATTACTAACATATATGTCTCCAATTTTAACAGAAGAATCGCTTGCATTGTCTTTTGGAATTAAGAATTTAGAGTTGCCCATTTTATTATTTTTGTTTTTGAGGGTAATACTTGATTTTCATATTTTACGGAAGCTGGTATAATCCAATCATTACCCATTATTTCAATATTTTTATTTACTAATTGATTATTCAAGATAAATGCAAAATGGGACGCCCACGATACTTTTGTTTTGGATTCAGTTAAAATTAAAATATTTTTATATTGATTTATTACATTTAATATTTCTGTAGAGGGGTTAAAATTATTTAAATCTGAAAAACATAGACAATCTACACCGATTTCATTTTCAATTAACAAATCCTCAGATGCCTGTTCAACTAAGGTAATCATTTGTCCATATGTTATTACTAACAAATTAGAGGTTAAATACTTACTTTTAAAATAAACAACAGGGAAAAAAAAAGTTGAAATTATTAATTTATATAAAAATATGTTAGAAGGTTTAGAGTTTTCGGTATATAAAATTTTATTTTCTAATAATAATGTTGAGGTATTTGAATGTTGAATGAATTTGTAATAGGAATTTGGAGATATATATTTATTCATTGCAAACACATTAAAATTCGGAATCCCTAAAAACAAATTCTCAACGCATTGACTATGTGTTGGCCCATATCCTCTGTACCCTCCTATTGGAGACCTAATTATGACTTTAGGAAAATGTTTTTTCCCTAACATTTCTTTAAATTTTGAAATATGTTGTAATACTTGATCAACTGTTAGAGTTAAAAAATCCGCAAACATTATTTCACAAATAGTCCAGTTATTAATCAGACTATATCCAGTACTAAAACCAACAATTTCCTGTTCAGATATTGGAAAATTTATTACCCTACTTTCATATTTTGAAGATAGTCCCAATGTTACACGGAAAGCTCCGCCATAAGGATCCGAATTACAAGGATATAATGTTGTATCTCTGATATCCTCACCGATAATTAATGAATCACTATTAAAATCCATAAATTCTATTAATGATTCATTAATTTGGACATTATACCTTTTATCCGAGGTGTTCAAATCTATACTTTCTTCAAAATCTATATTTTCACTTATATGGTCCTCAAATACATATGCAGAATCATCTAAAGATAATTTTATTGCTTCATCAATTAATTGATTTTGTTTATTTAATAATTGATTTTGATTAATTTTTTGTGATAAAATTTTTTCAAAAGGGTCTTCTAACGAAAGTGATGATATATAATTTTTATCCCTATTATCATCCCCCTTTGAATGACTCATCAATCTATTTGATTGAATGTGTATGAATTGAGGTTCAAAACTCCTAGCCAAATCTACAATTTCTTTAATATCATTAATAGAATTGTACATATTTCTAATATAATTATAGTTTATACCAAAACCTTCTATTCTAGTTTTAATATTTCCACTTAAAGTTACATCTTTGGGGGTGCTCTGAGCTATACCATTATCTTCCAAAATAAAAATTATAGGTAATTTAAAAAGACCAGAAATGTTTAACGCCTCATATAAAACCCCCTGACCAAGTGTTCCATCTCCAATAAAAATAAAAACGCAATTAGAAACAGTGTTTTTTTTAGATTTTAAAGTTAAATATTTTAAACCATATGCCATACCAGTTGCAATAGGAGACATTCCTCCCTGTATACCATTTGATAGGAAATATTGAGAACTTAAATGTTGACTCCCTCCTATACCATTACTGCAACCATCATTTCTTCCTAAAATTTCCTTTAAAATAGAGTCATAATCAAAATTATTAAACGCTAAATAATGCCCGTGACCTCTATGGTTACTAATAACATAATCACCATTTAATTTGAACTTTGAAATGACTACTGGATTAATTTCTTGTCCTATACAAGTATGAACTGTTCCTCCCAATATACCCTTTTCATATAGTTCCAATAACGTTTTCTCAAAGGCTCGAATCGTTAAAACTTCATTAATGATATCTTTTATATCTACTATGGTGTTCATATTTTTTCTGTTGGGTGATTGCAAGTTAAGCAATTTTTTTGTTTATGTATTCTTTTATTTTTTTTTGTTGATTTTCATATGATGAATATTCCACAATAAATTTTTGACCTTCTTTTGATTTTAATAGTAATAGATTCCTATCAATGTATAGCGATTTTATAACATCAACATATTCGTTTAAATTATCAGTAATGTAAAAAGGGTTTGATTGTAAATTGTAAAAACCTGAAACATTTGAACTATCGGTAGTTATTAAAACTGAACCTGATTTAATAGCCTCCATTCCCAATGGCCATCCGTTAAATGATTTACCAGTTTCTAAATTTAAATATATGTCAACACTATCGTAATAAAAGGATTGTAATTCAATATAATCCATTGGGGGGTAATTAATAATGTTATGACCTCCTTCACAATTACCTATTGATATAAATTTTACATTATCTGTTGGATATTTTGATTTATATTCATTTACTATACTAATATACTTATCGTGTCCTTTTTCAGTTCCATGGCCTAAACTTGAAAAACAAATAATTAATTGACCGTCATTTAAGTTTTTAATTTTAATTTTTTCGTATTTATAAAACATCGGAACTGTCTTTATTTCTGTAAAGTCATATTCGTTAGATTGCTCTAATAATTTTGTGGTTATTGGTGATGTTGAAATTAATTTAACACTTTTATTTATTTGATTTAAATCAATAAGGTTTCCTGTAAACCCACCACCAGGATATAAGTGAATTAATTGTTTGTTATAATCAAATACGTAATGGTTATTAAAGTTAGTGTAACAAATTAAAAAAATATGATAAATAAATGAATAATTATTAAGATTAAATTCTGTGTTTTTTGTTATTAAATATGAACCATGAAATCTATTATTAAATAAAGTACCGTCAATATTCTTATTATATTTATTCAAGTAATTATATTCAGGATTAAAAATTAATATATTATAATTTTGTAATTTTAAATTAGAATCTAAATTACAAAAGTCATAATCACACTCAAAGTCTATTCCTGCAAAACCATTTAATTTAAAAACTAAAATATCAGAGTTAAATTCATCTATAAAAAAATTTATTTCTAAATTTCTCCAACGACTAAATTTATTTGGGTATAAAATATCAACAACTAATGAATTATTCATTTATTTTAAATTTTTTTGTGAACACAAAAATCATCTATTCTCACATTATTTCCAATTTCTATATTTTGTGATGAATATATAGAATACTTATCGGATATTAAAACACTATCCCCAATGGATTTAAATCCTATTTTTTGCAACTCATCTTTTGATAAAAACATATTCTATTGTTTATAAACATTGAATTGACTCAAGTCAGGATATGGTAATTCCAAATCCTCGTTATGTTTTTTACTCCCATCCAAATTATAGAATTGAGTCATCATTAATAATCCTCTTGCTGCTAATTCAGGCATCATATAAAAATTCCAACCTAACATATCAAAATTGTCATCATGATATGAACATTCTCTCCTACCGCTAAATCTCGCTCTTTTAAACCATAACATCGCTTGATAATCATCAGTAATGATTGCACCACCTTTACTTAGTTTCAATGTCTTATAAGGCCCTGTAAACGATAAACACATGTGTGTTCTTGGAACATACATATCAGAAGTAAATCTTAATGCAGAATCCACAACATTGGATGGAAATAATCTATACGGTCCTTTAATCGTGTTCCCTTTAACAGATATAAAATTAACTTTTAAACCTGCGTGAATAATCTCACAAGGAACCGAAGGATATGTTTTAGACGGACAATCAACCGTGTCACCTGTTAATGATTTTACTATATTCTTTTCATAATATAACGATAAAAACAACGCATTACTCATATTATCTAAAGCGATTGCATAAGGTGCACCAGTATAATCACATAACGCTTTTTCAAAATTTTCAGTTATTTTGTAAACTCCTTGTGCCATAATATTCAATTATTTATTGAAATATAATTCATATCCCTTATGTTTTCAACAATAAAATAGTTAATTAGAATGAACAAACCAAAAATTTTTGCTCATGGGTCATATATTGGCAACACGGGTTATAATCAACATACAAGAGATTTTTTTAGACATCTTAATAAACATGCCGATATAAAAGTTAGAAACTTTACAATAGGTAATTCTTGGAATGGGTATTCTGATAAACCTCACGATAATGAAACTTATTTTAACGAAACGGATAAAAAATTATTATATCAACAAGTTCTTTGGAATAATGATAAAACAAGAAGTAATTTTCCAATTTATTCTGATAAGTCAAAAAATTTTACCCCTGATGTTAACATTATATTATGTGAAACAAACCATCATCTTTTTTATGATCAATATAATGGTCCAAAAATTGCATATAACGTGTGGGAATCTACATTACAACCTGAAGGTTATTTTAACAAATTAAAAGAATTTGATGAATTATGGGTTCCTTCAAAGTGGCAAAGAGATTGTACTATTGCTCAAGGTTATGACCCAAATAAAATTAAAGTTGTTCCTGAAGGAGTAGACATTCACACTTTTTTTCCTGATAATAATGTAACTCACCCATTAACAAAAAATAAATTCACATTTTTTTTAGCAGGAAGGTGGGATTATAGAAAATCAATTAAAGAAGTTATTGAAACTTTTATAAAAACGTTTAATAAGAACGAATTAGTTGAATTAATTATATCTGTTGATAACCCATTTTCAAATGATGGGTTAAAATCAACTGAAGAAAGATTAAAACATTATGGATTAGAAGATGATAGAATTAAAATCCTTCATTTCCCACCAAGAGAGGAATACATTAGATTATTAAAATCTTGTAGTGTATTTGTCTCTTGCGCAAGAGCAGAGGGTTGGAACTTACCACTTATTGAGGCCATGGCTTGTGGTACTCCGTCCATTTATTCAGACTGTTCAGGTCAATTAGAATTTGCAGAAGGTAACGGTATACCTGTTAAGATATTACACGAATTACCTGTAAGTGCTAGTACATATAATCATTTTAACGATAATGTTGGAAATTATTATGAACCCGATTTTAATGATTTGGGTATTAAAATGAAAGATGTCTTTGAAGATTATAAAAAGTATAAAGCCTTTGCATTAGTAGAATCAGAACAAATTAGAGAAGAGTTTAGTTGGGAACGTATTGCTGAAATAGGTTTAGAAACAATTAATAACTTTTTGGATAGAAAACCTTGGCTAAACAAACCAACTAAAATGAATGAAATTGTGGTTAGTTATTTGAATGGTCCAAGAGTTGAGGTTTTTGGTGATGAAAAAAAAGACTACTTTGTTGAATTTATCAATGGTGATAATGGAAACGTAATTCATTCTCAGACTATATCTAATGGTATGTGGGTTGCTTGTAGTAAAAAATATTACATTTCTTGGATTATTAAAATAAATGGTGAAATTTATAACGAATTAAACTTAAATGGAAAAACTGTAATGATTTCTTTAGAATCAAAGGCATTTGGTGATACCATATCTTGGGCTCCATACGCAGTTGATTTCCAAAAGAAACATAATTGTAAAGTATTACTATCCACCTTTAAAAACGACTTATTTCAAGGATTAGATGCTTATAAAGATGTTACATTTATTAATCCAGGTGAGTCTCATAATTGTTACGCAATTTATAGAATAGGTTGGTTTAAAAAAGATAACAAATGGGAAGATAGAGATAAGAATCCAAATCAACCAAACTTGGTTCCACTTCAACAATCGGCAACTGACATTTTAGGATTAGAATTTAAAGAACTTAATTACGGTTTAACTTTTGAAAAAAAAGAAAGACCCATTGAAAAGGATTATATTATATTGGCACCAAACGCAACTGCAGGTTGCAAAGAATGGGATTATAACCATTGGGTGTCATTATCAAAAATGATTAAAGAATTAGGTTATGAAGTTATCACATTAACCAAAAAACCATTTTTTATTGATGATGTAATAAATATTTGGGATGAACCATTAGATGTTGTTGCAAACTATTTGTATCACGCAAGTGCTTATTTAGGTTTGGGTTCAGGATTATCTTGGTTTAATTGGGCATTAGGCAATCACACATATATGATTAATGGTTTTGCAAGACCTGACCATGAATTTACCACAAATGTTACAAGAATTTATAATGATAATACTTGTGTTTTCTGTTGGAATGATGAAGTATTTGTATTTGATCCAGGTGATTGGAATTGGTGCCCTGTTTATAAAGGAACCAAAAAACAACACGTTTGCCAAAGGTCAATTACACCATTACAAGTATTTCAAAAATTAAAAATATGAAAACAATTTTAATACAACTTAACTCAAACTCTTTAGGTGATACAATTGCAATAATGCCTTGTGTTGAATATTTTATGTCCAAAAATAATGACAATATAATTGTTAAATCAAATCCAAAGTATAATTCATTATTCAAAGAATCTTATCCAAATATTAAGTTTTTTGAAGATGGAATGTCTTATGATAAAAAAATAGAGTTGAATTATAACTTTAACTTACCATTACAAACAGGATTTGCACAACAACTTGGATACGTTGATTGGAAATACATTAGACCAAAAGTAGATATTACAATTAAAGAAAGACCAATTAAATCAAAATATATAACAACAAGTATTCATTCAACATCACAATTAAAATATTGGAACCATCCAACAGGAAAAAAATCACAACCATTATCCCCTTATTGGACCGAATTAAATGGATTATTAAGAAAATCAGGTTATACACCTGTTGTAGTAGAAAAAGATGAGATGTTTGGCATATCTCCACTTAAAAATGGAATGCCATCCAAATCAAATAATAAAATTAATCTTACGTTAGAAGAAACAATAAACCACATATACCATTCAGAGTTCTTTATAGGATTATCTTCAGGTTTATCTTGGTTGGCGCATGCCATGGGAAAGAAGGTCGCAATGATTTCAAATTTTTCTGAAGATTGGCATGAGTTTGATTTATCGTGCACAGATTATAAAAGAATAACAAATAAATCAGTTTGTCACGGTTGTTGGAACAAAGTTAACCAAGAATATAAATTTGATGTTTCGGATTGGTATTGGTGTCCATTACATAAAGACACTGAAAAGCAATTTGAATGTCATACATCAATAACACCACAAATGGTATATGATGAGATAAAAGATTGGATGAATTAATATTATGTTTCATTTAATAAGTTACGATATAAAAAAGGAAGAAAAAAAATTTGTAATTCAAATTTTTATTCATAACTCTTCAGATAATTCTTGTGATGTTAACACGATATTTGAAGATTCAATCTTTAATCAATGCAGAAAAACAAGAACCATGACATTTGGCCCAAAATCAACTAATTGGGTTTCGTGGGATTTGTCTCAAGATTTGGACACAGTATCAAATGAAGAAAATGGTTTACAATTAAGAGCGTTATGGGGAGCCAATTTTAAGATACTCATAAACGATGAAGTTGTCTCGGAATTTCCATTAAAATACACTTTTACCAATTTAAATCTTAGACATGGATTAAATAATTTTTCACCATTTAATAAAAAAAAATTTTGGATTCTTGGAGATTCTCATTCAGGATATTATACCAATACTTCAACAGATTATTTGAAGACATCAAAATATGATATTATTCCCTCAGGTTTAATGGCACTAACATTACATAATTTTTTAAATAAAGATTTTGATAGATGGTTTAACTCACTTCCAATATGGAATGAAGATATTGTTGCAATTGATGTTGGGGAAATTGATATACGATGTGGTCTATTCTCATTCTCAATAAAAAATAATATAGACGTATATTCACTCACAGATAATTTATTAAAAAAATATTTTGATTTTATATTAAACTTTAAACAAAAGTTTAAAAATGAACTAGTAATATTAGCCCCAAATAGACCAATAAAAGATGGTTGCCTTCAGGGAAATGCTGAATATTTTAAATTAACTATATCAACAATAAATGAAAGGATTAAACTATGGAATTATTTTAATAATAAACTAAAATTATTCTGTGATGATAACTCAGTAAAATATTGGGATATTAAACATATGTATACAGATAAAGATGGATCATTATTTAATGAGATTCTTTATTTTAACGATATACACATAAAAGTTAAAGAACCAATGTTATTTGACTTAAAACATAAAATAGAAAACAATTTTTAAAATGGATTTAACTAAATTTGATTGGGGTTGGATGGACAAACCAACAAACAGAACTATATCAAGTAATGGAACTACCAAATCACATGGACAATGGCATAAAGATGCAATAACTCAAGAAATTTTTGAGGATAAATTATACGAGCAGTTTTTTTCAGTTGAAAAGGGAGATATTGTTATGGATTTTGGTGCCAGCATTGGTCCATTTACTTACTCAATTTTAGATAAAAATCCAAAACAAGTTTATTGTTTGGAACCAAGTCCAGAAGAACTTAACACGTTAATTAAAAACACTCAAAATGGACCTGTTACAATTATAAATAAAGGAATTTCAGATAAAGAAGGCCAATTTGAATTTAATTTATTTGGTGTTGAGGATGGATTAAAAATCGCACAATCAACCACATTTGATAAAATTAGAGAAGAATTTAATATTTCTAAAATAGACTTTATTAAAACAGATTGTGAAGGTGGCGAATATAGTGTTTTCAATAATAAAAATTTTTTTTGGATTAAAGAAAATGTTAAAAAAATTGTTGGTGAGTGGCACTTAGAGTCTCCTGAAAGAAAACAACAATTTAGAATTTTTAGGGACACATATTTACGTTTATTTCCTAATATAGAAGTTTTCTCAACCGATGGAGTAAATATTAAATGGGACTTGTGGAATGAACATTTTATAAATTATTATCATCAAGTTATAATCTATATTGATAATAGAAATTAAGGAGTGGCAACACCTCTGATTGAAACGACTATAGAAGCCATTTTGTTTGCAAAAATTATTGATTTTTCAACATTTTTACTTTTACTATATTCCAAAATAAATGAAGCTGTAAAGGTATCACCAGCACCGCTTACATCAATTGTTTCTTTAGGGTTTGGACTTGGATAAATGGTTCCATCAAATGATGCCCCCTCTGAACCAAGAGTAGTGATTATATTTTTACAATTTTTAAATTCTTCATTATTTTTTGCTTCTTTTTCATTCAATTTAACAAATGTAAAAGAATCAATTACTTTTTTTGTTAATTTCTTTTTTGAATCAAGAATAGATAATTTTGAACTATTACCAATCATATATAAAAAATCATGAGTTAGATACCCTTTATCGTAATCACTAACCAAAACAATATCATATTTTGAAATATCAGATAAAAGATTATCTGTAAAATTCATTGAACTCACTTTTTCTTCTCCTTCATCCAATCTTAAAAACATATGATTACTTTTTTTATCAACAAATCTTGTTTTTGTTATTTTTTGAGATTGATACCAATGTTCAACGTGAATATTTTTATCTATGGATATAAGATTATTTAAGACGTTTCCAGCCATCCCATCGTTTTTAGTTGTTTCAATTGGATTTAGAACTGGAACTGGTGCTTCAGGAGAAAATCTTTTACATTCACAATAAATAAAAATATCTTCACATAATTCACCTATTACTAGTACTTTCATAATTTAAAATTTTTGTTGTTGAGTAATTTGGAACCTTCTCAAAGAAAATTAAATTTTTGGTATATTCAGAACCATAAACTATTTGATCTCTATAATCTTCCCCTATTACCATATAATCAGGTTGATATTTTTTTACAAGGTCAATCAATTCTTCTCTTGAATCAAATACAACAACTTCTTTTACAAATTTTAAAGACTCCAAAAAATATTTTCTATCCTCTGTAGTATTAAATGGTCTATCATTTCCTTTAAGTTCTTGAACTCGTCTATCTGAATCTATCCCAACTCTTAATTCACCAAAGGATGCCGAATATTCCAATAACTTTAAATGACCAACATGTAAAACATCAAAAGTACCATTAACCCAAACTTTCATAATTCTTCAATTCTTATTGATTTATCACAAATATACAAATCATAACTTGGTTTATGATTCATTTTTAATTCATGAAACTTACAACCCCATTCTTTGAGTTGTTTTTTTGTTAGTTCTGTGTATTCAACCTTTGTAACTGCACCTCTGGCGGTATAATAAATTATCTGATGACCTTCATCAAATAAATTATTTATTTTTAATATATTTTCATGTAATGGAACCGCATCAGAATACGGTTTTGAAATAGTACAAATTGTACCATCAATATCTACGTAAATTATTTTTGACTGTCTCCCTTCCATACTCTATAAGAATCTGAATCAAAATGCTCTGTTGATACTTCAAAAACAACTCCGTCTGTTAATGCTTCAAGTTGGTGGGGTTGGCCTGGTCTTTGTCTAACAACATCCCCTTTATTAAGTTTTTGTTCAATAATTTCTGCTGTTTCAGTATCAATCCATCTATAAATGAATTCACCTTTATCAACATACCAAGTTTCATCTTTAATCATATGGTAGTGCATTGAAAATTTTGCACCTTGTTTAAAACATAATAATTTACAACAATAAAGTTCATGATTACAAATGATAATTTCTTCCCCCCATCCTTTTGGGATTGTACATGATGAACATTCTAAAACATTAATAACGTTAGGTTTTTCCATATGAAAAAAAAATAAATAATTAAAGTTATTAGTAAATAATAAAAAAAGGGAGTTAATTAAACTCCCCTTTTTTATTTTATTATATTTTTGGTTTATATTCTAAAAGAACTTTTTCAATATCTTTACGTTCAGCTTGTATAAAGAAGTAACTACTTATCTCATTTGTATCAGAATCTAAGTATATCTTATTATCTTTAACTTTAACAACGTAGTCAATATTTGATTTTCCAACTGATGTTAATTGAACAGTAATACTATCTTCATGAACTAATCCTATCCAATAGTTCGGTAATTCAATTACACTTGAGTTAACAAATCCTCTGACATAAACTCCATGTTCTGGTCCTTCTAACACACCATATCTTAATCTAAAACCTTCTTTTGTTGGGTGAGGTATATCAAATGATTTTGATGATGCGGTTAATGATCCTGTTATTGTTGTATCACCTGTAACACTCAGAGTAGAACCATTAAATTGTAAGTTTGGTTCTCCCGCAATTGTTCCAGCAACTCCCGTTGCCGCAAGGATATAGTTGTCAACATTGTTGGTTATTGTAACTCCAGTTCCGCTAGTTCCTGATGAACCACTTGAACCAGAGGTTCCTGATGAACCACTTGAACCAGAGGTTCCAGAAGAACCATTTATACCTGATGTTCCTGAAGAACCACTTGAACCAGATGTTCCTGAAGAACCTGAACCTGATGTTCCTGATGAACCACTTGAACCAGAGGTTCCTGATGAACCACTTGAACCAGAGGTTCCAGAAGAACCATTTATACCTGATGTTCCTG